>Ga0189292_10148_pt1 | contig 34467 bp, 42 predicted proteins | sample UW1oraminimetaG_FD_130317 | JGI IMG/M metagenome (GOLD analysis project Ga0189292, IMG submission 130317) | Marine microbial communities from the Costa Rica Dome - UW179A-orange mini metaG | ecosystem: Environmental > Aquatic > Marine > Oceanic > Photic zone | place: Costa Rica: the Eastern...
AATCACCGTATTTGGTGACAGCATGAGCGATTTTGGCTCAAGATCTGCCGCCATGTATAAAAATGTTCTCTACCCTAAATCATACCCTGCATGGAGTGGTTTAACGTTTAATCATTCGAATAATAACTGGCAAACTTTTTTGCGCCAATCGCTTGGCGCATTCAGTCAAAATTCTTCCTGTCAAGAGATTGCTAATAGCCTGATTGGTGGTGTGCCAAGTACGATTAAAGCAAATGACTTAAATCCGTCCTATGCTCTTGGCGGCGCCTTGACTGACCGAAATACATATTTTGATCTATTGAAATCTGTTGGTCAATTCCCCCAAGAACTACTCAAACCCCCCTATGCAGTCAGCAAACTAGGAATACGTTCACAGATTGAGCATTATTTTCAAAGTGAGAGCCCAGATCTTTCTGCAGAACTTGTAGTGATATGGGGGGGTGGAAACGACATTCTAGCGACGGTCTTGCATCAACAGGATCTACGTACAGGATTTCGGAATATCCTTATTAATAGCAAAGCTAATTTGATCTCGTTGCTGCGAAATAGCAATGCAAAAATCATCTTGGTCTCAAGTGGAGCGCCGATTATCGGCAGTGTCGATGGTGTGAGTTATGCCCTTCCTTATCTAAGAGATCTTCCGCCAAGTTGGCAAGAACAAATTCACTCGGGCGCTGCTTCAACCCTTTATGCTAAAACCCATCAAATGGCTGAAGCCGTCACAAAAATGTTTCCTTATGCCACTATAATTCCTTTTAACAGTGAGTATGAATACAATTGGGAGCGTTTTGGTGTCAAACTCGGAAATTTTAGGAAATATGGAATCATTAATACAACCGATCCTGCTCAACAGGAAGCTCTGCTAGATCAAAAAGATGGAATCCTTTATAATTCACTTCCCCATGCTGATTTGAATCATACAATTCAAAAAAAACAAACCGAAGGAGGTTTTCTTTACTTCGACTCACTGCATCCAACCGAATCCGGGCACAGAATGCTTGCTAAAGCCATCGAGCTGACATTGGAAGAGTTTCAAGCAGAAATCAAATCTTCAGTTACTCATACGGTGTTTTCAACGAAAGAGTCGTTTTATATTGGGACATCAGGCAATGATTTCATCACTTCCTCTGCCCGGAGCAGCACCCTTCAGGGTGTAGAAGGTAACGACATTTTGCAAGGCTCTGCATTTGACGATGACCTGCAAGGGGGAATCGGCAATGACAAGCTTGATGGAAATGGGGGCAGCAACCGCCTGAATGGTGGGCCCGGTGCAGATGTTTTTGTCATTGGCCTCAAAGGTCTTATCGATGGTCCTCAAATCATTGAAGACTTTAATAGTGAGGAGGGAGATAGGATTTTGCTCTCGCCGGTTCTTAGCGAGCTGGCGGGTGATCCTTTTTGGGTCTCCACTACTGAAGAGTGGGGCAAAGCACTTACAGTCGAGCGCACCCAAGAAGGCAACCTTAAGCTTGTGATTTCATTGAGCCCAATCAATAAAAATCCTGGTGTTATTATCCTGTATAACGTAAAGACCTTAGATTTAAATTCTCTTTCTTAACCGATATTTTAGGCTTGCGTACAACGGTAGGATTCACATCATTTCCTGAACAGTAACCTACTACGCATAAGTGAACTTGTGATTTCCACGCGCTAGCTATTGTTGGAAGTGTTGGATTTCTTCGGTTTCTATGTTCAACCCTGAAGAGCCCTGCAATGATCTTGATAACCGATAAAAAGAAATGCTTAATGTTGACAAGTTCTCATGGATAGAATGTAGAAGAACCTTTGATCTTTGTGTTGGAGTTACTGATGGAATAAATGAGAATTGCTGCTTGTCTGTAATGCTCTATCGTTTTCAGGATGAGCTTGGTTGCGCACCATCAGCCTTCGTGATTGCAGGAGCTTTTTCATTGTCTCATGTCCAAACGCTTTTGAACCATCATTAACCACCTAGCACGATTGAATGCATTGAATATCAGAAAAAAAACACCGCAACTTTCTGTTTCTATCACTGCAGAAAATTCATGATACCCATTTAAGAAGAGCTTGCTTCTCTTCGTTGAGTCTAGAGTTCTTTAATCTCTGGCTGCTGAATTCAAAGAATTAATTATTTGCTTTATTTCTATTAGGTTGTTATTTTTTTATTTCTAATTGTTGATTTTTACGTGGTTTTGGAGCATCGCCAATTCAAGCACATCCTTCCTACAGCTGATTTATCGAAGGTATGAAACATGACTGCCCTAGGCATAGCTGTTTTGAATGTCAATCGAATGGCGAGGCGCTGTCTTAATGTAGATAAGGTTCTATTGGATGAGTTCCACCACCATCAACACCTTTTAACACCTTCTCGCTGAGTTCTGGCACATCTTCACACCCGCAACCAGCACCTTCGATCCTCTTTAATTCCTTCTCGCTGAGTTCAGGTGATTTGCTTCCCTTGGGCTCTTCCATAGTGATAGATGAATAACTATTTAAATGTCCGGGTCCAGGTGGTCAAGCACATCCTGAGATACAGGGTTAGTTGCTCTAGACGAGACCGTTTGGTTCGCTGCTCCACCTCCAGATACACCCTTTAAATCTTCCACCGTTAGAGAATAATTGGGAGCAGGGACTTCACCAATGATTGGATTGGCTATTCCCGAAGCTCGATCACGTGCGGGAGCCCCAGAGCCGGATATGCCTTCAAGCTCCATCTTCGACATCTCTTTCTTCCTGTCCTTCTGCTTGGCTTGCTCTTCAGTCATCAGCCTTTCCAGGGTCTTCTCTGTAATAGCAGTCATCTCGGGTCACTAGGTACAAGCTTCCACTGAGCAACCTCTGGAATCTCAAGACCAACCTGCTTGTCTACTGGTTTTGAGAACATCACTCTCCAATCAGCCACTCTGCAAGGAACGAAATCCCCCCTCTCGATACTGATGCCGCCAAATGTTGATGTCGCTCTGTATCGACCACTCGCCCAGTAAGAGCCTTCGTTCAATTCTCCACGGATCAACACCGAGCAGCGGCGTTGGCTTGAGTTGTGGATTGCTTAACTTCCACAGGGGGGGGCTTCATAGATCGGAAGGTTGGTCTGTAGAGAGATCCCTCCTGGCTTGCAACCACTTTGTTGTTTTTGCGGCAAAGACAAGGCAGTGCTGACGAGCAAACCTGCCTTGTCTTTTGATGCAAAGTTCTGGAGTTAGCTCACTCCTCGCCTTCTTCCTCGCTACCCACAGGGATCAGACGAATCGCTTTACGACCCAATTTGATTTCGAATTCATCACCTGGGTTCAGATCCAACATTGCTGTGTAGGCCTTACCGACGAGCAAGTTACCGTTTCCCTGAACTTTCGCTGTATAGGAAAGCTTCCTTCCACCCTTGCCAATACCTGCTGACCCACCACCCAGTTCGATGCCCTTTGCGTTCAGCAGTGCCTCGTAGAAGGCCGTAAAGTTCACACGGTCAGAACCATCCTTCTTTTGGGAGACATAACCACAGGCTGTAGCCAAGTCAGTCTTGGAGACATCTCCTAAGTCCTTGACTTTTGCAAGGAGATCTGCACCAGTTAGCATTGTTTTGATGTGAAGTGGATACATTCAATGTGCCAATAAATTCCAGCTTTGACAAGAGTTCCTGGCATTACATCCCAAAAATAAACCCCGCCTATTGAACGGTGTGTTCTTTGATCAGACATCAATTACTTCAGCATCAATGGGTTCTTTAGAGGAACCTGTGGTTGGTGGTTGTTTCTGTGACTGATAAACCGACAGACCCATCTCCATCAGGGCTGTTTGGAGTGCTTCCAATCCTGCCTTGATCTTGGTGGAGTCATCTTCTTGCAATGCCTGCTTCAGTTCGCCAATCACCAGTTCAACCTTGGTTTTGAGCTCAGGAGTGACGTCGTTTTCCAATTCATCAACCTGCTTTTGCCTCTGATCAGTCAGTGCTTCTGTCTGGTTCTTCCTGTGAATGAGTTCACGCTTGGCCTTGTCTGCTTCTTCATTGGCTTCAGCACCCTTGACCAACTGTTCCAAGTCAGAGTCACTGAGAGTGGAAACACCAGAGATGGTAATGGACTGTTCCTTGCTAGATCCCTTGTCATTAGCTGTGACAGACAGGATCCCATTGGCATCAACGGCGAACTCCACTTCAATCTGAGCAATACATCTTGGGGCAGCAGGAATCCTATCCAGACGGAATTGCCCAAGTGACTTGTCGACGGTCACCATCTCTCGCTCAGCCTGGAGAAGATGGATCTCTTAGAAGGATGTCTTTCACCTCACCAGAGACAACACCCCCCTGAATGGCGGCTTCAACAGCAAGCACCTCACTAGGGTTAACCGTTTGGTTCAGGTCTTTCCCAGTGAGGGACCTCACCAGTTCCTGAACAGAGGGAATCATTGAACTACCACCCACCATGACAACTGCATCGATGTCGCTGGATTGGATGCCTGCATCCTGGAGGCACTGAACCACTGGTTGCTTACAGCGTTCAATCAATCCAGAGGAGAGCTTTTCAAACTTGGCTCTGGTGACAGTGATGTTCAGCTGCTTAGGGCCTGTATCTGTTGCAGTGATGAAGGGAAGGTTGATCTCTGACTGACTGCTGGAGGAGAGCTCAATCTTTGTTTTTTCAGCAGCTTCAGTCAATCGGTGCAAAGCTTGTGGATCCTGTCTCAGATCAGTGCATTCCTCTTTCTGAAAGGTCTCATCAAGGTGCTCAACCAACACAGCATCAGACTCATCGCACCCAAGTGGGCATCACCAAAACTGGAGAGGACTTCAAACACCCCATCACCAATCTCCAGGACTGAGACATCAAAGGTTCCACCACCGAGGTCAATAACTAGGATCTTGCCCGCCTGTTGTTTCTTAAGCCCATAAACAAGGGCAGCAGCAGTGGGTTCGTTGATGATTCACAGGACTTCTAGTCAAGCGTTCTTTCCAGCGTCTTGAGTTGCCTGTCTCTGTGAGTTGTTGAAGTAAGCAGGAACCGTAATCAATGCCTCGGTTGCCTTATCTCCTAGATAGGTGGAAGCATCCTTTGCCAACTTGCGAAGGACATTGGCAGATATTTTTTCGGGATAGAACTGCATACCCAGCTGAGGACAGTCAATCTTCACTGCATTCTCGGAAGCCTTCACCCCATAGGAAACTGGGGTTAGTTGTGATGATACCTCATCTGCTATCCCTCCAATGAGGCTCTTGATTGAATAGAAGGTGTTTTCAGGATTTATCATCGCCTGTCTCTTGGCGATCTGCCCTCACAACTTCTCATCACTCTTGGTGTTACCAGCAATAGAGTGGTGTGTTCTGAAACCCTCTGCATTAGCTATTACCACGGGAGAACCACCTTCTACAACTGCGACATAGCTGTTTGTGGTTCCAAGATCAATCTCAAGTACTTTGCTTATCAATTGTTGTTTATTAACTTGCTCATTTTTCGACGTGTTGAAAATTAATTTGTGGTAGAAACCTACCAATGCGTGTCTAAAAAAACCTATTTCTATTGCCAGAGGTTGGGTTTACCCCACAGCAATTAATTTTATGAGCTTCCTGCTCCCGAGTTTTAACTGCGATGGATGCTGTAGGTCACGAGCTCGGCATTGACCCTGAGGATCAACACTGACCTGTTTCCTGACGCGCTGAGCTTCGTTAGGCACTGTGTTCTGAGTTATTCACTAGAGGCTCACCAGAACTTCGCAGGGCCTGCACCAGATCTATGCACTGGGCTACACCAGAACAGATGTGAACTCGAAGGAGTCGAGCGGGTAACAGCCCCAACACAAATTACACACTCAACTCATTCTGAAACCATGACTGAACAAAACACTCAAAATGAAACCATTGAGCTAACGGATGAGCTTCTTGAAACAATTTCAGGAGGTCGTGATATAGATGATGACCACTATTTGGACACGAGCTGGTGGTAAAAAAGAATGGGTTCGCTTCCTATCCATTCTTAATCAATATCGCCTTTTGTGCATACAAGTCCCCGCCTGCATAGCGTGGGACTTGTATTTCACACTTGCTCTATTGTCTCAGGACTTTTGCGTGAGCAAAAATAATTAACACTAGTGAAATTTTAGACTTTGCGAATCTGCTGAACGATAAATCTAATAATTGCGTCACCGTTAGTGCTGAATTCTACAAACGCTATGGTTTAGTTTTTGCAGATCCATGCCTGGAATGTTTTATTGTATTCAACGGCTGGGCATCCGGGGTGAATATATGCCTTGTCAAATTCAGTATTTTTGTCTACATATTTGCCATCATCGCAGTACCATCCAATACCCATTGTTCCTCCATCTTTGGACCAACCAGCTGCAGAGCAATTTGTGTGTATAAATGCATTGTCAGCACAGCGCCAGGCTGCTTGACCTCCCTCGGACATTTTGGGGACATATTGGGGCGACCTTCCTGACTCAGCTGTACAACCCTTCAATATTTCACAGCTATCAAGCTCGGTTGATGATGTAACTAGCTTTCCGTCGGTGCAATACCAGCCGATTCCCATTGATGAGTTGGGATCATTGCTGTAGCCAACTGGTTTCTCGCAATCTGTGTGTATCCAGCATGGATCATACTTATCGTCGGCAAAACTCGGGTTTGTTTTTGCTTCTAGTACGGCCATTGAAAGAATGGTACTTAGGGCCAGTGGCGCGTACCGTTGGATTTTATTGAAAAAACTTTTGTTTGTCATTTGACTTGATGTGTCTTCGATGACATGACTAGCTACTCTTTGAAGCTAGCAAGGGATTGACCGATAGTTGCAACTTTAATACATTTTGTGCTTCTGTATTGATTGCTGCTCTGATTTATAAAGGGCTATGAAACGAATTCGTTCACCATTCGAACTCATTTGTTCTTGATAGGGTGTAATAAGCGACTATCGTCAATTGCTGAACTACTAATTAGGTATACCTTGGCACTGGCAATGATTACCATCCAAGCACGGCAACTGATACGTCTCGATATTTCAAGTAAAAATATCCAATTCCTTGGGCTAGGAACTGAATGCCTATTGATAGCATAAATAGCCCCATGACTTTGATGAAAATTTCCATACCCATTGAGCCGAGTAGGGTCATGATTTTGCTGCTGAATCTAAATATTAGATAGTTAACAACTACTAAGACAATAATCGCTGCAAGTAAATCAAAAAATGTGCCTGTGCGGGCGGCAGTATCCGCAAAGAGAACAACGGCTGAAAGTGTCGCACCTCCCACTGTCAGTGGGATTGCGAGTGGAACTACAGCAGCTGAATAAAATTCTGTGTCGCTCAGATCTTGTTTTTGATTTTTGACATCATTATCATTTTGATCAGATGTACTATCAGATTTAGAGTCCAGCATCCCAAGTCCAATACGACCTAGGATTAATCCACCTGTGATCTGAAATGCACCGACGGAGATCCCGAAAAAATCAAGAATTCGTGTTCCAACAAGTAAGAAGAGAATAAGTGTGACTAAACATGCAATGCTACTGATCAAGATTAGATGATTAACTTTTTTACGAGGAATCCCCTGAGTTAGCATTAAAAATGCACCCAGGGCTGAGACGCTATTGCCAATGGCAAGTAAACGCGTCGCATAATGTTGGAACGAATTTGGATCCATCATTGTTGATTTGATATGCAGATTTTTTTATAAGTCATCGGTTTTCAATGATGGAATGGTTTATGCTCTGGATTTGGGTCAGGCATAGGAAGATTCAGTTTCTCGAACCATTCGATTGCATTTCGAATATCTTGAAGTAATAGGTCAGCCATGTCTCTTGTGAAACCGGCTCGAATCACAAAACGTAGAACGGCTAGATCTTCGCAATTGGCTGGCATTGTGTATGCAGGTACTTGCCATCCACGCATTCGTAATCGATCTGACATCTGGAATACGGTCCACTTGGTGACTGTTTCAGAGACTGCAACAGCGAAAACGGGAAGCTGGCCTTTTGGATGGCTTAAAAGTTTCATCGTTCCCATGGCTTCAATCGAGTCAGCAATGTAAGAAGCTGTACTTTCAAGCGAAGCCATCCGCTGGCAGTATCCCTCGTGACCAAGATGGATAAAGTTAAAGTACTGACCAACAATTTGTGCTCCCGGTCGTGAGAAATTCATCCCGATCGTAGGCATTTGCCCCCCCAGATAATTAACGTTAAAGCGAAGTTCTTCCGGCAAATCAGCTTGTTCACGCCAGAGTACCCAGCCAACTCCTGGTACGACCCCACCATATTTATGCCCACTCGTATTTATTGACTTGACTCGAGGAAGTTGAAAATCCCAGAGTAGACTTGGACTGTTGAATGGTGCGACAAAAGCGCCAGATGCGCCATCGACATGAATGGGAATATCAAGCCCTTTTTCTTGCTGTACAAGGTCAAGCCCTTCCTGGATTGCCTTAATCGGTTCGTAGCTGCCGTCAAAGGTGCTACCAAGCACGCCTACGACGCCAATTGTATTTTCATCGCATGCAGCAATTGCCCCCTCAGCTGTCATTTGCAGATGATTCTTGGAAATTGGCACCATTCGAGGCTCGACATCGAAATAGGCGCAGAACTTATCCCAACAGATCTGGGTATTGGTTCCCATCACAAGATTGGGCTGAGTGTCGTCCAATCCCTGTTTTTTACGACGTTGTCGCCAATGCCACCGCAGCACCATTCCGCCAAGCATGCAGGCTTCACTTGATCCCGTGGTTGATGTGCCGATTGCCTGATCAGGATCAGGAGCATGCCAGAGCCTTGCAAGCATGCGTATGCAACGATTCTCCAGTTCGGCGGTTTGTGGATATTCGTCTTTATCAATCATGTTTTTATCAACACACTCGCGCATTAGATTCAGAGCTTCAGGCTCCATCCACGTGCCTACAAATGTGGCAAGGTTGAGCATTGCATTGCCGTCAAGCATTAGATGGTCGTGTATCAGCCGATAGGCCAGATCCCCTTGAATTCCGGCTTTTGATAGCTCATATCGCGGTAATTCGAGCCCTTTCATCTTCCGTTGATCGAGTCGATGTCCAAGATTTGTCTCTAGGTCCAGTTTTGGCTTTGAGTTCTCCATGTTGGTAGCTCATGATCTTCTTTGCTTTCACTGCTAGCTACGATTCCAATAAAGGGCTATTTCTTTTGAGCGAATGTGATGTGATGTGCTTCATTCAACACATTCATGAACATTTTAATACTTCTGTTATCAGTTCGACTTGAGCCTGGCGAATCATCATCTGATCTCATTGTTGCCGAGGCTTTTCTGATTTGCATTGGCGTTCTTCTTGGATGTTTTATCAGTCATTGGTCAAGCTTGGTTTTTGTCTAAGCTATTAAACACATGGTTCAGTTTCAATCCTTCAGATGCAGTATTGAGGGCCAGACAGCCACGGCGAAATATCCCTCAATCGAAGGATTGGCATCTCTTGTCTTTACGGGTACTTTCAGAGAACTCGCAAGACACCAATGTCTGAGGAACAACTCAAGGTCTTCCTTGCCAATGCTAAAGGTGATACCCACCTTCAGGAAAAGCTCAAAGCAGCTAAGTCTTTTGAAGAAGTTGTGAGTCTTGCCAAAGCATATGGCTGTGAAATAACTTCTGATAAGCTCAGTGAGATTAGTAAAGAGGAGTTAGAACACGTAGCAGGTGGATGTTGGATGAACACCTGCTGGGGTTATGGCCAAGGAACTGCAGCGGCTCCAGATTGGAACTAATTGTCAATGTCATTGACGTTTCACACGTCCCTGCAACATCTCAACGTATTCTTGAAAACCTCTCTATTGCCATATTAATCTGTAGTAAAAATTACTGCAGCTCAAATAGCTGATGAGTGGAGTGGCATTGTTAAAAATCATAGTTATAAATCTGCAACGCAATTAATTTCTTGATATGTAAGTAAACCTCGAAGAATTGAATGTATGTCAGAGCTTTTGGCCACTCTTTAGTACCCTTTATGCTGATTATTAACATTTTCCATTAACTACGACTGCTTAGGTTTTTCTAGAGCACATTTTGATTTTAATAACCTTGGTTTGGTCGACCAGTGCAGGAATAGATCAAGTTGCCGTCTCAGACAAGACTATTCAAGGCAATAAAAGATTTATGTATTCAGATGGGATATTGCTCGGAAATAAAATGTGTGAGTGCAAAACAAAGGACTCAATTACAACCGATCCTACAATTCCGAAATAACATGGGCATAAGTCTTTAGTTCAGCTGGCTTGTTTTTCTCAAGACAAATTTTGTAGTGACTAAAGACAGCTGCAATATTGTTAAAAGGCAATTGCGGACATGGGAAAATATGACTAAATGGAGTTTTTCTAACTCCTCGTGGCACGTTAGCGTATAAATTGCATATCTGGAGTCTCAAATTTTCACTCAAGTTGAAATGCTGTTTCAGACAGTTTAAAATAGACCAGCTCGTTGACTCTTTTACCCGACTGCTTGGGAAGATTTCAAAACAAAGTCTTGGATGATTTGATGGATTTGATAAGCATAAGTCAATACAGCAGCGTACACTAGTGTGTTCAAGCGAAGAAAAATATTTCATCGTATTTTCAAATGAAATCCTAAATTCTGATGTGAACCACTTCCAGAAATTAGGTTTAATATTGTCAAGCGATACGGAAGATTTAAAAATTAGTTTCACCATTTCTCCTCGCCCAATCATCAGACCAATCCAATACGGGCAGCCAAGAGATTCAAAGATATCCTTCATCATTTTTTGATAATTGTTCGTTCGAGTTGACCTCCCCTGAACAGCTAGGCAATAATCAAGGATTTCATTTAACATCTGCGCTGGCACCTCAGTCTCAAGATTGTCTAATCTTTGAAATACACCTCCCAGACGAATTGAATTCTCAAAAACATCAAACTCAAGATAATGAAAGTCAGGCAATGCACAATCGAACGATGTATTTTTTTTTCGATATTGGGTACTGGCATTGCTTGTATTAATCCCTTCTGGAGGATTTGTATTGGGTACAATTTGGTCGCATCTATCCACATATAAGTCCCACCAGGTTGGCATGAATTCTTTAGGCAAAAGTGCTGCTGATGATAAAACGCCAAATGATATATCAATGGCTAAGTGAATATCATGGTGAAATTCAAGCAAACATTCATGTATCTGACAGGTTTCAGCAAGCTTAATTTTACCTGCCATATTCAGAACAGGATCCCATAAGCGTTGATCTGTTTGATCAAAGATCTCATTAATGACCCAGGATATTGAGTTTTCAAAACTACTGTAAATCAATTTTGAAAAAACATATCAGGAACCTAATTTACAGGTGTATGGTTTGCAATATTATTTTTAATCTGGGTTTGAAACCTATATTAATCTTAAGTTCACCAAGTCTGCATATGATCGCATTCATATTAGGAGCATCAGTATTAGCCGAAGGCCTTTTACGGGTCATTGATTGAGGCGGTTGGGGTCATCGATACATGTCGGTAGGCGTATCCCAAAAATAGCGGTGAGCTTGGTTGACCACCAACCCTTCAGTTATCAGCTGCCATGACTGACATTGATTACCGCCTTTCTTCCTACGATGGTTTGTTGCTCTTGAGACTTCGAAGAGGGATTTGTGCTTTTCACCAGAAGTTCACCAGAACTTCTAGGTGTCTGCACCAGAGTCCCGCACTGTGTTCACCAGATTGTCTGTGATCTTGGAGTGATCCAGGGCGGGAGACTCCCCCATATTCACTTCTTCAATCCATGACATTTTTCAACAAGGCCTTCAAAGTAACCGCATCTGTTCTGTGTATTGGTTTAGTTGGTTCCACAATGTTTGTTCTAGCTCCTGCAGCTGAAGCGCGAAGCAATAAAAATAAGTTAAGGCATGAGTTGAGGTTGAGGCAGCTACGCAGGGACATCCGCCGTGACACTCATAACCACCGAAGCGAACTGCGGGCATATCAACATGAGGTCAACCGCCATCCACGTGTTATTCCTGTTTATGGCATAAGGTATGAATATGTCTATTAAGCATCTGCAGGCTATGGAATTCAGTCGTGTCTCTGAAGCATGAGCATTGCCTCCCTATGTTTAGGCGGAAAAGACAGCTTCTTTAGCTATCACCTTCAACCGTTCTCCTTTAATAAGAGGGGTAATGATCTTTTAATATGCCAACTTTAAGACCATTTTAAAAACGCGTTTACAATTCTGATATTTATGATATCTAAAGTTTACCGTATCGTGGAAAGAGTAAATTTATGACCATCCTATAAGAGCCTCTTAAAGTTTCTAATGTGCCCAAGTGAATCTTTAATTACATGGTATATGTTCACTATTGTTTTCATTTGTGAAGTGAATTTTAGGAACTATTGTTAGTCGGCATAATCGTAAGTGCAAAATTTCTGTTCGCATTCCTCAATCCATGTACTTTACTTTCCTTTAAAATGCATAATTTTTAATACTCTTAGGCGCAAGGATAATGTTTGGTTAGTGTAAAGTTCGAACATATGTACCGCCTATATGATGTCGGCTTAGATCGTTTGCTGAAGTGTTATTTATTTAATAATCTTGTCAACCAAGACATCGTCAAAATACACTCGTACGTTATTAAATGTTTTGCCATTAAACTCTAGTATCCAAACGTATTGGTTATTGTAAGGTTCTCCCTGCTTGGAAACCGCCTTTGAAGTCATTTCTAGTACAGCAACGGGACCATCAATGATTACACTCTTTACTTTCCATTGAATGTTGCCATCTAATGAAGACTTTAACCTTAAGATCGCGGTATTGATAAAATGCTTTCTTGATGAATAAGTGCCACTAAGTACACTTGAACCCGTGATAATCCATTGGACATCTTCAGCTATGTAATTGGCTAGGAACTCGTCAATAGCGCCAGCCTCAAGCAATTGTATGGCATTATCAACGAAATTACGAGTAAGTTGCATAGCCTGGTCTTAAATTGAGGTGTGTGAACGGATAAAACTTTGGAAAGAATTTGATTTTTCGATTCCCTAATTGTTTCAGGATAATGAGACCTTTTGCCTTTGCAATGCTTTCGTAGTTGGCGTTTCTCATCTCTTTGTTGTTTTTAGCTTAGCAGGCTTTCTGAATCACTTTAGTTTTCGAAGGAAGTTTTTATTTGCTTTAACTTAGGCTTGCTTTACCTTGAAAGATGAATGGATGCATATAGTGACTGATAGATTAATCGTGTAAGTCGTTTTTTGAATTATTCTTAGTTCAATCTTATGATTACCTTGGTTTTGCATTAAGTTTTTTGCTTCTAATCGGTGATGAGAATAATAGTTATGGGAATATTTTTAGTTGGTATCATGCTTTTAGTGCCACGATACCACTTTTCTTATCACTTTTTAACTGTCTAATGGCTTGTTTTTGGATTATTTGCTTAATGGCCTAAGCCTGCTGCCGGATTATTTCTATCTACGTGTCGGATTCTATGTTCTCGAGCCAGAGAGGATGGATGATCCAATTAGAAGTTTCAAAGAACTGCAATTCATTATTGATGGCAATATCCTTGAAAAGCTGCTTTGTTTTCAAGGCTAAGGTGTGTATAGGCTCATCTTTATCAACACTTTTTTGTTTTTTGTTTTTCTTTTGTAAAGAGATTAGTTGGTAGGTAATGATCTTGTGGATTAAAACAATATCCTTTAAGGTGTCAGTTATGATTAGCATTCTCCTACGTATTCAATGGATCTTTTAATTGCCTTAGGTATTCCTATATTCTTTCTTCTTGGTCTCACTATCCTCTTTGTGTCTGATGGTGTTCCGAACTGGGTTCACGATTTTAACAGCAAATATAGTCGTAAAGTTTGGCTTTATGGTGTGATAGCTCTGAGCACCATTTCGTTGCTGATTGTCTTGTTCACGAAGTGAGGCTTTATTGTCTTTTGTTGATATGATTAATTAATAACTACTTTTTTGTTAGTGATTAAAGAAAGATTGTTTTTGCCTAAAACTGATATATGAAGCTAGAGCTATTGTGAGGACTAATGTACCAACGCCTAACCAGTTGATGCTCATGGACTATAGATCTCTCTATATTCATCTCACCATAGGCAAGGAAACGGTTTCGTCGCATTAATCACAAAATAGCAAAGCTCCTGCAGCAGAGTCTCTTTGTTAGATATTCTTCGAACTTTGTCTCCTGTTTTTCAACCTTTTGAATGATTGTCTCAGGTTGTTTCCTGCTCTGACGAACAAACTCATTGAGGCGTCTGATGTTTTTTACAGGTTTCGTACGGTGCACTTCTTTGTTCAGTAAGTAGTCTTGGATGTTTTGCCATTCTTTTTTAGTTTTTCTCTATTTGTAAGTTGGTGCGTAATTCCAGTGTTGATTCACTGCGTTGACGCTCTAGTTACTCAAAGCCTGCAAATGTTGTTTGGCTGATTACTTGGTGGCCGCAAGGGCCTCATCATTGGACTTGTGCATCAGCAATGAACTGCACCATGGTGCGTGACTGCATGTTGGAGTGGTAACAAAAACCTGACAACGCAACAGCATCAACGCACAATTCATGGGTCTGTGGAAGTTCAATGAGCCCTACCTACTTGATTACAACTCCCGTCGAAGTCGACGTCCTCTGGAAAGTCGCAGCAGATTCTGAGGAAGAGGCGGTGAAAAACCTTTCAGAACACTGTACAGAGCTTCAGAAGATTCCGGATACCCTGTCACTGGGGTCGATCGCTAAGGGAATTTCATACCATGGCCTGCCAGACGAAACGCAGAACATTCAACAGATGTCGATCCTATTTGCAGCGGATAATCCCCATCGATGTGTCGTTTTCGATGAGATCGACGATGAAGGGAGCCGGTGAATACGGATGAGCGAGTTGGTTCATGAGCAGACCCATCACAATCAATCACCCGACTTGCCCACCAGGACTTGACCTGGAGAACACCAGTCATGGTTGTGCATCGAATGATGCAAGGCATACCAAGCCTCGCTACTGCGATGTCCATCCGCTCCAATTGCTTCGGCTTGACGTCATGATGATCACTTACTTTGTATGGGCACCAGCGTCTCTACTTAAATATCCTGCTCGGACGCGACCGATGATATTGTTTGGATATAGCTTGCTCCCACACTGCTTGATCTCGAGTCTTCTGTAGAAATTGTTTCATCGGATGAGGCTGATGCTTTTGACCACGCGTGATGGGTTATGGGTTTGCAACAAAGACAGGTTTACAGAATGATCTCTGGCGTGATTCAGCGTGGTGCAATCGCTGTTAATACCAGGCATAATAGCCCATATGAATTTTAGGCTAAAATCGTGATTTTTAATGTGGCTTGCTTCTATTCCATTGACTCCATACACCTCACTTGATAGAGCGAGTGCTATGGCTTTTGTGTTTTACAATGAACTATTCTGATTAGATGCAAAGCAGCCAGCCACCAGACAACCGAGGATGGGAAGAGAAGTTCTATTCCATTAAAGATGATCTAATTGAGGATTCCAAGGACTATTCGAGATATGAAAGTGGATATTATTGGAATGATCATCATCATTCAGGCTTGTTATTTATTTCGAGCAGGATAGCCGAAAAGTACCAGCTGAGGATGTTTGTTGGTGATAATATTGAACTCTGGATCAATGACTGTGGCTTGGATGATGCTGATCGTGCACAATGCTTGAAAAACTACGCTTATGCCATTTATATTCATCATGCCGAAGCCTTTTCGATAACTAAGGATGGATTAGATTTTTCAAGCGGTAGTTATACAAAAACACCTCACGGAGAATGTTACTCTTTGGAATTTGTTGCTTGGTTTAATGGTATTGCCGTTGACTTGTTTAAGGAAGGCGACGAGGATCTCAAAATAATTGACTGGTGCCATGGTTAGCTTTTCAAGTTGGTATGAATCAAAAAGCTTGATCGAGCAGGGGCTTGTCGATTTAATCTCCGATCGTACCCAATTTATTGATGATCAAAAAGAAGTCGACAGCTTTCTTTTAATTTTGGCAGACTATAATATCAGTACTTCGGCTCAATTTTTAGACTTATTCTTCTCTGAGTATAAGGGTACTGAAGGAGACGTGTTGGAACAGTTTGTCAAAGACTGGATGTCTCTTTCTAGGGGATGTCTTCCTAAGCTGTTGTTGAAGCGCCATAATCCAGAACAGCTTTGGCAGAGCCTAATTCACCTTGATTTCTATAAGATTGTGTTCAATGGAAACACTTATCTTTTTAAAAGACATTTATAAATGACATGAATTTGTCGTATGACAATTGTCTTATCCTTTTCTGGCTTAATGACGAGGAGCAGCTTGACAGCCACCACTCATCTCTGCAGGAAGCCAGGAAGAGATTTGGATATTTGAAAGACAACTGGCATGAAGTATTTCCAGAAGGGTTCATTGCTCTTTAGTTGGTGGATCAGTATATTGATCAAATCGATTAATTTAACCCTTTTGATCACGGCTGAGAGTAGACTAACTATCAGCGTTTAGTTACACCTGTATTTATAAGCCTGCAGCAATGTGTCTAACAACCTTCCGCTGTGGCTAAAGCGAAGCTTCAGTTACTAGTATATGTTTTGTATTGCTTGATAATCAGTGTTTAGACAGGCTATACCTAGAGAGATTTTACGGATTTCAAACTTCGTTTTTTAGACAGAATTTTTACTTAAAAGGTAATCAGTTTGCTCAAACTTTGGTGATGGTTCAAAGCAAAATTCAATTAATAAGGTGGTCAAGAACTTTCTCAAACTTCATACCACCTCTCATGTAGAGAAGAACAACGCTTGAAATGATCATTGAATTCACAATCAAGAAGCCTGAGATGATTTTGATTTCATTTTTCATTTTGATATTTTCGCTGATGGAAGACTGCTGTTGTGGCTCGAAAGCTGTTGTGATGTGGAAGAAAGTGTCTTGAGACTTCTTTTTCGTTGACGCATTGCTAATGCTTTGTTTAATAAGCCCTAATCCTTCCTGATTTCTTCATCTTTCGCCGATTTGCTTAGCTTGTGCGTCTACGCATGACCTGTAGAGAATTGTGTGTCTGGGATCATATGCCTTTCTTGTTTGATTGTCTCAGCCCCTGCTGTTTGGCTGATTTTTCACCTAAGACCCCATCCTGGATCCATGAGAAGCCTTGACTTGCCTTGAGTTATGTAGTTCCAGTAACACACCTTCGCTTACGACTCGGGTTTTTTTTGCCTTCGCTGGTAGCTGCTTTATGGAAAAACTCTGAATTCAGGAGCTTTGTAGGGGGTTACAGCGACTAACTCCCGAGCATGGATCAGCCTGGAAGTATGAGCATGACGCTTCAACTGGCTGTTGCCCGTGGGACCGCCCGCGGTCTGATTAACGGTACAGCCGCCGCTGATTATGGTGACGTGATTTGTCTGAGGAAACTGCTCCTGCGTGAGGGTGAACACGGACTGGCGACTGACCTGCTGATCCTGGCCAAAGCAATGAGTCCTACAGCTGCTGAGCTCTCTGAATATGGTCCTGCAGCATGATCACAATGAATGGAATCGATTCATCGCTTATAGTGTCACGTTGTTTCTTTGTCGTTTTGTCAAGTTAATCGTCTTGGTGTAGTGCCCATCTGCCCTGAGCCGCAGAGCTTGCTATGCATTGGTTGGTTGTCATTAAGTCCAATGTCGGAGAATTCAGATCCTCAAACGGTTGATGTGACAGCGATTGTTGAAACTCACCCTCTCTTGGATGAAGATGATCTTCATGGAGGCGTCGCTGAAAGGCTGAAGCATTCCAAGGAGTTTGGAGCGCTCGTTTGGGATGCTACAAAAGATTATGTTCAAAAAATGAATCTCACGTCCGAGGAGAAAGCTAATGTCAGCACCTGGCTTTCTTCAAAAAAAGACCGACTACAAAAAACAATTGTTGAAAGGCTCCATAAGCTTCACCAGCATGATTCTTAGTTGTTGAAGCTCTGCTGTGGTCGATGGCCTGCTCCTTTTGTGTAAGGCTCAACACCTTTTATTTCCTGAACATTATATTTAAGGTCGCATAATGGGCCTAATACACATCCTTATTATTTGTTTTGCTTGATGTTATTGCTTTCGGCGTTTGCCGAAAGCAATTAGATGCTTGCTGAATCTAACTCGTGATCAAATCATCCTCCTGTCTGTTCGCTGAACAACGTGTTTCCACGCGTTAGCCTGTTTTCTGGAGCAATAGGCTGAGATAATTGGATCAGATGCCATGGCACACGGTGAGGAATACTTTTTTTAAAATTTGGTCCATACTGTCTAGATAGTGACGATTCTCTACGAGGAGAACCTGCCATCCGACGGTCTTCTCAACATCCCATATAAGACTGTTCGCCTACATCGATGGCTTGATTCACGACTGCGAGAGCTTGCCGTTGGGCAGCTGTTTCAGGATGCTAGAGCTTTGAAAGCTGAGTTTTGGATTGAGTAGATGTTTAGAGTCGAAATATTGATTGATTTATGATAAGTTTTTGTGGCTACAAGCTGATTTTGTGTGCTGAAGATTTGCTTGTGTTGCTGTAGAAGCGCTGGTTACAGCTGTGTTCAGAGAGTTGGTCAGTTTCTAGGCAGCTTTTGCTTCTAATGCAGGAGTTGGTTCAGCGGTTTCGTTATTGAGATCGTCAAAACGCTCTCCTTCTTCAATGGCATAAAGCTTGTAAAGAGTCATCGCTGCTTCTTCCCACCTTTCCTGTTCAACAGCTTCGAGCATCTGTTGAAAAAAAAGCACGTTCACGACTTCAAGATCGAGGTTGTTCATCGATTCCCGATTTCTCTGATTAATTTAACGGAGTTGAGTGTTGGATCTAGAGCCCAAAGCGGTAGAGAGGTGGAAGATTCGGACTGTCTCCGCCCCTGTCCTGATTTGGTAGGACAGAGACGATGGTTGCTTAGGAGAGCGCAGTCACTGCTGGCAGTTTTGTTTTTGAACCTGTTCGTTTGAGGAAACCTCCCAGGTCTCGGCTTGCTCGTTGGTGCATTCCTGTGCTCTGATTTCGCTCAGTTCGCTTTGCTCGCCTTCGTTATCAGCAGCTTGCGTAATCAACTCACCGGCGAGGAAGCCGCTGAAAACGACGATAATCACGCTGATGGGTTTCAAGGCTGTTCGCAGCATGTCGTCCCAGCATGGTCTGATTTTCGTTGGCTGTCTGGTTGCTGGTCCGTCTTCCGTGCATCACTGGTCGTTGACCTGCCACGACTGAGTGCCCAGGAGCCTTTCCAGGCATCTCCCATCTCTCTTTATGGTCGCTGCTCGTGTTGTGGCCGGCACAGTGTATGGACCTAAGACAAGCCTGCAGGCGAGCAGGCATCATGCAGATGGCCTGCCCTCACTGGAATCTGTCCACTAATCACCCCATTCATCTCCAAAGTGTCCTTATCTGGTCCAAATGATCCAACGTAATTGAGGAATTTTCGATAAATTGATCGGAGCTTCACCCAAGACAAAAGACCAAAATGCAACAATCATTTGAATAGTTCCGTCACCCGCGCCAAAAAATCAAGACCTGTTCGAAGAGTTGATTTTGATCTCAAGTCCTTTATGGCTAGCGATGATCGTATTGCCATATGGCAGGTTTTTAATACTGTTGTGCCTTTAGCTTTGTGTGCATTTCTTTTTTCTGTCGTAACTAACTCGTTTAATTTCATATCGGTATTGACTGCTCCAATCCTTTTTGTTCTCATTGTTCTTCTGTTGAGTCGCAGCTTCTCATTGATGCATGACTGTGGACATCACAGCTTATTCCGCTCGAAAAGTTTGAATCGAATTGTTGCTTTTGGGCTCAGTCTTATTCATGGGATACCCCATCACCCTTGGTCTCGAGGCCATGCCTTTCATCACAAATATAATGGCAATTGGGACCGCTACAGAGGACCTTCAGCTTTGACGACGCGCGAACAATACGAATCGAAGAGATCAAGTGAGAAGGCTTTTTATCAAATTCTGCGTCACCCATTACTGCTTTTCCCCGGAGGTTTTTATTACCTTATTCTTAAACCCAGGATTGCTCTCTTTTTAGGTTTTTTTGAATGTCTTGTTGTAAGTTTCAAAAAGTTTTTTAGTTCTGTTTCTAAGGGAAATTTGCCCAATATTTTTTCAATTATTGGAAGTCATCAATCTAGCTTTTTCTATACCAAAGGTGAGGTTTACGACACCATCGCAAATTCTGCCGTTCTTTTTTGGTGTTGGTGGATGATTGGAGGGGCAATTGGACATTGGCACTTTTGGCTTCTTTATGTATGCGCGATGAGTGCCAGCGCTGCTTTGATGATTGCTGTGTTTTTTGTTCAACATAACTTTCCTGGGTCTTATGCCAGTAATGAGAAGGATTGGAGCTATTTCAAAGGCGCTATTGAAGGATCGTCTTTCCTTCAACTACCGCCAATTCTGAATTGGTTCACCGCTGATATTGCATATCATCATATCCATCATCTCTCTGAGAGAATTCCTAATTATCGGCTTCGCGATTGCCATTATGCCAATCTTCATTTACTTGACGATGTTAAACCTCTTTACTTGCATCAGATCCCTTCGTGCTTTTCTTTGATTTTGTGGGACAACGTCAACCTTGAATTGGTGTCAACTGGTATATGAATGATTAATTGGGTTTAGGTTGTGGGATCAGTGTATTCGGTCCGGGTCGTTCGTCGCTGAGTTGAACTTCAACTCCGTTGAGTACCAGGCAATGCGCTGTTAGTGCGCGGAATCCATCGATTGGAAGTAGTAAATATTGGGCGGCTTCCCTTGGGTCTTCCTGCATGATTGTTATCGTCTTGGTGATATTTAAATTGGTGGCTTTGCTCAAATGATCATGAAACCAGCTTTCAGGTGTTTTTATGCTGCGACTAGAAAAACTCATTGAGGGCTTGATCTCCATCAGCTCACCTGTCTAGATATAGACCGTCACGATGCTGTCATTTGCTACCACAAAGCTTGGTTATAAATGATTTGATTTTTCATAGGAAAATCAAAATAAAGACACCTAACCCATTTCAGTTCCTCGTCGTCTGCTCAACCAGAGTCTTGAAAACAGGCCTTGATAGAGCTGAAGTGCAGGTGTCAGCTCTTCGGCGGACAGCACAGATGAAACTCTGTGGGAGTCAATCGAGAACACGTCCCTATTCCGACTCCTTCGTATCGCTTCGACCTGATCGTCACTGAGACGACGGTCGCGAAGGCGCTGAAGCCCAATTTCCAGCATCTGTTGCGTGCTCTTTTGCTCAGAGGGCTCGCTATAACCGCTTAGTAGCAGTGAGCCATTGAAGGCTGTGCTTTGAGCCAGTAATCGCAGCAGGCTCACTTGGTTGTCGGGTTCATACAGATGCAGCACGTTGTGACACACCACAAGATCCCATTCGATTGGATGGATGGATCTCAGCAACTTTTGATTGAACTCTCCCTGGATCAAGCTGCACCGTTCTCGTCCAGCATGGTCGGCGATAGCCTCCCGGCAGAACGAGAGCATCTGCTGGCTCGGCTCCAGGATCGTAAGTTCAGCGTTTGGACAGGCGTCTAGTAAGTCGGGGAGCTGTTGTCCTGGACCAGGACCCACCACAAGAACCCGATTGGCTTGAGAGGCCATGGTGTGAACTGCTGCGAGTGCAATCTCGTGAAGGACGTCATAACCCGGTACTGAATTTCGGATACTTGTGCGATAGGAGTGACCGTATGGTCCCTCGAAATTCAGTGTGGTCATCGTTTTTTTCTGTGAATTCGAGGTTGTTTTGGTGAGTTTTCACGTTTCGTTATCGCAATCTATTGTTGCGAGTGCTATCCGATAGCCCTGCATTTTTAGTTTCAATTCCATATTTACCTGCGATTAACGATCGATTGATTCATCGTCTGCACGGCTTGATGAAGGTATTGATGGTTTATTAGCACAGGCTGTAGTTGGACTGTTTGCTGTTTATTGAGCTTCCACGTAGGGTGCTTTTCGCATTGGCTTGGTAATCGGCCGTCGCTTTTGTTGGCCTCTTAGGCACTGGCATTGACACCCTTGTCGCGAGTCAAGCGACAAGCTTGCTTGCTTCAGTTTTCATTAAGGGCCAGAACAGACACAGATGAACGGACTCCATGGCGTCAAGCCCTGGCCAGCAGACAACTGTTGACTTCCAGACCAGAGTGATCATGGCTACTAGTGTTGTGGCTGGCCTGAGCTGTTTGGCGGTTGTGATCACCGGTGGCTTCATCACTGCAAAGGCAGTCAAAGAGGGGGTTCAACAAGTGCCTGTGGAAGCACCCATTCCGATGGAGAATTCTCAGGCTCAGTAACGGCAACCGCAAAGCAAGGCGGCTGTCGTTTCGATTTCCGTCAGACTGCATTGATGTTCAACGATCATCTTGATGATGCGTGGTCTCAGCAGCAGCTCCACTGGTCAGGATGGCTGGTCAATCGTCAGGAAGGTCTGTTCATCCAATTCAAGCCAGACACTTCGACAAAGCACGTTGACTGCGTTCTGCTGAGCACTTTTCGCTGGTCTCCAGTGCTGGGCAATCCAGTTCGGCAGCAGAGGATGCCGCGTCATCTCGGAATTGAGATGTGGACCAATTTGCAAAAAATTGGTTGGATTCCCTGCTCACCGCCGCAGAGCTGATATTGCGGAAAGAGGGAGTGTGACGTCTCCCTCTCCCCAACGGTCATGAGTCGGCTGCTCGACTTGCCTCCCATGACACTATTCAACGTATCAAAACGAACACGTTTCTGCATGGATGCAGGTGCAAAGGCGTTCAAAGCTTGCTCAGGCAGCCTGTTACAAAGCGGTTTGTTGGTTTTGGGGATCGGGGACGATGAAGTTGTCGCAAATGGCGTTGATCAACCCTCTCTGGCAGCTGAAGAACGCAGCCCTTGCTGTTTGCGTGAAGCTTTGATCCTGTCGTGGCTAACAGGCATGCATGCTGCCACTGACAGTGCCCGAGCCAGCTGGTTTCTCTCAGGTCCTTTTTTGTTTGGATAAACCAATCTGCAGCTCCCTTTGATCAGTTCTCGACGCTTGGCAGCTCCGAGATCAATAGTTCCTTTAGAGCCCAGATCCAGACCCGATTGCGGATTGCTACTCGCACCAGGACGAACGATGACTTCGCCAGTTCAGAACCAAAGCGATCCTCAGTTTGTCGTTTCTCTTGGATCTGTCAAAGAGCATTCACCAGCTCCGCTGATTTGAACACTGACAGCTTGCTTGGGTAGTCGTTGCTGAGTGCTTGAACTTCGTGAAGGTTAAGTAGCGAGAGCATCCAGAAACTCAGGAGGTCTGTTTTGCAGTGGCTCTAAGGATCGTTACAGCGCATGACCAGATGCCATGACCAATGTGTCTGATGATCGAAAAGCGAGCGATAGGTGATTGGCTCACGAAACATGCAGTCAGAGGATTAGCCAGCGATTGAGAGCGCAATGTTGACAAGGGCCAGTCCACCTAAAAAGAAAGCCGCCAGCAGCGAGGATTCGGGAAAGAATTTGGCCAATGCCAGCCCGGCTCCCATGAATGTGGATGAAACCAGAATTGCCGTGACATCAACGGGCATCTGAACGGGGGCTGTGAGGAATGCTTTTTAACAGATGGCGCCGTCTTTTGAAGTCACAGGCGACTCATTCTCGATCGTCTGGCTTCTGGCTGCGTCCACTCCTGCCGAGCACTCCAATGCAAGCCGGTGTTTGCGGAGCGCACGTGACTGAGGTCCCAATGGTTAGGGCCTCTGCCCTCTGGACTCAGTGAAATGATGGGTTGACTGGTTAGAGCGTTGAGACCCATTCCCTGACGCTGTTGACGCATTCCTCTGTTGACTCATAGGGAAGAACGTTCCTTCCAGGGATGGTGCTAATCGAAGCGTTGGGCAGTTTTTCTCTGTATGTACCAAGTCGCTCTTCGAGATCATCCCAGCTCCTGGATGAACCAATCCCAGTTGCGTTGATGCCGAAGAGGATCTGAATAGGAATGTTCAAGCCGGTCAGCTGTGGCTCCCAGTCACGTCGCCAGAAGCCTGCAAGAAAGGAGTACACCGCCCAGCGGGTATCCATCGCTCGTGAGCCTTGCTTGAGCATCTCCAGCCATTCGTCATCAACCGATTCAGGGCGTGCAAATAAATTTTTTCTGGAAAATCCGTCGAGAAATCTGCGACGCCTTGCATAGCGGTAAAACAAGTTGCCGATCAGTCCATCAAACAAGATGCGCCAGAGCCAATGTGCTCTGCTCTGAGGGAACTCCTGCTTTAGAACCCGCCAGCCCGGTGGGCTGATCGCCACCAATGCGCTCACCAACTCGGGAGCGTTGGCCTCAATGGCTAGGGCGATGGGCAGAGACGCTCCCTGGCAGACCAGTACAACAGGTCCTTTGGCTCTTTCTCGAAGCAGATGGATGAGAGGCTCAGCCCAGTCTTCAGGTGTCAGTGGGCGTGCCGGGCATGGTGCTTTTCCGCAGCCGAGAAGATCGGGCTTGAGTAAATCCGTCGTGCTGTCTTGGTCTTGCCAGTGCGCTACGAATCGGTCCCAGAACCGCGATGACAACCCAACGCCAATTGGATGAATTAGAAGCAGCTGTTGTTCAGCTGATGTGTGGCTGGCCAACTTCTCAGGCAACGATGGGAACCATGATTGTGATGAACAGAAGCACTCAGCGCGACGACAGCTGAGATTCAATCAGCTTTCGGATTGATCCATGATCCATGCCGTGGTCACCGCCGTTCGGCTGAGAACATCCGGCCTGCAGCAACTGCGAAGCTTCATGACCCCTCTGCCAGATCAGGGTCATCACCCTGCTTCTGAGTTCAATCGTTAAGTCGACTGGGCACGGACTCTCTCTCTAGAGACATGCATAGTGAGTTGTTAGCACTAACAAGCTCTCCTTAGCACCATCTTTGCCCGCATGGCTGACACCCTCGAATAAACGAATACCTTGGACGATTAATGGAATGATGCAGTCAACGGTGAGGTTAAATCGATCTTTATAAGATCAGTTGACACCTGTATACCTTTCTATGAAAAAGTTTTTGATTGCATTTAATCGGTCCTTGTTATTGATGCTTTCGAATGGTTGGTTCAGGTTGGAATATTGGTCTGTGGGTGCAAGAAGCCACTTGAACCTTCATTCTGGAAAGTGAGGCTGTTCACGTCTAAGCATCACGGTCTGCTTTCCAGCCGTCTCCAATCGTGAAGCATGCTGATCTGGTTGGCCAGATTGAATTTTGTGAGAGGGCTTGAATCCCTACAGCAAGGAATTAAAACCATGGCCATTCTGGATAGAAGATGATTGCAGGTCGGTTCGGATGACCGTCGCACCCACCGATTTCAGAGAGGCCCACCAGAGGGTGTGGGCCCTCATCGAGTCTGGACTTGAATCCAACTCCAGCTGGCGCGAGAAGTTTGTCGACTATGGACTCCTCGCCACTGTTGGATTTGATCAGCCGTTTGACGGAGATGACGACAAGGTTGGCGAACTGGCAGAACAGCTCAACCTTTCTGCTGATGTTGTTGTTGGTGAGCTTCGTTATTTCATTCGCCAGAACTGCCTATGGAGCACTGACGAGCTTGTTGCGGATATGGACAGGGCTCTTAAGGTTTTGGTCACAAATGGAAGCCCTGAGGAAGTCGTTGACTGTTTGCTCGACTTCTCTCCGTACGCGAAGCGTCCTGACGTTTTACGAGCATTGCGTACAGCCGCGACAAAGAGAGATGATGCTGAGGCTTTTCAGTCAATCTTGTCTGAGTTTGAGCAATAAAGCTGTTGTTGGCGCTTTAGAGGCCCGGCGACACCACTCGACGGGAGTGATCGCTACCGATCCACACTGCCGTGGAAACAAGTTTGTGCCCATCTGAGCATGTTGTTGATGGGCTCCTAAGGATTCATTGGCAATGGACGTGCGCTGCGTTGACGACTTTGATCAAGACTCGCTTGGCAACTGCGCTGATTCCTGTTTGATCGAGTTTGTTGCCCGCTTTGAATTGTGGAACCTGATGAAGTAGCAAATGAACTGGTATTTGTTTTCAGGCTTCAGTTACAGCAAAGGCAGGAGCTCTCGCCCTGTTAGAGGTGACTTGGACTTGAGCTCAGGCGGTTTGGCCAGTACCAGGCTGGATCGTCCTGCCTGGCTCTTTTTCGTTACCCGTTTCATCAGAACGACCACATTTAGGCTATCGATCTAAGTGATGAGGCGACTTGGCTCAAATTCGGCTGCTTGAGTAGGTTCTCGATTAAAACCTTTTCTGTCAATCATCTCAACCGCTGGTCACAGACAACGTAAAGCGCTTCAACAACTTTGCTGCGATGGACGATTTGTGCCTAGAGGAACCAGATTAAACTTCCCTGACGGAATTTGCCGTAGGCTCGATACCGATAACTTTAAAAGGGATAACTATGTCCAATTTCCAAATAATGTCTTGAAACCTGTAGACTTTTAATATGATTACTTTGCGGATCTTATACGTAAAAATATAAGGGCTGTTACTTGTTGCAGCATTCTAATTCGTCTTGATGATTGACAGACGCTCGGCCGTTTGCGCAATCTTCAGAGCAGTAAGTGCTGCCATCTTTCTCCACAGCCAAGTGGGAGGCAACTTTGTTGTCACACGGTTGGCAATCGCAAGATTGATCGTTCACTGTCATTTCAGTGGCTCTTGATTGATACTCCATATTTATCCCCGTCCAGCTTTGCTGTCAACATGATGATCAGCATCAGGAAAGTGAGAATGATTCTCGTTCTGTTCTGAATCTTGTTGTCCCATCGATCGACAATGTTTGTTTTTCACTGCAGGTATTCACTCCGCCGTTAACCATCGTTGTTTGAGTCCTGGTGAAGCGCAACTTTATTGGGGCTTAATGAGCGATTTCTGGCAGATCGTTATCTTTTGTCCTGAGTCAGCATCGCGGCTTCGACTCTGACGTGGTCATGCCTGATCCCCATAACAGTCTGCTGGGGCCGCAGTCGCTGATGCCACAGGCCGACTCGCTCACCCCCAGTTGTGCAGTTGCTCGCTCCTTGTAGTTATTTGTACTTGGCTGGGCATCAGGGGGTACGGGCCTCTATCGATAAGAGCAAGACCTCAGCAAGTGACTATGTCAGACGCCTGGCTGGAAGACCCCAAGACTCATTGGGCAATGCGGTTCCACCAGCAATCCAAAACTCTTGATGGAGATGTCCAGGTTGTTGTCGAAAACGGCAGGCCCATGCCTCACAGCCAGCCAGCTCTGATCAAGTCACGCATTCATATGGCCTATGAGGATGCTGTGTCTCTCTACAAGGAACTGCAGCAGATTGGCTGGATGCACTGTCCCGCTTTCTGGTGAGCCTCTTGGACGGAAAGCCTGTCAAACAATGACGACCGATCCAATCTCCGCAGTTTTGGATGGAGTCCTGCTTGGAGCCGAGGATCTTCAAGGCATCCATCCCTGGAAGGCCAGTACTGAGCAAATCATCAGCGCCTGTACACGTCTTGTTGAGGACTACGGCATCATCCTGCAAGGGAGCAGTAAAGATTGCAGCGATTCGAGGTTCCAGCTTGGCGGTGACGACGAATTTCGTTACTCAGACCACAAAGACGACGATGGAAATCCTGCTGTATTGATTGAGGTGACAGAGAGCTGAGCTTCCACTGTCAAAGCACAGCAAGTTCTCTAAGGCGGCTGCGTGACCATGCCCATTAACAATCTGTGTTGTGTTCTTTGTGCTTACTGGACTGAACTAACCCCAGTTTTTCAGACTTAGTCGGTTGAAAGGCATTATTAAGTTAATCCGAATGATGAATCGTCGGAATGTTCTTCTAGCCGGAGAGGGTAAATGTCTAAATATGGACCCTTTTTAATGATAAATTGTCTTGATTTCAGCGCCACCACAATCGCTGGTGAGCGCCCTAGTGTTGACAATCTCATTTCTCACGTCATCAATAGGCTGTTTTTTGATACGGGGGAAACTCGGTTGAAGTCAGTTTCTTTGCTTGTTGATCAGGCTTAACTTATATCGAACCTAGCCCCACTTGCATCCAGCAATGATTGCATGTGGTCTCTAGTATCAGAAAAATTGCGGACTATTGAGGCAATTTGGGAAGTATTTTTCATCTTTTTTGACTTAAGTCTAATGATCACTAGTAGAAGATGCTTCAGTATTAGTAGAGAGTTTCAGTGATTGCATGCTGAGGTTGTTGGCGGAGTCTTGCTAGCAATTTTTATGAAAAGCTTCGGCTGATTATCTGTCCAATGATGACTCCGCCTGCTGCTGCGAAGCTTGCAATGCCAACGGTTTGTATCACGGTGGGGTAGATGGCGCGTTGGCCTATTTTTGCCCTCCCAAATCCAAGCAGGAATAGGAGTGTAAGCGTCATCAGTAGTGATATCCAACGCGCTGTGGCTAGTGGCCAAAACGCAAAAGCGACCACTGGAGTCAATGCAGATAGTGCATTTGAGATGAACATCCAGCAAGCATGGATGAATGGACTATCAGGTGTGTCTGACTCTTGCGAATCAAATGCTGAGTCCAAAGCGATCAGTTTCTTGGTGTCATCCGTGATCTCGGATCGAATTGTATAAATGGTTTGTTCACTTATTCCAGCGTCCGATAGTTTCAATAGAAAATGATCGGCTGCTTTTCCGGGTTCATTTTGGATTTTTATAAAGCGTTTCTTATTCTTGATTTTTTCTTGATCGTGGTCGGATTGAAGATCAAGAAAAACGCCGCACATCATTGATATGGCTGAGGAAATTCCACCTGTAGCTCCTGCTAAAAGAACTTGTGTGCTGTTATTAGCTGTAATTGCAACCCCAGCAACAAGTCCAAAGATGGTAACGGTTCCATCTTCCATGCCAAACACGATTTCTCCAATCGATGCATAGAAAGACCTTTTTATGGTTTTTAGATCAAGAGACAGGGCCATTCGCAGAACGTTTTCATTACATATCAATTTTATCCCTGTTCTTTCAATCTCTTGGCCAAAACGTAATTGTAGATAAGACTCTTAAAGTTAATTGTCTTGAGAGTAAATCATCTCAAAAAGCGGTTTCAACATGATTGCATTGGTTGGAATGCTTAGGTCACTTAAAACCTGGATTTGCTGTCAATGCTGAATCATGAAACCACCATCCACCAAAAGCATTGAGCCTGTGATGAACGCTGCTTGATCAGAGAGAAGCCACACCACAGCGTTGGCAACATCATCTGGTTTAGCCATGCGTCCCAGGGGGTGAAGTGCGCGAGCTCGTCTCCTGAGGGCGTCCGGGTCATCGCTTGCTTCCAAGGCTTGGTGGGTAAACCCTCCGTCGACCCAACCAGGTGCAACGTTGTTCACGCGGATACCTTGCGGCGCTAATTCCCCAGCTGCGGCGTAGCTCAAGCTGAGCACGGCTCCCTTGGAGGTGGTGTAGCCCCCTCCATCCGCTGAGCCGATGAACGCCGAAACACTTCCCATGGTCACAATCGAGCCTCCTGTCGATTTCAGATAGGGAATGGCGGCCTGCACTGCATGGAATGTTCCATCAACGTTGACGGCCATCATTTGTTGCCAGTCTCGATGGGTCTGGGTCGCGAGTGGTCCTGTGCGTAAAAGCCCGGCGGCGGTCACCAGGCCGCGCATTTCACCAAGTTTTTCGACTGACCTCTGCATGATCTGTCTCACTGCGGCCGCATCGGTGACATCGAGTTGGAAGCCTTCGGAAACGCCCCCGTTTGAGCGAATCTGTGCAGCGATGCGTCCAGCAGCTTCGATATTGGTGTCGCAGACGGCAACGCTGGCTCCTGCTTGAGCAGCATGAAGGGCAATAGCGCTGCCGATCGAGCCTGCTCCGCCGGTTACTACAACCAGGCCACCGCTTAGATCAATCCTTGTCATTCTGCGATGAGTCGACGACTTGATTCCCTAAGAGTGGAGGACATTAAAGTTTTCGTCATCAGCACTTACCTGGACTGCATCGCTGCAACTGGGGTCGCTGGTCGACGTGGCTCAAGTGACATCGCTGATGGATGGTCCCAGATGTTGAATCACGCCTCATAAATGAGTCGGCACTGTTGGATCGCTCGAGGGATGCGCGGAATAATCACAACGCCTTCTAGCTATCCGTTGCTCGGTTTCGTGTGCAGAACGCAGCTTTTAATCTGATGTGCAGATGTAATGAGAACCAATTATGAATCTTGTCTGTGAAGATAAGACATTTTGAAAGTCTTTGCTTCTATGACATTCTTCGCAGGAGTTGTCACAATGATTTCAAAACTCTTAGCAGAAATTCTTCATGCATCAACAGATCAGGGTCTATGCATCGGAATGCGTACTTGATGTCGGAGCTCGTCTCGCAGAAGGTCCTCACTGGTGGGAGGAGCGTGGGCTTTTGATTTGGGTCGATATCGAAGCCTCACGCATTGGCTTATTCGACCCTTGCCATCAGACCAATCGTTTTATTGATACAGCTAGCCATGTGGGTTGTGTTGTGCCAACAAGCAAGGGTCGCTTGTTAGCTGCGACGTCTGATGGATTTAAATTAATCAATCCTGATAGTGGAGAAATAATACCGTTGCATAATCCAATTGAACATCTGTCTAACCACCGATTTAATGATGGAAAGTGCGACCCTTGGGGACGATTATGGGCTGGCAACCTTCATTATGATTTTTTGCCTAATGCTGGATCTCTATGGAGGTTAAATAAATTTTTTAAGTCCAGTCAGATGATTGATGGGGTTACCATCTCAAACGGACTTGCCTGGTCGTTGGATAGAAAAACTTTTTATTATGTTGACACCCCAACTCTTCATGTGAAGCGGTTCCCCCTGACCGAAAGTGGTGATTTGGCGGGTGCTGGAGAGGTCTGCATTCAAATACCTCCTGATTGGAATTGTTCGCCCGACGGCATGACTATTGATTGTAATGGCATGCTTTGGATTGCTCTTTGGAACGGAAGTGCTGTGACTTGTTGGGATCCAAGAAATGGTAAGCATTTGGCAACAGTAGAAATTCCTTGCTCGCAAGTAACCTCTTGCTGTTTTGGGGGGTCTGCATTTGATAAGCTCTATATCACAACCGCTAAATATGATCTTGATCAGGAGAGCCTGGCTTTGATGCCTTCTGCTGGTGGCATTTTTATGGCTGAGGTTGATGTTTCTGGTATGCCTGCCTCAGTTTTCTTGCAGTCGTGAAATCATTGATTTTCAGGATTTGATTATTCATTGTGGTTCGCTAGGTAATTGGCAACAACAGAACTCTGCTAACTTTGATTGGGATTGACTGGCGATTGCGTTACTGGTCATCACTCTCGCAGCAACAGCATGGATGCGCTGTTTCTGTCAGTGGTTTGGCTTCAGTGCGCTCCGCTGCTGAGCATCCTCAGGTATGTTTCTCGGGCCTATATGCAGCTGCCTCTGGCTCCCATCAAGAGTTTGGAAAACGATTCTGTGAGCTTTGGAGAGGTTGTGATGCTTGAGTGACCCAGCTGCTCGACGATGAGGAACCATGATTTCCAGTTTCATCGATTAGATCGGAGAGCGGTCCAATAGAGCCGTCGTGATGATGTGAATTCCCTATTAACCTTTGGCGTAATGCATAGGCGTTCTTGCCAGTTTTTGGAGGTGTCTTGCAATAGTCTGTTGGCGTTTGCCAACGCCAGGGAGCGTGGTCTGTTATTTAAATGGATAATTGCCGTCAATATAGATGCAATTAAGTTCACAAAAGCCTGGTTTTATATGTTAACTAGTGTGCCTTGTTGCTCCGCCTAACGGTTGCTTTTGTTTTTGATTGTTAGCATGAAAAAGCCGAATTACAATGATTTTATAAAGAATCAATCCTATGTATCAGAATTACTTCATTGGCGAACTATTGGGCACACTTTTTTTGGTACTGTTTGGATGCGGTGTATGCGGTGGAGCCTTATTGAAATCTTCGAAATCGTATAGCTCGGGTTGGATGGCTATTTCAGCAGGTTGGGGCTTCGCCGTAATGATAGGTATATTTATCTCTATGGCATCTGGGTCCAGAGGCGGAGATATTAACCCTGTCATTACTTTGATGAAATATGGCCTTGGCAAGTATTCCTCTGGATGGATGGTTATGGCAATCATCCTTGCTCAATGCATTGGAGCATTCTTGGGAGCAGTGTTTGTATGGCTTGTTTATTTGCCTCATTGGAAGCAAACGGAAAGTAGGAGCGATAAGCTGTCGGTTTTTGCAACAGCACCTGCGATCAAAAATGGTTTCGCAAATTATCTTTCTGAATGCTTAGCGACAACAGCGCTTGTGATTATCGCTGGTGCGCTTGCCGAATACGGCAATACTTATAATTTTTCAGACGGTTCGTTGCCTTATATCTTTGGCTTTGTCGTTTGGGGAATTGGTTTATCCCTTGGAGGACCAACGGGATACGCCATCAATCCAGCAAGAGATTTGGGTCCACGATTGGCGCATGCTGTTCTTCCTATTGATGGTAAAGGTTCGTCTTGTTGGAGGTATTCATGGGTTCCGGTGGCTGGACCATTGTCTGGTGTTTTGTTTGGATTGTGCATTATCAAACTATTTCTAACAAAATAAGTTGATGTGGATGTGTGCAAGTTTCTCTAAGGCATTCGAAATTGATCGCCGCTGTTGAACGATGTTGCATTGATTTACTGGTTGACCGTGTGAGCTGGAAGACCGGCTCAAAGGCTGCGAATCAGCAGTGAAAGGCCCATCAGCAGAGCGAGACATTCGAAAGCTTTTTTTACCAGTCGATTTCCTTGTTTGAGTGAAAGGTGAGCACCGAGATATCCCCCGATCAGCGATCCCACGATCAGGGCTGGCAGCCAGCTCCAGTGGATTTCGCCGCTGAACCCGAGGACCAAAGCGCCGGTGCCGTTCCAGATCAGGCCCACCATGATCAACGTGTGGGCAACAGCTCTTGGATAACTCAATCCGAACCAGCGCACCAGCCACAGCGTGACGAAAAGGCCTGAGCCTGATGAAAGGGAACCGTTGAGCACCCCGATCGCGAAGAGCACGCCAATCCCGATCAGCTGTTGCTGCCTGTTGATGTTCACCACCCGTTCGGTTTGTCCGAGTTTGGGGCGACGGGCTGAGTACAGCCCGAGAGATAGCGTCAGCAACCCCAGGGCTGCTGTGGCGATGCGATGCGGCAAAGCCAGCACGCTGCTTGCTCCGATCCACACTCCCGGTAGACCCGCGCACAGGATCATCAGGCATATGTGGGGGTCGAGGCTACTGGCTCGCCAATGGCGACCAGCCGCACCAACACCTAGGGCCACGCTGGCCAGTTTGTGGGTGGCCAGAGCTGAGGCGAAGGGGAGCCCCAGCAGGATCAGCGCCGGTAGCTGCACTAGGCCAGCACCGCCACCTGCAAAGGCTGAAAGGGCGTTGGCTACAACAGCAATCGCGCCGAGTGCCAGCTGCAGAAGCAGCTCAATGGCCATGGATTGACGTCGCTTGAGTCATTGCTGGGAAACATCCCCGCCCATGCCTACCCCATCCATGGCTAATACGTGCGTACTATGCTTGTTGTTATGTCTGTTGATCATGGTCTCTCTAGTCGGCAGGACTCTGTGGAACGGCCAGTGTTCCTGGACGTTGCTCCAGGGATGACGGTGATCGTTCGCCACGACTATCTAACTGGGGAAAAGCGCGACAAAGACTGGTGGATGGGTCACGTGATTCACTGCGGTGGTGCCGCTCGTGATCCGAAGATCCACAACCTGTTTCAGATCGCTGATGTGGACTCCGGTGAGGTCAAGTGGGTCAATGCCGATCTGGTGACCCAAATCCTTCCTGGTTGCTAGAACCGCTGATAGGCATTGCTTCAAAGAGCATGAGTAACCACTGGGCAAATCGCATGACAGTTCCCGTTCTGCGTGTCAAAGAGTTTGCAGAGCTATCAGCTTGCTATCAAGAAGCGCTGAAGGACCGTGGCGCCCTTGATTGCACCTACAAGCTTTGGTCTGAAATGACTGCTGCCGAAAAAGCTAAAGCAGCAAAAAGGCTGCCAAACACAGCCAATAACTGGTATGTGAATTAAATGGACGACTTTAACCTGCTCATTGCGATAAAAAGTCAATTCTAATTATTGCTTTCTTGATGGTGCTTTGTTGATCATTTTGCCACCATCCAGCTGTCGATAATAAATTCTTAGATTTTGGCTATTCGATGTCATTATGCATGATTTGAGTAACAATTGTTAGTGTTAAGTTGTAAGGCTCTTCGTGAGAATCCAATCTAACTCGGATTAGTCATTGTTCTGTCGAGTTAAGTGTGCGGCTCGGTAGTCGTTTGTTTCCTGCCATTGTTTGCCCAATTAATCACCAGCTGCATAATCGTGTCTATGTAGATTTTTGAGTGTCCAGCAACCGTATTGATTGAAAAAGATGCCATGTCATTGATTGGCTTGTATGAATAGGCAATCCCTGGAAATCTCTTTCGCTCAGGCTAACCAGTCCATGGCTTTGGGCGTCTTCTGATGTGCCTTGTATGCATTGCGTCTAGTGCTGCGTGGCGTTATTTGATTTGGCGCACAAACGAAACTGATTCTCATCAGCAGATTTGCGCTTCTGATTGTGATTCTCAAGAGCATATTTGCAGCACTTGAATGTGATTCTCAAGAGCATATTTTGATCCACTAATGTTCGG
>Ga0189292_10149_pt1 | contig 34356 bp, 34 predicted proteins | sample UW1oraminimetaG_FD_130317 | JGI IMG/M metagenome (GOLD analysis project Ga0189292, IMG submission 130317) | Marine microbial communities from the Costa Rica Dome - UW179A-orange mini metaG | ecosystem: Environmental > Aquatic > Marine > Oceanic > Photic zone | place: Costa Rica: the Eastern...
ACCGTCGGTGGTGGGGTCAGGACCGTGCAGGATATCCGCAACCTGCTCAATGCGGGTGCCGACAAGGTCTCGATCAACACTGCCGCGGTGTTCAACCCGGATTTCGTCGGCGAGGCCGCGGACCGCTTCGGCTCACAGTGCATCGTCGTCGCCATCGACGCGAAGAAGGTGTCCGCGCCGGGCGAGGCGGGTCGCTGGGAGATCTTCACCCATGGCGGGCGCAAGCCTACCGGCCTGGATGCCGTGGCCTGGGCGAAGAAGATGGAAGACCTCGGCGCTGGCGAAATCCTGCTGACCAGCATGGATCAGGACGGCGTGAAGAGCGGCTACGACCTCGGCGTCACCCGCGCCATCAGCGAAGCGCTGTGCATCCCGGTGATCGCCTCCGGTGGCGTCGGCAACCTGCAGCACCTGGCCGATGGCATCCTCGATGGCAAGGCCGATGCGGTGCTGGCCGCGAGCATCTTCCACTTCGGCGAATACACCATTCCGGAAGCCAAGGCCTACCTGGCTGCCCGCGGCATTGTGATGCGTTGATCCCAGCCGGTAGCTGAACAAGGCTTAATGCTCGATACAAGGAACCGTCCGCGGCTTTTGCGGATGCACTCAGGAGACTTCACGCATGATCAAGACCATCGCTTCCCTTGCCGCTGCGGCGCTGCTGTTCGGCGCCACGCTTGGCCACGCGCAGACACCGGTGAAAATCGACCTGCTGACAGAGAATTTCCCACCCTACAACATGGCGGATGATGGCAAGAACTTCGCTCGTGACGAGAACATCACCGGCATTGCTGTGGATATCGTGCGCGAGATGTTCAAGCGCGCCGGCATCGATTACAGCCTGACGCTGCGCTTTCCCTGGGAGCGTATCTACGGCATGGCGCTGAAGCAGCCGAACTACGGGGTTTTCGTCACGGCGCGCCTGCCCGAGCGCGAAGAGCTGTTCAAGTGGGTTGGTCCCATCGGCCCGGACGACTGGGTGTTGCTGGCTCGTGGCGACAGTCCGATCAACCTGACCAGCCTGGATCAGGCGCGCCAGTACAACATCGGCGCCTACAAGGGTGATGCCATTGCCGAGCACCTGGACGGACAGGGGCTGCAGCCGCAGCTCGCCCTGCGCGATCAGGAGAACGTGAAGAAGCTGATCGACGGCAAGATCGACCTGTGGGCCACTGGTGATCCCGCTGGCCGCTACCTCGCCCGCCAGGACGGTGTGACCGGACTCAAGCGCGTGCTGCGTTTCGACAGTGCCGAACTGTACCTGGCGCTGAACAAGCAGATCGCCGACGAGACGGTGCAGAAGCTGCAGAAAGCGCTCGACCAGATGCGTAGCGAAGGTGTGATCGACGAGATCAACGCCCGCTACCTCTGAGCCTTCCGTAGTCGGCGCATCTCCTGCGCCGACTTTCTCGGTGATGACGGTGCGCCAGTAGCGTGCACCGATCCTCCTGCACGCGCGGTCGTGGCGCATGCACGCTTCCCTAATTCAGCGGGCGCTCAGCCGCTGGCGCCGCGGCGCTTCGCTGGTTCGCATCTTGCTTTGGACAGCCCCCGGCTCTGGCTCGCGGAGGGGTGGGCCAGGGAATCGAGAAAAAGGGAGCGATCCATTCAAGCGAATCATTGCCGTCGTCTTGCTGCTGCTCTGTGCTCACGCGCACGCGGCGCTGCCTGACGACTACCGAGTCGTGCTGCTGACCGAGAATTTTCCACCATTCAACATGGCTGAGGACGGCAAGAACTACGCCGCCGACGCGCGCATCCACGGCATCAACGCCGACATCGTGCGCGAGATGTTCCGCCGCGCGAATATCCGCTACGAGCTGACCCTGCGCTTTCCCTGGGATCGCATCTACAAGCAGGTGCTCGAACAGCCGGATCAGGGGCTGTTCTCCACCACCTTCACGGCCGAGCGCGAGCAGCAGTTCAAATGGGTCGGCCCGTTGGCGAGCATCAGCTGGGTGCTGCTGGCGCCCGCCGACAGTCCTCTGCGCCTGACCGGGCTGGAGCAGGCACGCGACCTGCGTATCGGTGCCTACAAGAACGATGCAGTCAGCCAGCATCTGGAGGGCAAGGGCCTGGCGCCGATCAACTCGCTGCGGGATCAGGAGAACGTTGGCAAGCTGCTCAAGGGGCAGATCGATGTCTGGGCGACCGCCGATCCTGTCGGGCCCTATCTGGCCAAGCAGGAAGGCGTGACCGGCCTGAAGCCAGTGCTGCGTTTCAATGAAGCGCGGTTGTTCCTTGCGCTCAACCGGGCAACACCGGACGAAGTGGTCGAGCGGCTGCAGCGAGCGCTGGATGCGATGCGCGCCGATGGCACGGTGGACACACTGCTCCAACGCTATCTTTGATATTCAGCGGTAGATACCGCTACGCCCGTGAGCGGCCATGGCCCGGTTACTCCGGGTGGCGATCATCTGTCCGACATCTACCCATTCGATGCCTTGCGCCGACAGCCTTGGCAGCTCGCGCTCCAGCAGGGCCAGGGTACTTGCATGGGGATGCCCGATGATGACCACCGAGCCCTGTTTGCGTGCCAGCGTGATCGCCGCTTGGAAGCGCTCGGCTACGGCAGCCGGGGATGGGTCATCGTCGAGAAAGATGTCGCGCGACAGGCTGGCCAGTGCTGTTCGCTGGGCACTGGCAGCCGCCACTGTGCGTGGGCTGGTGCGGCTGTCGAGGAAGAACAGGTGGCGGCGCTGCAGCTCACCCATCAGCCAGGTCATGGGCTGCGGCTGATCGGTCATCGCACTACCCATGTGGTTGTTCAGCCCGCTGACATGCGGAACGGCTGCCAAGGCTGCATCGAGGCGGCGTGCCAGTTCGTCATGGGGAAGCTGTGGATGCCAGGCGAAGCGCCCTTGGGCAGGTGCCATCGGCATGTGCAGCATGACGGTCTTGCCCGCGCGATGGGCCTGCTCGGCCAGCGTGGCTGCGTGGCGGGTGTCCGGCAGGATCGCCAATGCCACCGGGCCCGGCAGCTGCAGCACGCGCTGATCGCGTGCCGGGTTCTGCCCGAGGTCATCGATGATTAGGGTAAGCCTGGGCCGCGGCGCATATTCCGGCGCGGCTGGCCGCTCGCCACCCAGTGCCGCCTGAGCGGCGAGCGCCACCAGCAGCGCCAGGCCTGCCGCCCAGCCTGCCATGTTCACTGGCCGCGGGTGAGGTTCAGCCCTTTGAGCAGGTTCAATGCCTGACCGAGTTGGTAGTCGTCGTCCTGCGGGCGCGGCGAATCGCTGGCGATCTGGGTGGCGGTGGGGCGGTCCGGTCCGCCGTTGCCATTGCCCAGGTGACCAGCAAGGTCCGCTTCGCGGAAGCCATCCGCAGCTTGCTCGCGGGTCAGCTTGGCGCGTTCGACCTTGATGTCCGGTTCGATGCCTTGGGCCTGGATCGAACGCCCACTGGGGGTGTAATAGAGCGCTGTGGTGAGCTTGAGCGCGCGATCATTGTTCAGCGGCAGCACGGTCTGCACCGAACCCTTGCCAAAGCTGTCGGTGCCCATCACCACGCCGCGCTTGTGGTCCTGCAGTGCGCCGGCAACGATCTCGGAGGCCGAGGCGCTACCGCCGTTAATCAGCACGACCAGCGGCACACCTTCGCTGGCATCGGCCGCGTCAGCATTGAAGCGCAGCTCGGAGTTGGCGATACGGCCCTTGGTGTAGACGATCAGGCCCTTGGTGAGGAAGTGGTCGGAAATCTCTACCGCCGCCTGGAGTACGCCACCGGGGTTGTTGCGCAAATCCAGCACAAGACCGTTCAGCTTCTTGCCTTCGTTGTCTTTCTTCAGCTTGGCCAGCGCCTTGCCAACTTCCTCGCCGGAGTTGACCTGGAACTGGGTAACGCGCAGATAACCGTAGCCCGGCTCGAGGATCTGGCTGCGCACGCTACGCACTTTGATGATCGCGCGGGTGAGCTTCACGTCGAACGGCTGGCCGCCCTCGCGCACCAGCGTCAGGTTGATACTGCTGCCCGGCTTGCCGCGCATTTTGCCGATGGCATCCATCATCGACAGGCCCTTGGTCGGTTGGCCGTCGATTTTGACGATCAGGTCGCCGGCTTCGATGCCGGCCTTCGATGCCGGGGTGTCGTCGATCGGCGAAACGACCTTGATGAAGCCGTCTTCCATGCCGACTTCGATACCCAGGCCGCCGAACTCGCCGCTGGTGCTTTCCTGCAGTTCGGCGAACGCCTCGGGTTCCAGGTACGCGGAGTGGGGATCGAGATTGCTGAGCATGCCCTTGATGGCATTTTCCAGCAGCGTCTTGTCATCCACCGGCTCGACATACGCCGCCTTGATGCGGTCCAGCACCTCGGCAAAGGTACGCAGCTCTTCCAGCGGTAGGGGCGCCTTGGCGCTCGGCGCCGCTGTCTCCGCCGGTGGCTGCTGAGCCCAGGCGCTGCCCTGCATCCCCAGCAATATGGCCAGGGCGAGCGTGGATGGGCGGGCGAAACGGCGCAGGTGCAACATGTCGAACTCCAGTTATGAGAGGGCGCGCTTGGCGATACGGGCGGCTCGGCAGGACCGAACGCCGCAACTCGCTAGCCTTGCGCGCGACACCATTGGGCAGGATCGCTGGGGCGGCCCTGCTGCCGAATGGCGAAATACAGTGCGGCAGTTTCCTGGCCGCCGCTGGTGCCTACCGTGGCAATCGGGTCACCGGCCTTGACGATGTCGCCGGCGTCACGCAGCAAGCTCTGGTTGTGACCATACAGGCTCAGGTAGCCATTGCCATGGTCAAGAATTACAAGCAGGCCGGCGCCGCGTAGCCAGTCAGCGAATACTACCCGTCCGCCATGCACGGCACGGACCTGAGTGCCGACGCTGGCGCCGATCAGCACGCCGTCCCACTTGGTTCGAGCGTCGCCGCCGCGCGGAGTGCCGTAGCGGGCGACGAGACGTCCATCGACTGGCCAGGGGAGCTTGCCTTTGGCCTGGGAAAACGGCCCGCCAAAGCTGCCGCCGGCACTGGACACCGTAGGCCCGCTCGGCGCTGGTGTCGGTGCTGCCCCTGCCGCCTGGCGCTGCTGCTCCCGCTGACGCTCGGCAAGCAGCGCGCGCTGCCGTGCTTGTTCGGCTTCACGCGCCTGGCGCGCCAGGGTTTCCTCGATGGTCTTGAGCACACGCTCGAACTGGGCCTGCTCCTGGCGGCGTGCCTGCAGTTTCTGCTCACGGCTGGACAGGTCGCTGTTGAGCTTGGCGAGTGCCTGTTGACGCTCCTTGCGTACCTCGGCGAGCTGGTCGCGCCGCTCGATCAGGCCATCCTTCTTTTCCGCCAGAAGAGCCTGCTCCGCCTCGATATCGGTTTCGACATTGGCCAGCTGGCGCAATGTTTCGTTGAAGCTGTCTAGCTGCTCGAGCCGTGCCTTGTTCAGGTAGTCGTAATAGGTGATGGTGCGGCTGAATTTTTCCGGATTCTGCTGGTTGAGCAGCAGTTTGAGGTACTCCTGGCGACCGTTCTGGTAGGCGGCTCTGGCCTGCAGGCCGATCAGGCGCTGCTGTTCCAGGCGTGCGCCTTCGAGGGTGGTCTTCTCCTCGTTGAGGCGTTCCAGTTCCGCCTCGCTGCGGTCGATTTCCTGCTGCAGGGTGTCGACCTGTTTCTCCAGCTGCCCCATCTCGCTTTCAGTGGTTTGCAGCTGCTTCTGAACGCCGGACTTCTGCTGTTCGATCTGCTTGAGCAGCTTCTGCAGTTCGTTGATGTCCTGGCGGGCTGCTTCGATCTGCTGCCGCGCTGCGGCACGATCGTCCGCCACGGCAGGACCGAGCAGGCAGAGGAGGGCGAGGGCGAGAAAAGTACGAGGCATTGGAGGGTGTCAACCGAGCGTTATGACCGGCGTAGTATGCCTAAAAAGCAAGCTGGAAGCTTGAAGCCTGTAGCGGGAAACGGCGGCTGACGCCGTTTCCCGCCTGGGCGATCAGTTCAGCTCGACGATCGAGCGGCCAGTCATCTCTGGCGGTACCGGCATGCCGAGCAAGGTCAGCATGGTCGGGGCGACATCGGCCAGCACGCCGCCTGCGCGGATCGAGACGTTGCGCTTGCCGATATAGATGAAGGGCACGGGCTCGCAGGTATGCGCGGTGTGCGCCTGGCCGGTCATGACGTCTTCCATCTGTTCGACGTTGCCGTGGTCGGCGGTGAGCAGCGCCTCACCGCCGACCTTGTCCAGCGCCTCGACGATGCGCCCGACACAGCTGTCCAGGCACTCCACCGCCTTGACCGCGGCATCGAACACGCCGGTATGGCCGACCATGTCGCCGTTGGCATAGTTGACCACGATGACGTCGTAGCGCTGATTCTCGATGGCATCGACGATGCGGTCGGTGACCTCGGGCGCGCTCATTTCGGGTTTCAGGTCGTAAGTGGCGACCTGAGGCGACGGGATCAGAATGCGTTCCTCGCCCGGGAAGGGTTCTTCGCGGCCACCGGAGAAGAAGAAGGTGACGTGGGCGTATTTCTCGGTTTCGGCAATGCGCAGCTGGGTCTTGCCGTTGTTGGCCAGGTACTCGCCGAGCACGTTGGTCAGCGCTTCCGGGGCAAAGGCTGCCGGCGCGGGAATGCTCGCGGCGTACTGGGTGAGCATGACGAACTCGGCCAGTTGCGGCACCCGTGCACGCTCGAATTCCTTGAAGCCGGGTTCGACGAAGCAGCGGGTGAGTTCCCGAGCGCGGTCGGCACGGAAGTTCATGAACACCACGGCATCGCCATCTTCGACACGCACCGGCTCGCCGATGGTGGTCGCTTTGACGAACTCGTCACTTTCGCCACGCTCATAGGCGGCAATCAAACCATCCACGGCGTAGTCGGAGTGGTGCTCGGCCTTGCCCTCGACGATCAGCTCGTAGGCCTGTTGTACGCGATCCCAACGGTTGTCGCGGTCCATGGCGAAGTAGCGCCCGATCAGGCTGGCGATACGCCCCTTGCCCAGGCGCGTGAAGGTAGCCTGGAGCAGTTCGATGGAGTGCTGTGCGCTCTTCGGCGGGGTGTCGCGGCCGTCAAGGAAGGCGTGCAGGTAGATTTTCTCGGCGCCGCGTTGGGCCGCCAGCTCGGCCATGGCGACCAGATGATCCTGATGGCTGTGCACGCCACCGTCGGAGAGCAGGCCGAGGATGTGCACCGCCTTCCCCGCACCTACGGCTTTGTCGACGGCGGCACAGATAGTCGGATTGGCGAAGAACTCGCCGTCGCGAATCGCCTTGGTCACGCGGGTGAAGTCCTGATACACCACACGGCCAGCGCCCAGATTCATGTGTCCGACCTCGGAGTTGCCCATCTGCCCGTCCGGCAGGCCAACGTCCATGCCGCTGCCGGAGATCAGCCCGTGCGGCTGACTGGCCAGCAGGCGGTCGTAGACCGGCTTGCGCGCAGCATGGATGGCGTTGAAGTCGGGACTGTCGCTGTGCCCGAAGCCATCGAGAATGATCAGTACCAGGGGTTTGGGCACGGCATTAGGTGCGACAGGCATGCTTTCGGGCTCCTTGCGCGGGGCGGAAAAGGTCGGTCAGTCTACTGGCTGACCAGGATGAGGTCACGATTCATCAGGGTTCAGCCGGTAGGAGGGCCTGTGTATACTGGCCCGCATTTTATCGTCCGGGTACCCGTTGATGCTCGCTAACCTGATTGAATTTGTCTCTAACCACTATGTACTCAGCAGCCTGTTCGTCGTGCTGTTGATCCTTTTGTTCATCACCGAGACACGCAAGGGTGGCAAGAGCCTGAGCAATCGCGAACTGACGGCACTGGTCAACAGTGACGAGGGCGTGGTGTTGGACGTGCGCGCCAAGAAGGAGTTCGACGCCGGCCATATCGTCGATGCATTGAACATTCCCTACGAGAAGCTGGTCAGCCGCACAGGCGAGCTGGAAAAGCACAAGGCCAAGACCATCATCGTGGTCGATGCCATGGGGCAGCACGCCGGAACGGCCTGCCGTGAGCTGCAGAAGGCAGGCTTCACAGCCGCCAAGTTGTCGGGAGGGATTTCCAGCTGGCGCGGCGACAATCTGCCAGTGGTCAAGTAATCATGCCCAACGTCGTCATCTATACCACCGCCTGGTGCCCGTTCTGCATTCGCGCCAAGGCGTTGCTCGATCGCAAAGGTGTCGCCTACGAGGAAATCCCCGTGGATGGCAATTCATCCCTGCGCGCCGAGATGGCCAGCAAGGCCGGGCGCACGTCGGTACCCCAGATATGGATTGGCGATCAGCACGTCGGCGGCTGCGATGAGCTGCATGCTCTGGAGCGCAGTGGACGTCTCGACCCTATGCTTCAGGCCTGAGTGCCGGCGCGGGGCCGCTAACAAATCAAACGACACGCACAAAGAAGGTTGCAGAAATGACCGAACAAGCTAACAACGGCGGCGCAGCATCGCAGACCGAGCAGGGCGCGCAATTCTCCCTGCAGCGCATTTACGTCCGCGACCTGTCCTTCGAAGCGCCGAAGAGCCCGGAAATTTTCCGTCAGGAATGGAATCCGAGTGTCGGGCTGGATCTGAATACCCGTCAGAAGGCGCTGGAAGGTGACTTCCATGAAGTCGTGCTGACTCTCTCGGTTACCGTGAAAACCGGCGAAGAAGTCGCCTTCATCGCCGAAGTGCAGCAGGCCGGGATCTTCCTGATCAAGGGTCTGGAAGCGGCTGCGATGAGCCACACCCTTGGCGCGTTCTGCCCGAACATCCTCTTCCCGTACGCCCGAGAGGCGCTGGACAGCCTGGTGACCCGCGGCTCGTTCCCGGCGCTGATGCTGGCTCCGGTGAACTTCGACGCGCTCTACGCCCAGGAAATGGCGCGCATGCAGAGCGCGGGCGAAGCCCCCAGCACCGCCCACTGATCCATGCGGATCATGCAGGAAGCGTCAGACGCTTCCTGCATTTCCCTTCTGCGCATTAGCGCACCTGCACCACCAGCTTGCCGACCGCCTTGCGCTGCCCCAGCGTGGCGATAGCCTGGCCAGCCTCTTCCAGCGCAAAGCGTTGCGATACCAGCGGCTTGAGCTTGCCTTCTGCATGCCAGGCGAACAGCTGACGGAAATTCGCGGCGTTGTCCTGTGGTTGGCGCTGAGCGAAGGCCCCCCAGAACACACCGATCAATGCTGCTCCCTTGAGTAGCGGCAGATTGGCCGGCAGTGCCGGAATGTCCCCCCCCGCTGCAAACCCTACCACCAGCATGCGGCCGTTCCAGGCGATGCTGCGGAAGGCTTCCTCGAAAAGCTTGCCGCCCACCGGGTCGTAGATCACGTCCACGCCCTGACCCCCAGTGAGTTCTTTCAGGCGCTCCTTAAGGCCGACTTCGCTGTAGTTGATCAGCTCGTCGGCGCCAGCGTTCTTCGCCACTTCCAGCTTCTCGGCGCTCGAGGCGGCTGCGATCACCCGGGCGCCCATGGCCTTGCCGATCTCCACGGCGGCCAGGCCGACCCCGCCGGAAGCGCCCAGCACCAGCAGGGTCTCGCCGGGTTGCAGATTGGCGCGCTGCTTGAGCGCGTGCATCGAAGTGCCGTAGGTCATGCTGAAGGCGGCGGCGATGTTGTAGTCCATGCTCGGCGGGATCGGCAGGGCATTGCTGCCGGCGACTGCTACCTGTTCGGCAAAGCTGCCCCAGCCGGTGAGCGCCATGACCCGGTCGCCGACCTTGAGGTGGCTGACCTTCTCGCCTACTGCGGCGATCACGCCGGCCGCCTCGCCACCGGGCGAGAAGGGGAACGGAGGTTTGAACTGGTATTTACCCTCGATCATCAGGGTGTCGGGAAAATTGACCCCGGCCGCATGCACGTCGAGCAAAATCTCGCTCGGCTTCAATTGCGGGGTAGGGGCATCCTCGATAACCAGACTCTCGGGCGGACCGAAGCTTTTGCACAGAACGGCTTTCATCGCATTTCCTTGTTCGACTGGTCGAGCGTGTGGCGCTCGACGATGGATGGCTCGACTGCTCAGGACCATTCAGTCTAGGAGCACTGTGCAGCAGGGCAATCAGCATCGCTCGCTGTAATGGCAGCGTATAAGTGGCAGGCGGTTGCGCAATGGGCTTGGGTGCACTGCGGCTACTGGTTATGCTGGCGCAGGTTTCCCTTGGAGCAGTGCCTGTGAAGTATTTGATCGCCGTGTTTTTCAGCCTTGCCTTCGCACTGCCGGCCCTCGCGGAAGAGCCTGCGGACGCCGCTGCCCCGCAAACCCTCTACTACGCTCTGGTGCCCGCCATGGTCGGGAACTACGGCTCCGGCGACCGGCTGAAGTACTACAAGGCCGACGTCGCACTACGCATTTCAAGCAAGGAGGTGGAAGATCGCGTCAAGCACCACGAGCCGCTGATTCGTCATCAGCTGGTGATGCTTTTTTCCGAGCATACCGATGAAACGCTGGGCGGCCCGGAAGCCAAGGAGCAGCTGCGTCAGGAGGCGCTGAGGCAGGTCCGCGAAGTGCTGGAGCAGGAAGAGGGCGCACCGCTGGTCGATGATCTGCTGTTCAACAACCTGATCATCCAGTAGCTCAGCGCAGCGCCAGGATCGCCTGCCATTCTCTTTCGCTGACCGGCATTACCGACAGCCGGCTGCCTTTCTTCACCAGCGCCAGTTCGTGCAGTTCAGCCTGAGCTTTCAGGCGCGCCAGCTTCAGCGGCGCTGCGAAGGCTTCGACGAATTCGACATCGACTGCACTCCAAGGATTGGCTTCGCTGTTGGCCTTGGCGTCGTGATAATGGCTGGCAGGATCGAGCGCGCTGGGGTCGGGGTAGGCGCTGCGGCTGATTCGGCCGATTCCGGCGATTCCTGGCTCGGCGCAACTGGAGTGATAGAAGAAGAACTGATCGCCTTCCTGCATCTGGCGCATGAAGTTTCGCGCCTGGTAGTTGCGTACGCCATCCCAGCGTCCGTGGCCCATTTCTTTCAGGTCCAGGATGGAAAATTCGTCTGGTTCGGACTTCATTAGCCAATAAGGCATGAACCTTGCTCTCCTGTAAGGCGGTTCGATCAGACCATGATGGCAAAATCTCCGACAGTCGGCTGCAATACCTGTTTGCGCGGTGCCGATGCTTCACGGAAAATGCCGCGGCTGTAAGGTGGCCTATCGAGTCCTAGAACGATAAATCACACCGACTCGACGCAAGCATTTCGCCTGGTAGGGGGAGGCGAACACAAAATGAAACGTAAGCCCGATATTCTGTGGATTTTGGTCTTCATCTTTGGTCTGGGTGTAGTCACTACTGGCTATACGCAGAGCCTGTGGGAGCAAGCTGACGGCGCCGCCGGCATGGCTCCGGTCATTCAGGTGCAACAAGCCCAGCATCGCTGAGCAGGTGCCGCAAGGACGCGGCCTTAAATTATTCGACGTACCAGCCCTGGTCCGTCACTGTGCCTTGAATCGGTACGTCCCAACTCTCCAGCGGCAATTGATCGACTCTCTGACACTCGTGGGCCAGGCCCAATAATGTCGGTTTGTGACTTTTTTTGCGCATCGCGCGGTAGGCCAGGCTGCGGTCATAGAAGCCGCCCCCCATCCCCAGGCGCCCTCCCTTTCCGTCGAATCCGACCAATGGCATCAGCAGTAGGTCGAGCGCCCAGACGCGTCGTTGTCGGGCGGACCGGATAACCGGTTCGAAAATGTCGAAACGGTTTCGGCGCAGTCTTTCGCCGGGCTTGATGCGCTGAAATACCATGCGCGTTCGTGGCCAGGGGGTCAGAACTGGAAGGTAAGTCGCTTTGCCGCGTCTCTGAGCGGCACGCAGAAGCAGGCCCGGATCGATTTCGCCATCGTTGGGCAGGTACAGAGCAATATGCCGGGCGCGACGGAACACAGGGTGCTGAGCCAACTGCCGATAAAGGCGGCTAGCGGCAAGACGTTGCTGGGCGGGAGTGAGCTGTCGCCTGGCTTGGCGCAGCTTGCGGCGTAGCGCCGGGCGCGAAAGGCCTTCGGCTACGATCATCAGAAGTGGCTCCCCAGCATGCCGCTGCCAGCGTAGGCCCTTGAACCCGAGAGTTCAAGGTGGCGACTACAGAGTACCTTAAGGCTTTCCGTCAGGCGGACATGCACACCGGCACCACATGTAGCCTCCATGGTGTTGCTTATCGGGAGAGGGTCATCGCCGACTGGCGAACATGCCAGGGAGTTGGGCGGATTATACCTCAATATGCGAACCGTTCATCAGTTGCTGGACGGGTTTGGATCGGTGGCCAGGGCGCTGTCGACTCGCTCCAGCAGCATGCGCACGTGCTCGCGGGCGCTGTTGGCTTCGGCATCCAGCCGATCATGTTTGTGCAGCAGCTCGTGAGTAATGTTCAGCGCCGCCATCACTGCGACGCGATCGGCGCCGATGACTTTCCCGCTGCTGCGAATCTCGCGCATTTTGCGATCCAGATAGCGAGCCGCACCTTCCAGATTGCTGCGTTCCTCTGACGGACAGGCGATGCAATATTCCTTGTCCATGATGTGTACGGTAACGGTGTTCGGCTGGGTCATGAGTCCTGCTCCAGGGCTTTCAGGCGCGAAATCATCGATTCGACCTTCAAACGGGCCATTTCGTTCTTTTCGATCAGATGAGCGCGCTCTTCACGCCAGCTTCGCTCATTGGCCAGCAGCAGATGGTTCTGCGCCTTGAGCTGCTCGATACGCTGAATCAGCTGTTCCAGTTTGGTGGTCAGCGCTTTCAGATCGGCGTCTTCCATGGGATTCCTGTTGAGGCACTGGTGAAGACGGAGGCGATGCCCAGGGGCTTCGATGGTCTTGCCGCGGCCGCCGGTGCTAGGATACGAAGCCTTCATTCTAGTCATTGCGCCATCGTGCGCCTAGCCGCCATGTCTATTCAGAACTCCCCGTATGCCGCTTTTGCCACACTTCTGGCAGGTACACCTCAAACCGTTTCCCCTGCCGAGTTGCACGGCCTGTTGCTCGGACGCAGCTGCGCCGGCGCTGGCTTCGATGTCGAACCCTGGCTGACCGATGCTTCGGACCTGCTTGGCGAAGCGCCGCAGGAAAATATTCGTCAGGCGTTGATCGGCCTGCAGGAGATGGTCAAGGGCGAACTCGCCGGTGACGACATTGCTGTCGTCCTGCTGCTGCCCAGCGACGATGCGCCGTTGAGTGAACGCGCCGTTGCGCTGGGCCAGTGGTGCCAGGGCTTTCTCGCCGGCTTCGGCCTGACCGCTGGCGACCGCGCGCTGAGCACCGAGTCCGTGGAAGTACTGCAGGATCTCTCGGCCATCGCACAGATCCAAGACTCTCTGGAAGAGTCCGAGGACGGCGAGACCGATTACATGGAAGTGATGGAATATCTGCGCGTAGCGCCACTGCTGCTGTTTACCGAGTGCGCCAAGCCGGTACCTGCTGCACCGAAACCTTCCCTGCACTGAGGACACCGTTCCGCCCATGACTCGCATCCCGAAATCGGAATACGCCCGTCGGCGCAAGGCGCTGATGGAGCAGATGGAACCCAACAGCATCGCCATTCTGCCGGCCGCGCCGATGTACATTCGCAACCGCGATGTCGAGCATGTCTACCGCCAGGACAGCGACTTCCAGTACCTCTGCGGGTTTCCTGAGCCGGAGGCGGTGATCGCGCTCATCCCGGGGCGCGAGCATGGCGAGTACGTGCTGTTCTGCCGCGAGCGTGACCCCGAGCGCGAACTTTGGGACGGCCTGCGTGCGGGGCAGGATGGCGCCATCAAGGAGTACGGCGCCGACGATGCGTTTCCCATCGGCGATATAGACGACATTCTTCCCGGCCTGATCGAGGGGCGTGACCGTGTGTACTACGCCATCGGCACCAACGAAGCCTTCGATCATCGGCTGATGGAGTGGATCAAGACCATTCGCGCCAAGGCCCGCCAGGGTGCTCAGCCGCCCAGCGAGTTCGTCGCCCTCGATCACCTGCTGCACGACATGCGCCTGTACAAGTCGAGCAACGAAGTGAAGGTGATGAAGCACGCGGCGGAAATTTCCGCACGTGCACATATTCGCGCCATGCAGGCCAGCCGCGCTGGCTTGTTCGAGTACCACCTGGAAGCTGAACTGGACTACGAATTCCGCAAGGGCGGGGCGAAGATGCCTGCTTACGGCTCGATCGTCGCCGCCGGCAGGAATGCCTGCATCCTGCACTACCGTGAGAACGATGCGCCGCTAAAGGCAGGCGACCTGGTGCTGATCGACGCCGGTTGCGAAATCGACTGCTACGCCAGCGACATTACCCGCACCTTCCCGGTCAACGGCCGCTTTTCGCCCGAGCAGAAAGCCATTTACGAATTGGTACTCAAGGCCAACGAAGAGGCTTTCAAGCACATCGCGCCTGGCAAGCACTGGAACGAGGCCCACGAGGCCACGGTACGGGTAATCACCGCGGGGCTGGTCGAGCTGGGCCTCCTACAGGGCGAGGTCGATGAGCTGATCGCCAGCGAAGCTTACAAGGCGTTCTACATGCACCGCGCCGGGCACTGGCTGGGCATGGACGTGCATGATGTCGGTGACTACAAGATCGGTGGCGAGTGGCGCGTGCTCGAGCCGGGCATGGCGATGACTGTCGAGCCGGGCATCTATATCGCCGTGGACAATCAGAACGTGGCCAAGAAATGGCGCGGCATCGGCGTGCGCATCGAGGACGATGTGGTGGTGACGCGAACTGGCTGTGAAATTCTTACCAACGGTGTGCCGAAGAGCGTCGCTGAAATCGAGGCGCTGATGGCCGCCGCTCGCGAGCAGGTCGCCTGACATGCAAAGCCTGGCGATCATCGGTGGCGGGCTGGTCGGCGCCAGTCTCGCGCTGGCCTTGCAGGATGGTGCCCGGGCGCGCGGCTGGCGCATCCATCTGATCGAGCCGTTCGAGCCGGGGCACGAGTACCAGCCGAGCTATGACGCGCGCTCTACGGCTTTGTCCTACGGCACCCGAATGATCTACCAGCGCCTTGGCCTATGGGCGCGCATCGCCGAGCGCGCCGAGCCGATTCGGCGCATTCACGTGTCCGAGCGCGGGGGTTTTGGTGCGGCGCGGCTGGATTGCGAACGCGAAGGCGTCGAAGCACTGGGTTACGTGGTCGAGAACGCCTGGATCGGCCATTGCCTTTGGCAGGCGCTGGATGACGAAGTGGTAATCCGTCACTGTCCCGCCGAGGTCGAACGTCTGGAGCCCTGCGCGGCGGGGTATCGGCTGAGCTTTACCGACGGCCAGCGGTTGGAGTGCGACTTGACCGTACTTGCCGATGGCGGTCGTTCCGGGCTGCGCGAGCAGCTTGGCATTCATGTGTCGCGAAGGCCTTACGGCCAGACCGCGCTTATTGCCAATATCACACCGGGTAAGCCGCATGACGGGCTAGCCTTCGAACGCTTCACAGAAGATGGTCCGATGGCATTGCTGCCGCTGCAAGATGATCGCTGTGCACTGGTTTGGACGCGATCCCAGGACGACGCCGCACGTTTGGCGCAAGCGCACGAGGCGGTGTTCCTTGCCGAGCTGCAAGAAGCATTTGGCTATCGCCTGGGCACCTTGCAGCAAGTCGGTGCCCGGCATCTGTATCCGTTGACACTGATCGAGGCCGAAGAGCAGGTGCGCTCGGGCCTGGTGGTATTGGGAAATGCGGCCCACAGCCTGCACCCGATCGCCGGCCAAGGCTACAACCTGTCGCTGCGCGATGTGGATGCGCTGAGTGTCGCCTTGCTGCGCAGCGACGCAGCGCTAGGCGAACTGGCGGCGCTGCAGGAGTACGCCCGCAGGCAGCGCTTCGATCAACGCATGACCGTCGGCTTTTCTGATCAGGTCACCCGGCTGTTTGGTGATTCCGGTCGGCTGGTTTCGGCCGGTCGCAATCTTGGGTTGCTCGGCCTGGACCTGACGCCTGCCGCTAAGCGCTGGTTCGCGCGTCAGGCCATGGGCCTGGGGACTCGTGCTGGCTGAAACGCCGCAACAAAAGGACTTTGCATGAGCGGCTCCCGATTGGCGCGTAAGGCCCGGTTTCTGCGCTGGGCTTTGAATTTCTATCCACCGTACATCGGTGCGGGCGTGCGGGTGCGACACATCAGCGCGGATCTGCGCCAGATTCAGGTCAAGATGGTGTTGCGCTGGTACAACCGCAACTATGTCGGCACGCAATTCGGCGGTTCGCTGTATTCGATGGTCGACCCGTTCTTCGTGCTGATGCTGATGGAGAATCTCGGTCGCGACTACATCGTCTGGGACAAAGCGGCCAACATCGAATTCATCAGGCCGGGGCGTGGCGTGGTCTATGCCGATTTTGCTATCAGCGACAAACTGTTGGATGAGATCCGCGCGCACACGGCCGACGGCAGTAAGTACCAGCCCAGAATGCATGTTGAAGTGCGGGACGGCGAGGGCACACTGGTGGCACGGGTGCAGAAGACCCTCTACGTACGACTCAAGCCGCGGGCGCGGCAGCCAGGAGAGAAGTGATGCAAGCGGATCTGATCATCGTGGGTGCCGGTATGGTCGGCAGTACGCTGGCCCTCGCGCTCGAAGGTTGCGGGCTGGATATCGTCGTACTTGATGCGAGCTCGCTCGAGGTCGTCGAATTCGATCCGCAGTGCAGCTTCGAGCCGCGGGTCAGTGCGCTATCCGCGGCCAGTCAACGGATCCTGCAGCGGGTCGGTGCCTGGCCGGGTATCGCCGCGCGCCGTGCAAGTCCCTACACGGATATGCATGTATGGGATGGTTCGGGCACCGGGCAGATTCATTTTTCCGCCGAAACCGTACATGCCGAAGTGCTTGGGCATATCGTCGAGAACCGTGTGGTGCAGGATGCGCTGCTGGACGCGATGCAGCGCCGCGGCGGACTGCAGCTGATCGGCGAAGCGTGCGTCGACCAGCTGGCGCACACCGCTGACGGCTGGCAGCTGACGCTGGCCGACGGCCGCGAGCTTCGCACGCCCTTACTGATCGCTGCGGATGGCGCCAACTCGGCGATTCGCCGCCTGGCTGGTTGCGAAACGCGGGAATGGGATTATCTGCACCAGGCGATCGTCACCAGCGTGCGCTGCAGTGAGCCACACCAGCGAACAGCCTGGCAGCGCTTTACCGATGATGGGCCGCTGGCGTTCCTGCCGCTGGAGCGCGATGGCGATCGGCACTGGTGTTCCATCGTCTGGTCGGCTACCGAGGCTGAAGCCAGGCGGCTGATGGCGCTCGATGACGAGTCCTTTCGGGCGGCGTTGGAGCGCGCCTTCGAGCAGCGCTTGGGCGAGGTGCTCGAAGTCGATCCGCGACTGTGCATTCCGCTGCGCCAGCGCCACGCCAAACGTTACGTGCAGCCAGGGCTGGCGTTGATCGGCGATGCGGCGCACACCATTCATCCATTGGCGGGGCAAGGCGTGAACCTCGGCTTGCTGGATGCCGCCGTACTGGCGGAAGTAATCAAGGCCGCGGTTGCTCGCGGCGAGCGCGTGGCCGATGTACAGGTACTGAGCCGCTTCGAGCGCCGGCGTATGCCGCACAATTTGGCGATGATGGCGGCGATGGAGGGCTTCGAACGGCTGTTCCAGGCCGATCCACTGCCGCTGCGCTGGTTGCGCAACACTGGCCTGAAGGCGGTCCAGGCGCTACCCGAGGCGAAGGCGCTTTTCGTCCGTCAAGCCTTGGGTTTGAGCGGCGACTTACCCGAACTGGCCAAGCCCTGATATCAATTTGATATTTACAAAAGATTACCTGCACGAATTGTCGCATTGAGAAGGTAAATAACATTCACTACTATTCAGCCTCTGTTTCAACTCACCAAGAGGCTGTTCCATGCAGGCAAGCAAAGGTTTACTCGCCGCCCTGGCGCTCACGGCGCTATCGGGTGCTGTCCAGGCTGCCAACGAAGTAGTGGTTTACTCCTCGCGTATCGACGAGCTGATCAAGCCGGTATTCGACGCTTACACCGAGAAGACCGGCGTCGCGATCAAGTTCATCACCGACAAGGAAGCGCCGCTGATGGCCCGCATCAAGGCCGAAGGCGCGAACACCCCAGCGGATCTGCTGCTGACCGTCGATGGCGGCAACCTCTGGCAAGCCGAAGAAATGGGCATCCTGCAGCCGCTCAATTCCCAAGTCGTTAAAGACAATATTCCTGCGCAATACCGTTCCTCCAGCGATTCCTGGACCGGCCTGTCGCTGCGCGCACGGACCATCGTTTACTCCCCTGAGCGGGTCAAGGATGGTGAGCTGACCACTTATGAGGCACTGGCCGACAAGAACTGGGAAGGCCGCCTGTGCCTGCGCACCAGCAAGAAGGTCTACAACCAGTCGCTGACTGCGACGATGATCGAGACCCATGGTGCTGAGAAGACCGAGCAGATCATCAAGGGCTGGGTGAACAACCTCGCCACCGACGTGTTCGCCGATGACAATTCGGTGGTCATGGCAGTCGACGCCGGGCAGTGCGATGTCGGCATCGTCAACACCTATTACTACGGTCGTCTGCACGCGCAGAACCCGCAGCTCAAACCCAGGCTGTTCTGGCCGAACCAGGAAGACCGCGGCGTGCATGTGAATCTGTCCGGCATCGGCTTGACCAAGCACGCGCCTAACCCTGATGCCGCCCGCAAGCTGGTGGAGTGGATGACCAGTGCCGAGGCGCAGAACATCTTCGCCGATGCCAACATGGAGTTCCCGGCCAACCCGAGCGTGAAGCCGTCTGCCGAAGTGGCGACCTGGGGCGAGTTCAAGGCTGACACTATCCCGGTGGAAGTCGCTGGCAAGCGCCAGGCCGAAGCCATCAAACTGATGGATCGCGCCGGCTGGAACTGATCAGCCCGCCGCGGTTCCAGCGGTGACGTGCGGCGCGAGCTGCCACGTTCGCCGCTGCGGTTATACTCGGCGCCCCGGCCTGGTCCGGGGCGTTGTCTTTTTTGCTTCCGAGGCTTGAGTGTCCCATCCCGTCGAGCGCCGCTGGTATCCCATCACTTTCGCTGTTGCGGCGTTGGTATTGCTGCCGCTGAGCATTCTGCTGTTCAGCTGGGGCACGATCGACCGTGAAATCTGGGCGCATCTATGGGATACGCAGATGCCCCGCCTATTGGGGAACACGCTGACGCTGGTCCTGGGCGTGGGCACCGGGGTGGTCGTGCTCGGTGTCAGCCTGGCCTGGCTGACGGCGCTATGTGAGTTTCCCGGTCGTCGGTGGCTGGATTGGGCACTGATGCTGCCTTTCGCGATTCCCGCCTATGTGCTGGCTTTCGTCTTCATCGGTCTGCTGGATTTCTCGGGGCCGGTGCAGAGTCTCGCGCGGGACTGGTTTGGTAGCGGCGTCCGCTTTCCGCGGGTGCGCTCGACCGGTGGCGTCATTGCGGTGTTGGTATTGGTGTTCTATCCCTACGTCTATTTGCTGGCGCGCTCGGCGTTTCTCGCTCAGGGCAAGGGGCTGATGGAGGCGGCACGGGTACTTGGCCAATCGCCTTGGCAGGCGTTCTGGCGGGTGGCATTACCGATGGCGCGTCCAGCCATCGGCGCCGGCCTGGCCCTGGCGATGATGGAAACCCTGGCTGACTTTGGCGCGGTATCAGTGTTCAACTTCGATACCTTCACCACAGCCATTTACAAGACCTGGTACGGGTTCTTCAGCCTCACCAGCGCCACCCAGCTGGCCAGTCTGTTGCTGCTTGCGGTGATGTTGGTGCTCTACGGCGAACGCCGTGCACGCGGTGCGGCGCGACCGGCCAACGAGCGTGCGCGTTCTGCAGCGCTCTACCGGCTAACCGGCGTGAAGGCTTTTGCCGCCAGTGCCTGGTGCGGGCTGGTGTTCATGTGCGCGTTTGTCATTCCGGTGCTGCAGCTGCTCGCATGGCTCTGGCAGCGAGGACGCTTCGACCTCGATGAGCGCTACGCGGGGCTAATTCTGCACACCCTGTATCTTGGCGGCATGGCTGCGCTGATCACCGTGACGGTGGCGCTGTTGCTGGCCTTCGCCCGGCGGCAGGCGCCGGTGCGCTCGATCCGCAGTGCGGTCAGCCTGGCCAATCTCGGTTACGCCTTGCCGGGCTCGGTGCTGGCGGTATCGATCATGCTGGCATTCAGTTATCTCGACCGGCACATGGTGATGCCGCTTTCCAGCTGGCTTGGCGGTGCTGGCAAACCGATCCTGCTTGGCAGCCTCGGGGCCTTGCTGCTGGCCTATCTGATCCGTTTCATGGCGGTCGCCTTTGGGCCACTGGAGAACGCCCTGGCACGGATTCGCCCGTCGCTGCCGCAGGCGTCACGCAGCCTGGGGGTCGGTGGCCCAGCGTTGTTCTTCCGTGTCTACTTGCCGTTGCTGCTGCCCGGCACCCTGAGCGCCGCGCTTTTGGTGTTCGTCGATGTTCTCAAGGAAATGCCGGCTACTCTGCTGATGCGTCCCTTTGGCTGGGACACGCTGGCGGTACGGATTTTCGAGATGACCAGTGAGGGGGAGTGGGCCCGTGCCTCGCTGCCGGCGCTGACTCTGGTGTTGGTTGGATTATTGCCTGTTGTGCTGCTGATTCGCCGCTCGGCAAGGCGGCCCGGCTAGCGGCATAGGTGATTCCAGTAGGCTGCTGTGCGAAGCAGGTCGGCTGTCGCTGGTTGCCGTTCTACCTCCAGTCTCCGCCCGCCTGAAGCGCCGTGACCTGTCGCCACCTTGAGGCTACAATGCGCGCCATTCGAAAGTCGCTGGTCCTGCGCGGGCCGGCTTTTACTGGCTTTTCCAATGCCGATTCGGCGACCTGCCCAGAAGGAGACACCCATGGGTCAGCGTACTCCCCTCTACGATCAGCACCTTGCGCTTGGCGCCAAAATGGTCGATTTCGGTGGCTGGGACATGCCACTGCATTACGGTTCCCAGGTGGAAGAACATCATCAGGTGCGACGTGACTGCGGGGTGTTCGACGTTTCGCACATGACCGTCGTCGATGTAGCCGGCGAGCAAGGCACCGCCTATCTGCAGCACCTGCTGGCCAATGATGTGGCGCGGCTGAAGAGCACAGGCCGGGCACTATATAGCGCCATGCTCAACGAGCGCGGCGGCGTGATCGACGATCTGATCGTCTACCTCACCGACTGGGGCTACCGCCTGGTGGTCAATGCCAGCACCCGCGACAAGGATCTGGCGTGGATGCAAACTCAGGCAGAAGGGTTCGCCGTTGAAGTGAAGGAGCGTCCAGAGCTGGCAATGCTGGCTATTCAGGGGCCTCACGCGCGGGCTCGTACCGCCGAACTGCTCAACCAGACCCGGGCTGGATTGGTCCATGAACTCAAGCCGTTCCAAGGCATGGCCGATGGCGACTGGTTTATCGGCCGGACCGGTTATACCGGCGAGGATGGGCTGGAAATCATTCTGCCGGCCGATCAGGCGCCGGACTTCCTCAGCGAACTGGTCGGCGCCGGTATTTCCCCCATCGGCCTCGGCGCACGCGACACCCTGCGTCTGGAGGCTGGGCTGAACCTGTACGGTCAGGACATGAACGAAGATATCTCGCCGCTGGCTGCCAATATGGGCTGGACCATTGCCTGGGAACCGAGTGATCGCGATTTCGTTGGCCGTGCTGCATTGGAACAGGAGCGGGCCCGTGACGATCTGCCAAAGCTGGTCGGGCTTGTTCTCGAAGAGCGGGGCGTGCTGCGTGCCCATCAAGTAGTGCGGGTGAATGGTGCCGGCGACGGCGAAATCACCAGTGGCAGTTTTTCTCCTACGCTTGGCAAATCCATTGCCCTGGCCCGTGTGCCCGCTGGCACCGCTGAGCGCGCGGAGGTGGAGATTCGTGGCAAGTGGTACCCGGTGCGCGTCGTGCAGCCGACATTCGTGCGGCACGGCAAGGTACTGGTGTAAATTCGACCGACTGTTTTGCGCGACTGCTGTCAACAGCCTTGAGGACACAACAATGAGTGATATCCCCAGCGATCTGCGTTACGCCGCCAGCCACGAGTGGGCCCGTCTCGAAGCGGACGGCAGCATCACCGTCGGCATTTCCGATCACGCCCAGGAAGCGCTGGGGGATGTGGTCTACGTCGAGCTGCCCGAGGTCGGGCGCCAGCTCAATGCCGGTCAGGAAGCCGGTGTGGTCGAGTCGGTGAAAGCCGCGTCCGACATTTACGCGCCGGTTTCCGGTGAGGTGATCGCGATCAACGAGGCGCTGGCCGATTCGCCGGAGCTGGTCAATAGCGACGCCTATGGCAGCTGGTTCTTCCGCCTGCAGCCGAGCGACCCGGCGGAGCTGGACAAGCTGCTCGACGCAGCCGCTTACCAGGCCGCCTGCGACGCCGACGCCTAAGCATCATCCGCAAAAGCCCCGCTCTGTCGGGGCTTTTGTTTTTTCCGAGAGTAGCGACCATGCCGTATATGCCGAGCCTTTCCCAACTCCAGCAACCCGATGCCTTCCTGCGCCGCCACCTCGGTCCGGATCAGGCCGAACAGCAGGCCATGCTCGACGCCCTGGGCCTGACCAGTCGCGAACAGCTGATCGAGCAGACCGTGCCTCCGGCGATCCGCCTGCAGGACGAGCTGGACCTGCCAGCGGCGCTGGACGAGCAGGCCGCGCTGGCCAAGTTGCGTGGCTATGCGGAGCAGAATCAGCTCTGGACCAGCCTGATCGGCATGGGCTACCACGGCACCATCACCCCGCCGGTGATCCTGCGCAACGTGCTGGAGAATCCGGGCTGGTACACCGCCTACACCCCCTATCAGCCGGAGATCGCCCAGGGTCGGCTGGAAGCGTTGCTGAACTATCAGCAGATGATCATCGACCTCACCGGTCTCGACCTGGCCAATGCCTCGTTGCTCGATGAGGCGACCGCAGCGGCTGAGGCCATGACCCTGGCCCGGCGCATGGCCAAGAGCAAGAGCAACCGCTTCTTCGTCGACGAGAACTGCCACCCGCAGACGCTCTCCGTGGTGCAGACCCGCGCCGAGGCGTTCGGCTTCGAACTGGTGGTCGGCACGCTGGACGAGCTGGCCGGGCAGGAGGTGTTCGGTGCACTGCTGCAGTACCCGGACACCCATGGCGAAATCCGTGACCTGCGTCCGGCCATCGAGCAGCTGCACGCGCAGCAGGCACTGGCCTGCGTCGCCGCCGATCTGCTCAGCCTGCTGCTGCTGACCCCGCCGGGCGAGCTGGGCGCCGACGTCGTGCTCGGCTCAACCCAGCGCTTCGGTGTGCCGATGGGCTACGGCGGCCCGCACGCGGCCTATTTCGCCAGCCGTGACGAATTCAAGCGCGGTATGCCGGGACGCATCATCGGCGTGTCCAAGGACGCCCGCGGCAACACCGCGCTGCGTATGGCGCTGCAGACCCGCGAGCAGCACATCCGCCGCGAGAAGGCCAACTCCAACATCTGCACGGCCCAGGTGCTGCTGGCCAACATCGCTGGCTTCTACGCCGTATACCACGGCCCGCGGGGGCTCAGGCGCATCGCCCAGCGTGTCCACCGGCTGACCGCCATCCTCGCCGCGGGTCTCGAGCAGAAGGGCATCGTTCGGGTCAACCAGCATTTCTTCGACACTTTGACCCTCGAGGTCGGCGGTGCGCAGAGCGCGATCATCGATAGCGCCGAAGCGGCGCAGATCAACCTGCGCATCCTCGGCCGCGGCCGTCTCGGTGTCAGCCTCGATGAAACCAGTGATGAGCGTACCGTCGAGCAGCTCCTGGCGGTCTTCCTCGGTGCCGATCACGGCCTCGATGTCTTCGCGCTGGATTCCGGTGAGCTGGCCGCGGGCATTCCCGAGGCGCTGCAACGCGAGAGCGGCTACCTGGAGCATCCGGTGTTCAACTCGCACCACAGCGAAACCGAGATGCTGCGCTATCTCAAGCAGCTGGAGAACAAGGACCTGGCGCTGAACCAGGCAATGATCCCGCTCGGTTCTTGCACCATGAAGCTCAACGCCACCAGCGAGATGATCCCGATCACCTGGGCTGAGTTCGCCAACCTGCATCCGTTCGTTCCGCGCGGTCAGGCCCAGGGTTACAAGCTGATGATCGAGGAGCTGGAAGCCTGGCTCTGCGCGATCACCGGTTTCGACGCGATCAGCATGCAGCCCAACTCCGGTGCTCAGGGCGAATACGCCGGACTTGTGGCGATCCGCAAGTATCATGAGAGCCGTGGCGAAGGGCAGCGCGACATCTGCCTGATTCCGTCCTCGGCCCATGGCACCAACCCCGCCTCGGCTCAGATGGTCAGCATGCGCGTGGTCATCGTCGAGTGCGACAAGGGCGGCAACGTCGATCTGGAAGACCTCAAGCGCAAGGCCGCCGAGGCCGGTGATCGTCTGTCCTGCCTGATGATCACCTATCCGTCGACCCACGGTGTTTACGAAGAAAACGTGCGCGAGATCTGCGCCGCGATCCACGCTCACGGCGGCCAGGTGTATATGGACGGTGCCAACCTCAACGCTCAGGTCGGTTTGGCGCGGCCGGCGGACATCGGCGCCGACGTCTCGCACATGAACCTGCACAAGACCTTCTGCATCCCGCATGGCGGTGGCGGCCCAGGCATGGGGCCGATCGGCGTCAAGGCGCACCTGGCACCGTTCGTGGCCAATCACCCAGTGGTCGAGCTGGAAGGCCCGCAGCCAGGCAACGGCGCGGTTAGCGCAGCGCCCTGGGGCAGCGCGAGCATCCTGCCGATCAGCTGGATGTACATTGCCATGATGGGCCCGCAGCTGCGCGACGCCACGGAAGTCGCGATTCTCGGCGCCAACTACCTGGCCAATCGCCTGGGCGATGCATTTCCCGTGCTCTACGCCGGGCGCAACGGCCGCGTCGCCCACGAGTGCATCCTCGACCTGCGCCCGCTCAAGGCCGAGACCGGCATCAGCGAGGAGGACGTCGCCAAGCGCCTGATGGACTACGGCTTCCACGCACCGACCATGTCCTTCCCGGTGCCCGGCACATTGATGATCGAGCCCACCGAGAGCGAGTCAAAAGCCGAGCTGGATCGTTTCGTCGAAGCGATGCTGAGCATCCGCGCGGAGATCGCCAAGGTCCAGGGCGGTGAGTGGCCGGCGGACAACAATCCGCTGGCGCGCGCGCCGCATACCCTGGCTGACGTGATCGGCGAGTGGGATCGGCCATACAGCATTGCCGAAGCGGTCACGCCGAGCGCCCACTCCCGTGCCCACAAGTACTGGCCGACGGTGAACCGGGTGGACAATGTCTACGGCGATCGCAACCTGTTCTGCGCCTGCGTGCCGGTGGATGCCTATCGCGATTGAAGCGCTCTGCAAGCGCAAGCCTGGAATCCAAGTATTACGAGGGTTTCAGGCTACGCGTTCAGGATGGATGCCGGGCTTCAAGTCCAGAGGGGGCACGCTCGCCGGATCGGTATAGCGTGATCCTTCCTTCTCCTTCCTTCCGGCTGGCTTGCACCCCGTTCTCTTTCGCATTTCGTCCCGCGTAGGGTGGATGCGCTTTTCAATTCCCCACCGCAGAACCCTCGGTGGCTTGATAAGCGCAACCCATCCAGCGGCTGACTGGCTCAGGCTTCAGGCTTCAGGCTCTTGCTCTTGGTCATCCAACAGGCCCAGCCAGTTAGCCAGCACCAATTGGGCTTCCTCGATTCCCTGACGCTTGGGTGCGGAGAACAGCTGCACGCTGACCTCTTCGCCCCATGTCTGGCGAATATCTCGCTGAATGGTCAGCAGCGCGGTCTTGGCGGCGCCAAAGGCCAGTTTGTCTGATTTTGTCAGAAGGATATGTAACGGCATCTGACTGGCGTTGGACCAGTCGAGCATCATGCGGTCAAACTCCGTCAGAGGATGGCGAATATCCATCATCAGGAACACGCCGGCCAGGCTCTCACGGCTGCCCAGGTAAGCTTCCAGGTGGCGCTGCCAGTGCTGCTTGAGTGGAATCGGTACCTTGGCATAGCCATAACCGGGCAGGTCGACCAGTCGGCGCTCGTCATCGAGGCGGAAAAAATTGAGCAGCTGCGTACGGCCAGGTGTCTTGGAGGTACGTGCCAGATTGGCGTGGGTCAGCGTGTTCAGCGCGCTAGACTTGCCCGCGTTAGAGCGGCCGGCGAAGGCTACTTCCAGACCCTCGTCGGCCGGGCACTGATCGACCTTGGCGGCGCTGATCATGAAGGAGGCCTGTTGGCAAAGGCCGAGAATCGGGTTTTTCGGTAGCATGGTCGTTCCGGTGAGTGCGCGCAGGTGCGGCAATGGTTCGTTTCCGTTTCAGAAACGGGAGTATATAATGCCGCAGTTTTTATGTGCGCTTTGGCCTGATATTGGGCCGCGCGTGGTTCCCAGTTTTGAGTCGGGTGCTGTGCGGTGGCGGTTGCCGCCTGATGCGAGTGCCCCGCGTGCCACTATAACGAGCGTCGCCCCGGCCGATGGCTGTGCGCGACCCGATGAGTTTCCCTTTCAAACCCTTAGCCGTAGTTGGATTAGCTGATGAACAAAGTACTCGTGAGTCTGCTGTTGACCCTTGGCATCACCGGTATGGCCCACGCGGCTGGAGACGCCGAAGCTGGTCAGGGCAAAGTTGTAGTGTGTGGCGCCTGCCATGGTGCGGACGGCAACAGCCCGGCACCGAACTTCCCGAAACTCGCTGGCCAGGGCGAGCGTTATCTGCTCAAGCAACTGCAGGATATCAAGGCCGGCAGCACCCCCGGTGCCCCGGAAGGCGTAGGTCGCAAAGTGCTGGAAATGACCGGCATGCTCGACCCGCTGAGCGATCAGGATCTGCAAGACATCGCCGCCTATTATGCAAGCCAAAAGGGCAGCGTCGGGTACGCCGATTCTGCTCTGGCGGAGCAAGGTGAGAAGCTGTTCCGTGGCGGCAAACTCGATCAGGGCATGCCGGCTTGCACCGGCTGCCACGCGCCCAATGGCGTCGGCAACGACTTGGCCGGCTTCCCCAAACTGGGCGGCCAGCATGCAGCGTACACCGCCAAGCAGCTTACCGACTTCCGCGAAGGCAACCGTACCAACGACGGTGACAGCATGATCATGCGTGGCGTTGCCGCCAAGCTGAGCAACAAGGACATCGAAGCGCTGTCCAGCTACATTCAGGGTCTGCACTGACACCGTCGGCGGTCTGAGCAGTAGGGCGTCCGGGCCAAAGCCTCGACGCCCTTTTGCGTTTTTACGCCTGGCTACACTATCTTCGTCACGCCCTGGCGCAGATGCATGAAAAACGCTGGCGAGTCGGGGCGTTTTACTGCAGCCTGTTGCGCCAGTGGTCCGTCGTTAACAGGAGTATTTCATGCGCAATTTCCTACTCACTGCCGTTTTTACTGCTGCGAGCCTGATCGGCCTGTCAGCCCAGGCCGCAGAGTTCCAGGCCGGCAAGGAGTATGTCGAGCTGAGCAGCCCGGTGCCGGTTGCCGAGCCAAGCAAGATCGAGGTGGTCGAGCTGTTCTGGTATGGCTGCCCGCATTGCTATCAATTCGAGCCGATCATCAAACCGTGGGCTGAGCAGCTGCCGGAGGATGTCGATTTCAAGCGGCTGCCAGCCATGTTCGGTGGCATCTGGAATGCTCACGGGCAGCTGTTCATCGCCCTGGAGTCCATGGGCGTGGAGCCAAAGGTGCATGACGCCGTGTTTGCTGCCTACCATCAGGAGCGCAAGAAGCTCGCTACCCCTGAGGAAATGGGTGATTTCCTAGCGGGTCACGGCATCGACAAGCAAACCTTCCTCAAAGCCTACAACTCCTTCGGCGTGCTTAGCCGCGTGGAGCAGGTCAAGAAGCTCGGCATGGCGTATCAGATCACCGGCGTACCGGTGATGATCGTCAACGGCAAGTATCGCTTCGACCTCGGCTCGTCCGGTGGTCCTGAGCGTACGTTGCAAGTCGCGGACTACCTTATCGAAAAAGAACGCGCAGCGCGGTAAGCGACGATGTTGCGGCGTTGGAGCGCGCCTCGCCTTGCCGGGCCGGGAAAGGCGCGCGTCAATCCGCACTGCCTGGCAAGCAGTGGCCTGCCGGCAGATGGCCGGCTGCGGCTGCTTAGCTTCAATATCCAGGTTGGCATCAGTACCGAGCGCTATCACCACTACCTGACACGCAGCTGGCAGCACTTACTGCCTCACCCCGGGCGCGCCGGGAATTTGAAACGCATCGGCGAGGTGCTGGGCAATTATGACCTGGTGGCGCTGCAGGAAGCGGACGGTGGTAGCATGCGGTCCGGCTACGTCAATCAGGTGGAGCATCTGGCCCATCTGGGCGATTTCCCATACTGGTATCAGCAGCTCAATCGCAATCTTGGTCGTTTTGCCCAACACAGCAATGGTGTGCTCAGTCGGCTGGAACCCCAGGGTCTGGAAGACCATCCGCTGCCAGGACCTTCAGGACGCGGTGCGATTCTGCTGCGTTTTGGCGAAGGGCCGGATGCACTGGTCGTGGTGATGATGCACCTGGCACTGGGGGGCGGAACTCGGGCGCGCCAGCTGGCCTATATCCGCGAGCTGATCGGCGGTTACCGTCACCAGGTGCTGATGGGTGACATGAACACCCATGCCAACGATCTGCTGGAGAACTCGCCGCTGCGTGATCTCGGCCTGCTGGCGCCGCAGGTCGAGGCAACCTTTCCCAGCTGGAGGCCGCAGCGCTGCCTGGATCACATTCTGTTGAGCCCGAGCCTGACGCTGGAACGCGTCGATGTGCTGGCGTTGCCGATTTCCGATCACCTGCCGGTGGCCGTTGAGATCAGGCTGCCCGATTCGCTTCAAGGTGATTGCTTGCCAGTACAGGTGTTAGAGCCCAAATGAGCGAAGAAGCTGAGCGTTGGAAGGAAAAATACCTTCAGTTGGCTGAGCGGCAGGAGCAACAGGATGCCCGCTGGGAGCAGCGCGTCGACTTGCTGCGGCGCAGCCTTGTACGCAGCAGCCTCGCGGTGGAAGGCGCCGACCCAGCAGTCGAGCGCTGCCTGCATGAGATGCGCGAAGTCCTGCGCGAGGGCGATCTGGACGAGGGGCTCAGCCAGCTGGTACCGCGGCTGGAAAAGGCCGTGCTGGAGTCCGAACGTCATCGCCATGAGCGAGCCGCCCAGCTGACCGACGCGTTGCATCGACTGGTTTCCCAGTTGCTGGAAATGTCACTGCCGGCAGAGCTGCGCAAGCCGCTCAAGCGCTTCGCCAAAGAGCTGAATCAACGCGCGGCCCGACTGCGCGAGCTGCCCGTGCTGCTCGGTGAGTTGGGGGTTCTACAAGAGCAGGTGCTGAGCCTGCAGGGGGCTGCACCTCAGCAGAGCGGGTTCCTGAAACGCCTGTTCGGCGGCCGCGATACGATGGTGGCGGAACCGACGGTGGCGGGTGAGCCACTGCTGGCTGCCAATCCAGCGGCCAGCCAGGCTGCTATGGAGGATGCTCCGCTGATGTCGGCGGGGTCGATGGCGCAACCTGTCAGCGCCGAGCCGACTGCATCTGCTGATGACGTCGCCTCCTCGAACTCAGCGTCAGTGATGCCCGCCCAACTCGAGCAAGGCTCTGAGCAAGAGGCCGACCAAGACATCGAGCATCTGCGCGGAGCCGACTCTTCTTACGCCCTGCCAGACTCCCCCGAGCCGGCATATAGCGTTGTTGCCGAGCGTGTTGAGGCCACGCTGGGCAATTTGCTCGATAATTTGCACCTGCCCGAGCAGCATCAGGCTCAGCAGCAGACCCTGCGCGCGCGCGTTGAACACGGCTTGAACTGGTACGAACTGGTGCCGTTGCTGGATGACCTCTCTATGCTCATGGTTGCCTTCAGCGATCAGGGGCAGAGGGAGTTCGAGAGCTATCTGCAGTCCCTGAACGAGCGGCTTACGGCGATGCAGGAAAATCTGCTCGCAGCTCACCAGGGCCATAGCGAAGGGCGGGATGCCGCGCAGGCGCTGGACGCCGAGCTGCGCGAGCAGGTCGGTGGCCTGCAGGACAGCATGCGTCAGGCCACAGATCTCAAGAGTCTGAAGCAAGTGGTCGAGGCGCGCCTGGACGGCCTGCTGGGCACGGTAGACACCTACCGGCAGCAGCGCAGTGAGCAGGAGCAAAAGCTGGGCGAGCGGCTACAACAGCTGGTCACTCGAGTCGGCAGCTTGGAACAGGCGGCGCGCGGATTGCGCGGCCATCTCGAGGAGCAGCGGCAGAAGGCGCTGCAAGACCCCTTGACCGGGCTACCCAATCGCGCAGCCTGGAACGAGCGTCTGGATATCGAGTTTGCGCGGTGGCAGCGCTATGGAGGCGATCTGCTGCTGGCCGTACTGGATGTCGACCATTTCAAGCGGGTCAACGATGGCTACGGTCATCTGGCCGGTGATCGGGTGCTCAAGATCATCGGTACCGAGCTGCACAAACGGCTGCGCAAGACCGATTTCATTGCCCGCTTCGGTGGTGAGGAGTTCGTTGTGCTACTGCCCAATACGCCTTACCAGGCAGGGCAGCAATTGATGGACGCTCTGCGTGAGTCGATCAGCGACTGTCCTTTCCATTTCAAGGGGCAGCGGGTCGCCATCACCGTTTCGGCCGGCCTGACCGCTTTTACCGAAGGTGATACCACGGAGCGCGCTTTCGAGCGTGCCGACGCAGCGCTTTACCGCGCCAAGGATTCTGGAAGGAATCGCGTCGAGCTGGCCTGACCGAGCGGCGTGGTTCACGCCGGTTCGCCGGGTATAATCCCTGTTCTTTTGCGCCGAGTGCTGCTGCATCGCGAGCGTTACAGCGTTCGCATGGCATTGCCCATCTGCGTCATTTCGTCGTCGACACAGAGGTCTTCCCGATGAAAGCCATCACCGCCACCCTGCTGCTTTTACTGCTGGCTGGCTGCGCCAGCGGTCCGCGTATCGATACCAGCTATAGCTCGGTTGGCCATGACAGCCGTGCTCAATTCATTGTGCTGCATTACACCTCGACCGATCTGCCGCGCTCATTGGAGTTGCTCAGTGGGCGAGATGTCAGCAGTCACTACCTGATCGGCGAATCACCAGCGACTATCTATCGGCTGGTGGACGAGAATCGTCGCGCCTGGCATGCCGGGGAAAGCGAGTGGAATGGCCGCACCTGGCTCAACGCCACGTCGATCGGCATCGAGCTGGTCAACCGGGGTTACGTGGAGAGCGCGGATGGACGACGGCTCTGGTATCCCTACTCCGAGGAGCAGATCGACGCGCTGGTGGAGTTGCTCAAGGACATCATGGCGCGCCACGGCCTAAAGGCCGGCGCCATCATCGGCCACAGCGACATTGCCCCACAGCGCAAAGTCGATCCGGGGCCTTTGTTCCCGTGGAAGCGCCTGGCGGACGAGGGGCTGGTGCCCTGGCCTGATGCCGATGCAGTCACCGCGCAGCGGATGCGCTATGCGTCTGCTGGCCTGCCGACCATCGCCTGGTTCCAGGATGCGTTGGCGGCGCAGGGTTATCGGGTGCCGCGCCATGGCCATTTGGACGACGAGACGCGCAACGTTATCGCTGCGTTCCAGATGAAGTACCGTCCGGTCCGTTTCGATGGGGAGCCCGATGCCGAGACCGCTGCGATGCTGCAGGTGCTCGCCAGCCAGGCCAAGCGCTGAAGGTCAGTAGCGGGTGGTACCAATCAGCCTCGAGTCAGTCAGGGCTGCGGTGCGGTGCTCGGCCGCGAGCTGGTACTCGCTGTCGCTTATCATCGCCAGAAAGGCTTCCTTGGACGAATAGCTGACCAGCAGCAGCTCGTCCCAATGCTCGTCCGGCGGCGCAATCAGCGCAGCATGGGCCTTGGCACGAACCTCTATTGCACCGCCACTTGCCTGAACCTTGGCCAGGGCTACGCGGCTGTAGCGGGCATAGGCCTCGCGACCGCTACATGGGCTGTGATGGCTTCCCGGGGGATAGGTCGCCTGATCGTTGTAGCGCAGCAGATTGAGCATCAGGATCGGTACGCCTGAGGGCATGGCCTCAACATAATCAGCGAGCTGTTCTGGGCTGGCGGTCAGGCTCGGCATTGGGGCTTCCTCGAGGTGGCGCCGTCAGATCGGCAGTGCGACGTAGAAGATGGTGCCGTGGCCGATCCGCGAATGCACGCCGATACGGCCACCATGCAGCTGAGCGATTTCCTTACATAAGGCAAGGCCCAGTCCGGCACCGCCGCGACGGCGGCCGATCTGCACGAAAGGCTCGAAGATTCGGGCCTGCTGGCTATAGGGAATGCCCTCGCCGTTGTCCTCCACGCTGAGGATCATCCGCTCCCCGTGGTGGCGCGCCAGCAGGCGGACTTCGCCGCCCTTGGGCGTATGCCGCAGTGCATTGCTCAGCAGGTTGTCCATGACCCGTTCGATTTGCTGACGGTCAAGCATCAGCGTTGGCAGCGGCTGCTGCAGTTCCAGTTTGAGCTGCACATCCTGGTCGGCGGCGGCCACCTCGAAGCGTTGGCGCGCGGCCTCGAGCAGTTCGGGAATACTGCACTGCTCGACCTCGAGCTTTTGCTGGCCGCTTTGGTAGCGTGAGAAATTGAGCAGATCGTTGATCAGGCGGACCAGACGTTGCATTTCTTCGTGCACGGTGTCGAACAGGTCCGACTCGCGACTATCCGGCGGGTAGCGCAGGCGCTCGCGCAGCAGACTGAATGCCATCTGCATACCGGTGACGGGTGTGCGCAGCTCGTGAGATGCGCGCAGTACGAACTCGTTGCGTACGCGCTCGAAGGTGCGTTGATCGGTGACATCGTGCAGCACCATGACCGCTCCACTGATGCTGCCGTCGTGGTGGCTGACGGGGCTGATGCGCCAGGCTAGCAGGCGGCGTTCGCCATCGGCCTCAATGATCAGGTCCTCGGGTGGATCGGACAGCGGTTTGTCGTCCAGCACCTGCCGCGCGGCATTGTCCAGGTCCGGGTAGCCGAGCGCTTCGCCGAGGGTCGAGCCGAGGTGCTCGTTCTCCCAGGCCAGCTGCCGCTGGGCGACCGGGTTGGCGTGCTCCAGGCGTCCGTCGCGGTCGACGATCAGCAGGCCGTCGTCGATGCTATCGAGCAGTGCCTGCAGACGCTGCTGGCCGTTGACCAGCGCCTCCACGTTGGTCTGCTTGAACTCGTGCAGCGCCTGAGCCATCAGGCCGAAGCGGCGGCTCAGCGAGGACAGCTCCGCGATGTGCGGCGTCGGCAAGGAAATGTTGAAGTCGCCGCGGCCGATCTGGTCGGCGGCGGCGGACAGCCGTTCGATCGGTTCGCCGAAGCGGCGGGCGAAGCTGTGCGCGGTGATGAAGCCTATCAGTAGTACCGCGATCGCCGTCAGGCCCAGCAGCCCAGCGAGCAGCGACGCCCGGTCACGGCTGCGCAGCTCGGTATCGCGGATCTTGTCGTACGCCGTGCGCTGCATGTCGGTCATCAGGCTGCGCACCTGATTGAAGGCCTGGCTGAGCGGATTGTCCTCCAGCAGCGTCAAGTTCTGGTTGCTGGCGGAATCGACTTGCTGCAGGAAGCTGGCGTAGGCGCTGGCGACGGCCTGGAATGCCTGCCGATCGGCCTCGTCGCTGGCTTCGGCGATGCCGCGTTCGAGCGTCTGCTGGAAACTCTGACGCAGTGAATCCAGTGCTTCGCCTTGGCTGTCGTCGGTGAGCATGACGATCAGGTGGTTGCCCAATGCCTGACGCAATTGCTGGTTGATCTCGATGATGGCGAAGTTGTTGCGGATCAGCTGTTCCTGACTCTTGGCCATCTGCATCACGCTGACCAGGGCAAGGAGCAGGCCGAGCAGGGCTACGGTCATCAGTGCCGAGAACCCGAGGAACAGTCGGGTTCGCAGCTTCATCTGGAGTTTCATAGGCCGTACTGCTTGCGCTTTCTATAAAGGGTCGAGGCGTCGATCCCGAGGATTCGTGCCGCTTGTTCCAGAGTGTCACTGGTGCTCAGCACCCCGGCGATGTGCGCCTTCTCCAGTGCTTCGAGGCTCAGTGGTTCGCCGATGCGCGGTGCGTTGCTGCCGACCTGTTCGCCGAGTCCCAGATGACTGACGTCGATCATCTGCTGCGGGCAGATGATGCTTGCCCGTTCGACCACGTTGCGAAGTTCACGGACGTTACCCGGCCAGCGGTAGGTTTTCAGCGCCGCGGTTGCCGCATCGCTGAAGCCGCGCGCCGGGCGCCCGTAGTTCTTCACGAAGAACGCCAGGAAGCGTTCGGCCAGCGCCAATACATCCTCGGGGCGCTCGCGCATTGGCGGCAGATTGAGGGTAATGACGTTGAGACGATAGAGCAGGTCCTCGCGGAACTTGCCTTCGCGAACCATTTCTTCGAGGTTCAGATTGGTTGCGGCAAGGATGCGCACGTCAGCGCGTCGGGTGACCGGATCGCCGACCCGCTCGTACTCCTTGTCCTGAATGAAGCGCAGTAGCTTGGGTTGTAGTGCCAGCGGGAAGTCGCCGATTTCATCGAGGAACAGCGTGCCGCCATCGGCCTGGTTGACGCGGCCGAGGGTGCTTTCGGTGGCGCCGGTGAAGGCGCCGCGGTTATGACCGAACAGCTCGCTTTCCATCAGGTCGGCGGACAGTGAAGGGCAATTGATGGTGACGAA
>Ga0189292_10153_pt1 | contig 33683 bp, 36 predicted proteins | sample UW1oraminimetaG_FD_130317 | JGI IMG/M metagenome (GOLD analysis project Ga0189292, IMG submission 130317) | Marine microbial communities from the Costa Rica Dome - UW179A-orange mini metaG | ecosystem: Environmental > Aquatic > Marine > Oceanic > Photic zone | place: Costa Rica: the Eastern...
GATGGTGGCTTGGGTGGCGGAATTTGTCATTGCCTTGTCCTCTTGGGGGGATGCATCAGTTCTACATCACAAAACAGCGAAAGATATGCGTAAAAACCGAACATTAGTGGATCAAAATATGCTTTTGAGAATCACATTCAAGTGCTACAAATATGCTCTTGAGAATCACAATCAGAAGCGCAAATCTGCTGATGAGAATCAGTTTCGTTTGTGCGCCAGCTGTCTTGGGTGCTGCTGCGACGCCTAGCTGCGCCTGTATCCCCCCCCTCCCAAGGCAGGGCGTCGGGGTGCGTTCGTTCACGTCTCAGCGAGTCAGGCGGCTCTTTGTTGCCTCCTTGGGCCATGTCGTCTGAGACCTATGGGGTTTCAAGGACTCACCGTTTCGGTTATGGGTAATGATGCTCATTGTTTTCCACTCACTGAATCATTTCAGCTTGATAGAGGTTAAGTCGCTACTTGTTCGACTTCAATAGCAAAAGCCCGGGTATCTTTTGTGCTTGATGAGTCACTCGAATGCATGGCGTAAACACGAAAAATCTGCTGACATTTATTGATATTGGATTAAGTGATAGGGAACACATGATTGAGAGGATTCAAAGTGGTATCGCCAATCGAGGCAAGTCATTTCTTGCGTCAATCGTTTTGGCTCTGTTTGTCTTCGGTGTTGTTCAGATGCTCACTAGCGCTTGACCAATAGCTGTCTTCTCTGATCTACCAGCCTGCATGCAGTGAGGTGTGACCCGTCTCATGGTTCAGGTTGACCAATTGCAGGGCCTGTGGCTCTCTGGGGTGATCACATCACCGTAGGCACTGCTCCGACCGCAAAAAGGACATTGTTTGTATGGCTTCATCCCCAATCCAGGAGGCTGTCAACCCTGCAACGTTGGTCACTCTGTTTACAAGGCGTTTCAGCGTGTTGAGCAATTGAATGAAAGTCTGTTTGTTGAGCAGATCTGCTGCAGAGTTGGTGAGATTATCAACTCCAACAAGTCGTGCACGAAGTCTTGCTGATTGCTCAGCTGATTGCCTCGGATGATTCAATTTTCCAAGCTTGGGTTGACAGTCGTACACCTGAAGAGCTCTGTGAAATCTACAGAGACGGCTTGATTCCCGCCAACATGTTGCCGGGAGGCCGTGCTGAAACACCCTGTAGTTTCGGCAATGTTGATGATCCTATGGACTACATTCCGCGATGATTTATCATTTGGATGTTTTCGTTAGAGCACTGGCGCAGCGCATCGGCGCCATCCAACTTTGATCATTTGCTTCCAAATTTCACTGGCATTTTGGTTTGATAGCTTTCGTCTGGACTGAGGAACCGGCGGTTGGGGACGAATCCAAACGTAGGTTCTCAACTCAACCCAGTGCCCATGGGTCAACGAAGAATCAGGCTTGAATTGCACAATCAGTAGTTGGTCACCATTAACAAGCCAGCCTTCTCGGCCAGCCTTTTCGCTGGGGTCAACCGTGCTTGGGCCGCAATTCAACATGAGGCAGAGTATGGCCTCGACTGCTTCTCAGCTGTCGTCGAATGTCACCAAGTCAGCACTCGTTGGCCCATTGGTTGTAGCCAACGAATTTGGCTTGTGCTTCTGTTTCATCGATCGAATCAGCTGCTATTTCCAGCTATCAAGGGTGTAATCGCCATGAAGAGATGGAAACCCTTCTGCTAATTACCCTTTTGATGGTTGCCGTCGATGGGCCGGTTACCCCTTCTGAACTCAGCAACGACATCCAGAATGGAATCATGGCTGAGGATTTCAGCCCGAGCCCATCTGCATGGACTGGTGGTCCAGAGGTCAACATGTGGACAGGTGGTGCGAATCAGCCCTCCAATGATTTCTTTGACAGTCGTCAACCTGTCGCTAGGTGATCCAATCAGCAAAGATCAGTCGCTGGGTCACTGCTAGGTGGGGGTTCGATTGCCAATTTCAGCCGAAACAGCACAGTCTGATGCCATAATCTGAGGCCATAAGAATAATTATATGGCAAAAGATTTTATACTCCAATCATCGTCGTTGGTTTGTAGAGAGGTCATGATGATGGTTTCTCTTGAATATCTTTGGATGTAATGCTTATCGAGTCTTGGATATGCAAGGTTCTCTGTGGAAATGGTATTTCGATCGAGTTCTCTTGCAATGTTTTCCAAATCATCAGATTCACTTCGCTTGTTACACGAATACCCCCCATCACATCCTGGATAAAGAATTTCACATAAAAATCTAAGCTTGAATCCCCATAGGCAATGAACATGGTTGATGGTTCTGGATCTTCGAGAACCTCTGGATGTGATCTCACAACATTGGTAATTAATCGAATAACTTGATTTGGATCACTTCCATAACTAACTCCAAAATATGATTTTCTTGCAATGATATTGTGGTTTTTGGTATAGGTTGTGATTTGGTTGCTGAAAAACAGGTTGTTCGGAATGATTCTCTCAGAATGGTCATTCACGTTCGTGACTGTTACAGCTCTTAGTCCACAATCTGTTATTTTAGCGATTTGAAAGGCTTCTCCTGAGCTATCAAGAAGGTTGAGATTAATCACATCACCGGGTTTGGTTGAGCCTTCTATTAGCAACCAGATTCCACTGACAAAGTTACTGATAATTTCTTTAAGGCCGAGACCAATGCCAACAGAGAGTCCGCCTGTAATCAGACCAAATACAGTTGGATTAATACCAATTGCGCCAATGATAATAAAAACACCTAAACCAACAAGCCCATAACGAATTAAAGTGAAAATTGCTTTTGATACTTCGCGGTCTTGGATGCTATTTGATCCAAAGCTCCATTCGAGTATTTGCGTGATGAGCGATGACAAATTGACCCATAAATAGAGACCAATGGTTATCAGCAACGCATCCCCAATGTTGAAAGGTGTGCCAAAGAGTTGGATAATAGTTGATCCAAGTAATGATAAAGGGTCTCCAAATATTTGAATGACCTCGAAGAGAAGATATCCAATAAAAATAGGTATGAAAAGCCTGGTCTTGTATTTCTTGATTTGTTCAGCTTTGTCTCTGTTAACTGAATAAATCAGCACTTGGAATAAAATTGTCAATATGATGTAAACCAGTAATAGAGCCCATGCGTGTTGAATAATTCCATTGGGTCTTCTGATGATCTCCATTAATGCGTAGATCATTGATAGTAAGACAAGCGCCAGAGATGCGGCTGTAGCCTTGGGTTTGATTGGGGCTTTTAATAGTTTTAAATTGATCTTTGCTTTGGATGCAATAGTCCATCCAGTTAGTAAGCAGATAATGATAATTAGAACTTGGGTGCTTACAGCTGTTCGGCTAAAGGCGTGCCAAAGCTCATTACAAAATTGAATAACGGGCTCCAGATTGATTTTGCTTGATGTTGTCATTGGGGACTCTCAAGCAGCTCAATAATTTCATTACTGGCTTTCACGGGATCGATCAAGCCCGCAGTTGCGTCTTGATAAAGTTCCTGGATTAGGTTGAAATTCAAAAACATAGTTTGCAACTCTTTCTCTGTCAGCTCAGATGAATTGGCGAAAGACTTTTCTGATGTATTATGTACCGGCAACAACTGTTTATTGAAATCGCTATTTTTGTTTATCGGTAATAGTGAGTTCCAATTGATTGCGATCTGTTGCTGTTGATCAACACTAATCGCATAATTACTAAATCGTAGAGCCAGTTTTTTCTGGTTTTTGCTTGCAAAGGGATTTACCGCAAAAGAAGCTCCAGTAAGCCTTGGCGCTGAGTTTTTGCCATTAATAGTTGGCAACTCACCAATCCCCAGATTTTGCGTCCCAAGCTTATCTCTTAGTAATGGTAGGTCAATTGATTCACAATTAATAATACTAATCTTGCCCTCAGAGAAATATTCAGTCATCAATGATGAATTCTTGAATATCGCCATGTTGGGCTCTTCATCACTTTTTTTAAGCAACTTAATCCAATCACTCAGTCCATCTTTGAGGACCTGGCTGGAGCTCTTGTTCGTTCCAAACAAGTTAGCATTAAACCCCGGAAGTCCCCAGATTGTTTCAAGAAAGTTTCCGCCTATTGCTATTGAAACTCCTGACTTAGAAGTTTGGATTAATTCATCAAAAGTCTCAGGTGCTCTGTTGACTTTTTGCTTGTTGAAGCAAAGTAATTGAACATTAATGATAAAAGGTATTGCATAGAGAGACCCATTAACCTTCATGGATTGTAGAAGCTTTGGTCGGATTTCTTTAAGCCTCACACTTTTGGGTGGAATTGCTTCAATTTCATTCTTTTTGCTAAGTGCCGGGATCATAAAATTATGCACAAGTAACAAGTCTGGCCCCAGTCCATCCTTTACCTGTTCCGAATATCTTTTGTAGATACTTGAGTCTGAGTATTTTCTCCAAATAACATTGACCATGCTGTATCTTTGTTCAAATCGCTTGATAAGTTCTTTCAGGGTTTGATCAATCTTTTTCTGTATCAGTGGGTTCATCCCCTCGTAGTTTGGTGTCCAGATGGAAAGTGATCCTGCTGGAGGTGTTTGATTTTTCTTTTCTCTAGATTCCAATTCAAACCAGGGCCCTCCCTGAATTTGACTGCTGTAAGCAGAGAGGTTTGGAGTTGTTGTTGATGTCTGATCATTGCAGCCCTGCAGAAGTAGGCTTGCAGCCAGGAGTGTTGATGCGGCTAGAGCTGAGTTTCGAATCACTTCTCCTCAGATCTCTATTTAAATTGTGCTGGTTTATGCAGAGATAGTCGTGAATTACTTAATTATTTTCGGTTGTGACGCCAGTTAATAGCACAATTGAGCTTTCTTCTCGACTTTTCAACTGACTTTAGACCTCAGTCAACTTTCTACGCTTTTAATATTGCCATCGATTGATCTGTTTGACTGTGTTCGAACACTTTCATAATTTTCATTGAATGTGTCATTTGCTGCTGACAGTTTTGAAGTCGCTAGCTAAAGAGAGCCTAGAGAAATAGGTTACTCGTGACAAGTGAAGAACTTGATGGCCTTGATAGTCAGTCTGTCAGCGATTCAGTCAGTGCCCAGTCTCTGGAGACTTCATTAGTCTGGACACCTCAGACCGTTGCTTTATCGATTCTTCTCTTCATTGCTGCTGGGCTTCTTGAAGTCGGTGGCGGCTGGCTCGTTTGGCAAACAATCAGAGAGGATAAAAATTGGACTTATGCAGCGGCCGGAGTTATCGCACTGATTGGCTATGGATTTGTACCTTGCTTGCAGCCTACCTCTGATTTCGGTAGGGTCTATGCGATTTATGGTGGGTTTTTTATTGTTTTGGCATTTGCCTGGGCTAGGCAATTTGATGGATACTTGCCTGACATGGGTGATTTGGTCGGAGCCGGTATAGCTCTCTCTGGAGTTCTAGTTATTATGCTTTGGCCACGTTGATCTCATCAACTCTATGTCTATTAATCAATCTGTGAATATAATCTTACTGCTTGTTTCTTGCGATATTTGAATTGTCTATAAAACATACTTGTCATGATTAATGTGAATTCACAATCTACATCCTTTTCGCATCCTGATCCAGGATTGACACTTTCCATTCCTGGGATGGATTGCACCAGTGAGCAACTAGAAATTGAGGCTGCATTGGATGGGATTGAGGGCATTAGCACCCAACTCTTTAACCTTTCCAAACGTACTTTGGTTCTGTCAGGTAAGCCCCAAGCTTTGACTGCCGCACAAGTTTTGATTCAGCAACTTGGCTATAGGGTTGAGACAATTTCTGACGCCGATAAGGCTACGGATGTTCAGAAGATGTCTTGGAAGCGTTTATTATTCTCACTCTTTTTGTCTCTTCTCGCTGAAATTTTAGAACTATTATCCTCTGGCTCGATTGTTGGACGAGCTTTGGTGATCGGAAGTTCGTTGAGTGCCATTGCCTTGGCTGGTTTGCCTGTATATCTGCAGGGCATTTCTGCTTTGCGAAGAATCAAATTGAATATGAACTCTTTGATGTCTGTAGCAGTAACTGGTGCATGTCTTATTGGTTATTGGCCTGAAGCAGCAATGGTAATGTCTTTATTTTCAATTGCAGAGCAATTGGAATCTCAGGCTTCTAACAGAGCAAGAAATGCTATCTCTAAGCTTGGCAAACTAGCTCCTGATTTCGCGACTACGCAAATGAGTGACCTCTCGTGGAAGAGTGTCGCTGTTAAGAACATCAGGATTGATAATCTTGTAAGAGTCGATGCTGGTGACAGGATTCCACTTGATGGTGTAATACAAGCAGGACAAAGTTCTATTGATCAGTCATCCGTTACCGGTGAAAGTATGCCTGTGGAAAAGATTGTTGGTGATCAAGTATTTGCAGGTACTATCAATACAACTGGGTCTTTTGTTTTTCGTGTTTCATCATTAGAATCTGATAGTACCATTGCTCGTATCATTCGTGCCGTCGAGCAGGCTCAGTCTTCACGTGCTCCGATGCAACGTTTTGTAGATCGTTTTGCTGCCCAATACACACCTGCAGTTTTTTATTTAGCGATTGCTGTTGCGGTCCTATCTCCTGTTTTCTTTGATGTTTCTGTTCTCAATGCCATTTATAGGGCATTAGTGTTGCTTGTGATTGCTTGTCCATGTGCGCTTGTGATTGCTACACCTGTCACTTTAGTCAGCGGTTTGACTGCTGCAGCGCGAAAAGGAATCGTAATTAAGGGCGGTCTTTTTCTCGAACAAGTCCCCAGGCTGAAGACTATTGCATTCGATAAGACTGGAACTTTAACGATCGGACGCCCATCATTGGTGCAGTTTCATCCTTTGATTGGAGGGAGTCAGTTAATTCATCTTAAGCAGTATTGCGTCTCACTGGCTACGCAATCCAAGCATCCTGTATCCCGTGCAATCGAAGCAGGCATTGATGTAGATCATCTTCAGGTGGAAGAGTTCGAGGCTCTGATTGGCAAGGGCCTGACAGCATTGATCAACAACCGACGTTTCTACCTTGGTAATCAACGATGGCTCAAGGAGATTGTTCCTATTAGTCCACAGATCGAATCGTTGATTATAAGTCACGAGAACGCAGGTTGTAGTGTCTCGCTCCTTGCCGATAATCAGGAATATTTAGCCTTGTTAGCTGTTGCTGATCAGCCACGTTCAACATCAGCACGAGCAATTGACCTCCTTCATAAAATGAATATTAGAACCGTAATGTTGAGTGGTGATAACCGAATTAGTGCAAGTTTAATTGCATCTCAGATTGGTATTGATCGAGTATTTAGCGATCTTCTTCCAGAACAAAAATTACTTACCCTAAAGATTTTGCAGGACAAGTCTCCAACTGGAATGGTTGGAGATGGCATTAATGATGCTCCCGCATTAGCAGGAGCGCAGGTTGGCTTTGCAATGGGTGCAGCTGGCAGTGATGCGGCGATGGAGGCTGCTGATGTTGTGATCATGGATGACGACCCAATGCGGCTTGTTGATGTAATCCAAATTTCTCGTCGTACTTTGCATCTGCTATGGCAAAATATTGTCTTAATTGTTCTTATCAAGGGCTCATTTCTGTTATTGGCTTTGCTGGGGTACGCAACAATGTGGCAGGCTGTTTTTGCCGATATGGGTACTAGCTTGATCGTAGTGTTTAACAGTTTGCGTCTTCTTGGCGGTTCGTCTTCAGTTTCTTCGCCTTCTCTTTCTTGATTCCATGTATTTTTACAGACCTTCCTGATGGCGTCTTGATCCCATTTGAGCTCGCCATAAATCAATCAGTTCTCTTGCACGTGCGTGAGCGGATAGATCACCTCTGTTAACACCACTGCGGTATTTTTGGTCGAGAAGCTGATCCAGCCAATCGAGAGCAGCCTCGTCGAGATGCCATTCTGTGGGGTATTGATTCATCGGCGTTTGTGTTTGTAGGTCTTTAAACGTTCTGTCGCTGTCCTTTCAGAAGCTTTGTAGGCATCGGCTGCGATCATCAGTTAACGACTTCTTTTTGCCTTTGCTCGAACTGGTGCACAACGCTATCAGATACTCGGATTCCAAGCGGGTGGTTCAGATCCCTGAATCAACTGCAGCTCAGCTGGTTCTTCATCAATAGCCCACGAGCGATGCCCTTGTTTGTTTCGTGTGCGCTGATCATCTTTGAAATTGATTTCTCCCGGCCCCATGTCAACAATCACTCCATCCATTGTTTCAATGCACCACTTTCCCTGTAACGGAACGATCCATTAGGCTTTAGATTTTCATGCCAGTCTTTCAGTTCTTCTGGCATCGAAATTGACGTAAGCATTGTGACATGTTCTTTGTAGTATTTTGCATCGAAGACGGCGCCAGTGCCGTTCAAAAAGACCGATCTATCGTGTTTTTCAAACAATGTTTGCTTTGGCAACTCACTCCCTCCGATTAACCTACCCCCGCTAAAATTGAAGGTCCGAACTCTTCGTTGGATCACAATTAAGGGTTTTTTGTTTTGAATGATTGCCTGTTTGTTTTTGTTTTGACGGTTATTGATCGAGCTTCAGATCAATCATTTCATTTTCACTGCATTCTGCTAGTGAGCAGAGTGACATAAAAATAAAAATGGCTGATGCTGTTAGGCAGAGCAATATGGAATTTCTTTCTGAAGACAAGCCCAATGGTAGGTCAACACCAGTGTCATACCCATGCAGTGCAGACAGGCAGTACAGCACCGACCCAATCAGAAAGCTGACACATGCCCACCACCCCAAATGATACTTTTCAAAAAACAATAATCTCCCGTGGCTGATCTCTGCATAGTGTGCAAGTCCCGAAATAAGAAACAAGATTGAGCCTGCCATATATGCATCTGGACCAAGTAGTTCTTGTGTTCTTGGGGCTAAATTGAGATTTAGCCAATCGCTGATGCTGTCTGTGTTGAAAAAGAGGGTTCCAGCTTTTGCTCCAATCACTCCGATTAGGGCAAGGCTAAACGAAACATGGATGTATTTTCTTTGCCGCCGCCATGCTCTAACGGTTTGCCATAACTGAGTTAGGCTTCCCACTAAAAACATGACTGAACCAACCATAAATAATGTTTTAAATATCCACTGGTTTTGTACCTCTGTGATCGAGCCAGCAACAAATAAAATTGACCCTAGTAGAAAGGCCATGGAGCTTTGTACCTCAAGTTTATTCCAGTGTTTAGGCAGAATGAGTGCCCTGATCATTTGGCGGTAAGACAGGGAAATGTAGTGATTGCCAAGCACTGGGCCCAAATCTTTCCTTAACCTACGGCTTGTATAAAAGTAACTTTGATCGATGTCGTTGGCTCTGGACGCATCGGATCTGTTCCGGAAAGTCTTGTGGATGGTGCTTTTTCTGCTCAAGTATTGATCTTAAGTTCTTTGATTTTAGCTGTGTTGAGTCGGCTTGGCCATTGATGAGGTGTTTTCTCTATTGATCCTTGCTTTCGGCTCTTTGATTGATGATGAAGAGATGGCTATCTGTTTAGATATTCCTGAATCAACCCTTGAACACTTTCTTCTGATTCTCTTTTTTTGAAGTCCTCAAGATTGTTTATCTTCATGGCTTGCAGGTCAAACAGAAGTTCTATGACTGCACCTCCGTTGCATTCTTCACTGGAATATCCTTCGGCAGAGTGCAGTAGCTTTGCAAGGTGATCACTTAAGTTGTCTTTCATTTTTTTCGCACGAGTTAAAGCCATTTTGTGTGATTCAGGATGGCTATCTTCTGAATGGTCACATTCGTTAACTGTGATTCGCAGTGATTTGCTTGTGTTGACTGCAAAGCCTCAATTGTCAAATATGCAACGGCGAGGCTGCAGTACCGATTGAGCCGATCGAGCAATTTTAGCGTTGGTCCATCTCAGGCCACGTGCGTAATTTGCTGAGTTGCTTGATTGCCGCTGAGCTGTTTTGGCTCGAGCTGGCTACATGAAAGGTCAGGTGAATTTAGCTCGAGCAGCAAAGCCAGGGCTGAGTTGCTCGGATTGCCTTTGCTGTTTCGTCTTGAACTGGCGTTTCGCCTGAGCATTTAGGCCACCTCGTCGTGATTCCTATTCGACGTCACCAGACCTTGGGCAGCAGTGACTGTCCAGCGGCCACTTCAATGGCGATGGCTACCACGAAGCCGAGCATCGCGAGTCGACCATTCCAGGTTTCGCCATCGACCCAGGTTTCCATTCCGAAGGTCTCTTCCATGGCGCTTTTGGGCTCGGCTTGCTGATCTGTCATGGTGTTTACGTAACTTCATCTATTTTTGCAAACACGTTCGCGTGCGGTTGCTGCAAAAAGCACATGCACATGATGCACATGGCAGTTTGAGCGTGTCTTTGATTTTCAGGCCTTTGCGGCCGTCGTTGCTGCCCGTGTGATCGTCTTTTGTGTTGCGATCACCTGTTGTGCAGTTGACCTAAAAGTCGTGCTGCTAGGCCCCTAGAAATTCGCCTCTGTACCAGTAGATCGCAGATCCAGTCGAAGAGTGGGATCGAATCAGTGCTTGCCAGGCGTTGTTCGAGTTCCCTTAGTTCAGCCACGCTCGTGCACCCCCGCAAGGCATCGATCAAGGTGTCTTCCTTGGGTTGTTGGATCAGCACTTGTGTTGAGTTCAAGCCATCAGTCGTTAGCTGTCCTTGTCATGGCATCCCTTGGGTGCTGTTGTCACTTCCTGTGCGTCAGTCCTCACCCTGTGATTCATGGTTCGGAGCTTCCAAGAGGCCTAGTGCCAGCATGACCTGAAGGCGAATCCCGCCGAGTCGGCTCCAGGCGCGCAGCGCTTCCTCTTTTGATGTGTAAGGGCGCCAGTCATCTTCCTCGATGCGTCTCCGCAGATGACTTGCCACCCTTGCGGCGACTTTGGCATCGCTCGCTGCCTTCAGATGCAGGGTCTTGCCGTTCAGGAAGCCTTCAGGGGGCATTGTTCAATCCAATGCACCCCATTGTGTTGTACAGAACTTGCATATGACGCAGACATGGCTGTGATGGCTTCATTTAATCTTGTTCCCAACGTTCCGTTGCCCTCCCATGGAAACGTTGGATCCTCTGTTGCTCAGCATGTTCGCAGTTGGAGTGGCTTTCACAACAACCGTGTTTGTCGTGTCATTTCGCCAGATTGATCGAAACGAGAAAGAACGCGCAAAGGTCAATCGGATGAGGGGAAGGCTCAATAGGCTTTTGCAGCAACGTTTCTGATCAACTCTGCGTGCTGTTTTTGCTTGTTTCCGGTGGGTTTCTGGCCCTTCTTGCGTTGACTCAATATCTTGTGCGTCGTTCGATGGACAGTGGCCAGGACAGCTGAACGTCAACGTCTGGCGATTCCTCTGCCGTTGCCGATCAGCCCTGCATCGATCACAAGGCCGATCAGAACAATCAGTAATCCACTGAACGATTGCACGCCTCCGAACGAAACGGCAGCCCAGCAAACGCCAAGTGTCGTTGTTGGCAGAAATACAAGGCCCAGAATCGGAATAATTGGATTGGGTATTGCCAGGGCAGCGAAGGGACCAAGCACAACCTCAGGACTGAATAGCCACAGCAGCACCAGGATCAGGCGTGGCGTGATCAGTCCAAGCGCCGCAAGAAGGCACATCAGCCCGCACCCACCACTTCGAAGCTTCCCGAGCTTGTGACCGAGAGGATCACCCAAAGCATCACAACACTCGCCGCAACCAGTACGACAGGCCAGATTTCCCCTTCTGGATTCATGGCTGCGGAGAGGTTTCTGACCTCTTGTAGCAGGCTCCTCTCAGGCTGTCTCAGTCGACAGCGGACGAAATGCGGTTTCGCGTGTGAAGGCACATGCCGTGACCAGGGTGCACAGCCCGCTGAAGGCGACCCAAGCCCCTGGTAATAGAGGATTCCCGGTCTGAGCAATCAACCAGGTTGCAACCAGTGGGGTAGTTCCGCCGAAATAACCTTCTGCAACATTGAACGCGACGGCGAGGCCAGTGCAGCGAACTGCGGCCGGCATCAGTTCAACATTGGCGGGATTCTTGCCGCCTGCAAGCAGAGCCACAGCCAACGTGAGTCCGAGTTCTCCCCAAAGCACCCGCTGAGGATCACCGCTGTGCATCAGATTGAACAACGGCAGCGCTCCGAAGCAGAGCAGTGATGCTCCGCTGATCAGCATAGGTTTGCGTCCGATGCGATCGGAGAGCAATGCTGAAACCGGATACAGCATCAGCAGTACGGCCAAGACGCCGGTGTTCAGGCTCAGGGATGTTGCCGTACTGATGTGATCGATCTCTTCCAGGTAGCTCACCGAGTAGACGAACACGGCGTAATACCCAACGCTGCTCGCGATGTTCAGCGCCATGACGCGCAGCACCTGTAGGCGATAGCGGCCAAATGTTTCCCGAATCGGCGACTTCGTTTGCGGTTCGACCAACTCAGCGCCAATCCCTTTGCGGATCACAACACCGCTTGTGGCCACCAGCGCTCCGAGCAAGAACGGCAGCCGCCATCCCCAGCTTGCTAGCTGGACTGGGGTAAGCGTGTGGGCCAACAGATCACCGAATCCGGAGCCGAGCAACATTCCCAGCACCGATCCCCAGAGGCCCCAGATCGCATAGAAACCACGCTGACGGGGAGGGGCGTTCTCGCTGAGAAAAATAACGGAGCTGGTGTATTCGCCTCCCACTGACAATCCTTGAACAATGCGAAGCAGTACAACCACAATCGGAGCGGCGATGCCGATCTGCTGATGGGTCGGGAGCAGACCCATCAGTACGGTGGGGACCGCCATCACCATCACCGACAGCTGCAGAGCTCGCTGCCTTCCGGCGAGATCGCCGATTCGGCCGAAAACCACCCCCCCAAGCGGTCGTACTAGAAATCCGGCAGCAAAGGCCCCGAAGGTGCCGATCAGTGAGGCGGCTGGATCACTGGAGGGGAAGAATTCCCTGCCGATGGTGGTCGCGAAGTAGCCGTAGAGGGCGAAGTCATACCACTCCATTACGTTGCCGATCAGGCCCGCCAGAAGCACTCTGCTGGTGCTCCTGAGGCTGGGTTGCGTGATCATGGTGTCGCGATCATTGCGGCGGTGTTATTACTGTTGATCAGAGATCTCATGCAACCGGTCAATCAGCAGATCCACGTCTGTCTCAATTCCACCGTCCTCAGCCCATGCCCCGGGGACGTGGCGCGCTTGAACGACATCATTCAGTCTTTGGCCGTTGCGGCGAGCAAGTAGTTTCGCCGTGGTGTTTTTGCCTGATGCCAGGAGCTGACTTTGATCGCTGGGTGGGTCAGCCATGTCTCCGATCAGATGACAAGCCAGTCGTCTGTGATGCGGGGATGAGCGATGTTCCCAGAGATAAACTGCCTGCCAGGTGCCCAGCAGCAGTCGCCCATTGTCAACACTCAAGCTCATGGTCTGGGTGGTGAGTGCTGTGCGGATGTGGGCTGGCATGTCGTCGTCACCTTCGTCGTCGTGCAGGTAACGGCGACGTTTGCCGTCTGGTCCGGTAGGTCCAGCTCCGTCCTGAGGCACCATGGCATTCATCCAGGCAGCCAGATCTTTTAGGACCCGTGGATCGGCATTTTCATTAATTGTGAGGCTGCAACTGGTGTGCAGGCAGGTGAGATGCAATACACCCTGGGTGATATCAGTTCGTGCAATCCAATGGTTCAGAGGCTCGTTCAGCCGAGAAAATCCAGCTCCATCAGTTGAAATCTCAAGCTCATGCAAGCGTTGGGCAATGGTCATTTCGTGACCCTTGAGCTATTCACACTAGTAGCAAGCTGCTGGGAGAATTGAATGGTTTGTTGGGTTATAGCGACCGTATCTTGATCGGTATCAATCGATGGAGCTAGTTTCGGAGATTGATTTAGACTCCCAAAGATTCATTGACTTATTTATGGTGACTCGAGAAGGCTAATTTCAGGAGGTTGTAATCTTCCTCGTAAATGTATTTTATGTGTTCGACTGATTGATTGGTGAGGCTTGCTTTTAAGTCAATGCTTGATTGTTTATCGCTCTGCATTGTTTGTGGGATTTGCGAGAGCGTACTGGTTATTTCAAAGAGATTGTCCAAATAGTTTTTAGCTTTTTGCATTCCGTCTGCGCTTAGTAAAAATAATTTGTAGTTCACGCCGGGGTATAGGAATCGACTCTGCGGCAAAAAATGGTTGTCACAGTACCCTTTTGTTGCAAAGCTTTTCGCAAGGTGTTTGGTGACAAATTCATTAGCATTCATGCTTTTTAGGTGTGATCCTGGCTCATTGATTTGAAACAAGTAGGCACTGGCGAATCTTTCGAAAGGGTCTCTAAGTATTGCAAAAAAGTCAGTAAAGAATCCTGCTGGGAAGAGGTGCTTGAGCGATGGTCCGTCGATGTGTTGTGGAGAAGAAGCATTCCATGCTGAGTTGGCTCGATGGATTGCAAAGTTGCGGTCAAGAAACGCATATTTTACGACTCCTGAGGACAAGATATAATTTTCTATTGATGTGCCTCCGTTTTTAGGGATATGTGCAAAGTGAACAGTTTTTTTTGAGTTTAAGAAAATTGGCATGAACGAAGTGGTGGAAAGGGGTTTCGTTTTCTAGTATTGCTGTTCTGTTGGGAGGGAACGATACTGAACTGTTCGCCTTATGGCTTCTGGGGTTCGATTGTTTGGGATAGATTTGAATTAGGCGAGACTATGTAGCCTATCTGAAGCACTTTGCTTTCATGAATTAAATCTGATTGATGCGAGTCTTCGTTGATCATTTTGTTGTTGAATTACATTTTTCCGGCATTCTGGACAGAAAATCGTCCTTACTATGCGGAGCTTCATTGTCATTGAACCTCAGGTTGCCGTTGGTACGCAGGTAAGTGGTATGCATGACGCAAGTCTTTATTAAGATTTGAATCGAGCGCGGACTCAGTTGATGGTTGAGTGGAACCTTCATAGATAGGTTCTGCACCTTTCTTCTTAGCGCGACTCTGACGGCAATGGGATCGCCCGCCCCACCGTGGGTGTGATCAGTGTGCAATCTTCGGGAAGATCGCCGCAATCTGCCGAAGCGTCAGCGGCGTTCAGCAGGCTGCTGATCATTCCGCTGAACTTCACATCGCCACCTGTGGTGCTGGCCAGCACGGTTTTGGGTTGGAATCGGCTGATCAGGTCAGGCATCACGCGTGCGCCTGTGATGAATGCTCCCAACACCGGTAAGCCGAGATCCACCACAGGGGTGATCAGGGTGTCGACGCTGCGCTGATCGATCGCAGGATCCAAAACACCATGTGGTTCGAGATAGAGGGAACCCTCGGGCCAGTCGAGCAGGTAGCCGTTCTCTACCGCTGGGACCGCTGCACCTGCGGTGGCTCGGATTTTCAGTCCCTCGATGGTGGTGGTTTCGCCGGGTTGCAGCTCGGTGATGGCCTCAAATCCCAGACGCTGCACCACACGAGCGGCGGCTGCCGATGCCACTACGGGGATCTGCTTCGACAGTGCTTGAAGCGTTTCTGGATGGGCATGATCCGGAAGCCCCTGCGTGAGCAAAAGCAGATCCAGTTCATCCGGAATTGGCATCAGTTTTGGCATCTCACCTTTCAGCATCCAGGCACCCGGTGGGAACACCAGCGCACCACTGAGCCATGGGTCCAGCAGCACCCTCAGTCCAGCGATCTCCAGCAGCCAACCATTGGCTCCGAGATAAGTGGCTGCGTCTGTCATCTTCGAACGCTCCAAGCGAAGTGACGCTAGTCAATGTGCTGGTTCAGCTGAGCGCTTGACCACTCAGCTAAGCACCGCCAGACCAACGCCTGTTACGGCGAGGGTCGAGGCCAAGAGCACAGACGGTTTCAGCTGATCCCCCTCGGCACGGGCCACCAGCAGGGCCATCACTGGTGCCGTGCTCAGCACCGTGATTCCGATGCCAAGGGGCAAGCGCTGCAGCACAACCTGTTGCAGCAAGATCCCCAGAACGGTGCCCAGTAATGTTGCAGCCAGAACTCGCGGCCAACGCACACTGCGCTGGCGTGGTTGCGGAAATCTGGCAGCGCAGCGCAGCCAGGGAAGCAGCAGCAGCAGGCCACCCAGCAAACGGCAGGCAGCACTTTGCAGAGGTGTTAGCGCACTGTTGATCAGCACAGTGCGCGAGACGGCGGCCCCTGCCACACCGCAGATCACGGCCAGTAAGCCCAGCACCAAGCCCTGCGTCTGAACACGGCGGCTTCTGTCGAGCTGTCGTGTGGCATCAGGAGGTTGCTGCAGTGCAACCAACACCACGGAGATCGTGACCAGCAGTGCACCAGCCCAACCCTGAAGAGAGAGCTGCTCGCCCATGGCGAACCAACCTCCAGCAGCTGCTGCGACAGGGGAGAGCGACTCCAGGGTGAGTGTTCTGCGGGTGCCGAGACGTCGCAGTGCAGCCAGATAAAAGCTGTCTCCCAGTGAAATTCCCAGCCCACCACTGAGCAGCAGCAGCATCAGGCTCTGTACTTCTCCGTTCCAGGGGAGTGTGACCAGCACCGGCAGCAAAGTTGCGCAGGCGATCAGATTCTTCAGCCCGTTGAGTTGAATCGCGCTGAGGGAGGTGGAAAGACCTCTCCAAAGACTGCTTGCCAGAGTCCATGCCAGTGCTGCAACCAATCCGGCCAGGATTCCCATTTAGTGCTTTCGCTGCAGGCTTAGACCCACCAGCAGGCCGATCACCAGTGCGCCAGCTCCATGGCCCTGTAGGAGCGTGAGGCCGAGCACCAGTCCAAGCAGGGGCGAGGGGAGCAGTACCGCAAGGCACCCCCCGACAACACCAGCACTCCAAGTGTCAATGGTGCCAATCCAGGGAAGCCATTGGTGCAGTCCCATTCCAAGTGCGCTGCTGGCAAGGATCACCGGAAAAAACTGGCCGCCTCTCCATCCGGTCTCAAGACACAGTCCGACCATCAGTAATTTGGCGACGGCTGACAGCATCAGCATGTTGGTATCCAGTGTCCATTCGTTCAGCACGAGGGGTTTCAACTGGTTCTCCCCGGAGAAGCCCGCCAGTGGTAAGCCCCAGAGGCAGAGTCCAATCAGCAGACCTGTACCGATCGGTATCCACCAGAAGCGTTTCAGAAGCTCTAACCGTTGAAGCCACTGCCGCCAGCGTTTGATCAACTGCCCCGTTAACCAACCCGCGAGCCCGGCGAGTAAGGCCGCCAGCAACGCCCCTAATCGTTGTGAGGGATCAGAGGGCCAGGCATAGGACACGCCTCGCATTCCTACTCCCAGGTCACTCAAACCGTTGAAGGCCACAAAACCGGCCAATCCCCCAAGGGTTCCTGGCAGCCAGCGCCAAATCAGCTGCCACTGACGTCCGGCTAAGGCAGCGCCGCCCACCAGAGGTGAGTGGAACAATCCCAGAGATCCCGCCATCGCGGCAGCCACAAGGTCACGATCCGCGCCTTTCCAGACTTCGTGGCTCGCCACGGCGACGAGGCGGGTCATCAACGCCTCTGGGCCCAGTGTTCCTCCGCCAGCGAGAGCCAGCATGCCTCCAATGATTTGCCTGAGGCCGTGATGCGTGTTCAATCCTTCTGGTTTCCGCAGTTCAGCGAGGGTCTCCGACATTTCAGGCAGCGCACTACCTGAACACCGCCGTTGCAGCAGGCTGAGAGCCACGCCGATCGACCCCGACCAGGCCAGACACCACAACAAAGAATGATCGCTAGGCAACCCTCGCTCGACCGATGCACCCCAGATCCATCGCTGCAGCATGAGCGTGCTGCTCACCACCAATGCTGCGAGCCCTCCACCTGCTGCCCCAGCCAGGAGGGCGCGAGCAGTTCCCTCCAGAAGACTCCGTGGCTTGGTTGGTGTCGGATTGATCACCAGTAGGGGTCGGTGGCCAACTCCACCTTGAGTTGGCCTGATGCTGACGCAGGAACGGTGCTAATGCAGGCTCTAACTGTGGTGCCATCAACGTCGATCTCGCAGGCGCCGCAGCTGCCTCCCATGCAGCCAGTAGGCACATGCACGCCGGCCTGCCGCGCTGCTGACAACCAGTCTTCGCCGTTGTGGCTCACGCTGCGCTGACCGTCCGGCCACAAGATTTCCACCCTTTTGTGCCCAGAGGTCACGTGGATGTTTCCAGCAGTGGTTCCAGATTCACATGTTGCTCAAAGGCATCGGCCAATCGGTCGAGCAGGGCGTCCCTCTGCCGACTGTGGTGGGGTTGTTGCTCACAGAGCTCCGGCAGTCCCCGCCTGTGTCGAAGGCGATTCAGCCAACGTCGTCGCCAGGGTCCGTTCTCGAAGATTCCATGGAGATAAGTTCCTGAAGTGGTCTCACACACCCAACCCAGGTCTTGATCCGCACTGAATGCATCGCAGTCCTCGATGGCTTCGCTGGTTCCACGATGCAGTTCGAACCCCTCCACCTCCAGTCTGGGTTGTTGATCTGGCCACAGCACGAGGGCTTGCCGCTGATGCAGAGCTTTTTCGCCGCTGAACACTGTTCGCAGTGGGAGAAGACCAAGGCCGGCGACATGGGCATCAGATTGCCCTGGAGGACCGTCGCCCTCCAGTCCATGCGGATCGTGCAGTTCCATCCCGAGCATCTGCATGCCGCCACAGATGCCGAACAGCTCACCGCCGTTCTGGGCATAGCGGATCAGATGAGCTTCCAGGCCGCTGCTGCGCAGAGAGGCAAGATCCCGAAGGGTTTGTTTGCTTCCTGGGATCACCACTGCATCGGGGGACCCAAGTGGTTCACCCGGTGCGATCCAGCGCAGCTCAACCGTTGGCTCCGCCTCAAGGGGGTCAAGATCGGAGAAGTTGCTCAGTGAGGGGAGTTTCAACACGGCGATCTCAAGCTCGGCACTGCGCTTGCGCCCACGCCTTTCAAGCAGGTCCAAAGAGTCTTCAGGAGGGAAGAGTTCGTCAAGCCACGGCATGACTCCCAGGACCGGAATACCTGTGTTGGTGTCGAGCCAGCGTCGACCTTCGTCGAAGAGTTCTCTTCTGCCTCGGAACCGATTGATCAGCAGCCCATGGATGAGTCGCCGTTCATCGGGTTTCATCAACTGGAGAGTGCCGACGATCTGGGCGAAGACGCCTCCCCGTTCAATATCGGCAACCAGCAGGCAATTGGCTTGCAGATACTTGGCTAAACGCAGGTTGGTGAGATCGCGTGATTGCAGGTTCACCTCCACCGGGCTGCCTGCTCCCTCAAGCACCAATCTTCCGCCAGGATGGCTGGCCTGCAGTTCATCAAGCCCCCTGCGGATTGCGGCCCAGCCGGAATCGAACCAATCCCTGTAGTAATGCTCTGCTCTGCAAGTCCCAGCTGAGTCTCCGAGGTGAATGACCTCGCTTGTGGAGTCGCCCTGGGGTTTGAGCAATACAGGGTTCATGGCATGCACCGGTTCGAGACCGGCGGCCCAGGCTTGCAATGCCTGGGAGTAGGCCATTTCACCCCCTTCCTGATCAACCCAGGCGTTGTTGCTCATGTTTTGGCCCTTGAAAGGAAGGGGTGTTTCGCCTCGCCGTTTCAGCACTCTGCAGAGCGCTGCGGTCATTAGCGATTTACCGGCGCCACTGCTGGTGCCTAGCACCATCAGTGGCGTCGGACGGAACGTTTTGCTCACTACGCTTCGCCCTGATTTATACGATGCAGCATTGCAGTGTGTTCTTCACATCACAGAAATTCTGGAGGCTCGGGACCATATCCGCTGCAAAGTCTTGTGGACAAATCCAAAATTTGTGATTTGATGACTACGATTAATGAGGTAATCGTTGCTTCGAACCAGGCAAGCCAAAAGCACGTTCGGAGTCGTTATCGGTTTGCTTCCAATCAGTCTTCTGTTTCCGTTGACTTATGCGCAAGTCGCAGAATCTGGATCCAATGTTCAGGTCAATGCTGTTGGAGCAGTCAGTCAGGTTTCCGGGCAAGAAACTCTCTCAACCGAGCAGCAGGCTGATCAGCTTCTGGCAAGACTGAGTGCATTGCGAGAGAGAATTGATCAGTCTGCTCGCAAAATTTCACTTGATGAAGCAATTGCGCTTGGAATTCGCAATAACCCTGAACTGGTTTCAGCCTTTCGATCCATTCAGGAATATGAGTGGCAATTGATTGCTGCTCAGCGTCAGTGGTATCCCACATTTCAAATCAGTAACGGTGCACCTACGCTTGGCCTGGATGTTGTTACTTATACCACTAAGTACTATAATGACCCCAACAGAGAATCCACTAGCACGTCTCCTAATAGTGCTATAAATAGTGAGCCCCTCTCAATATCTCAATATAATAATACCTTAAACTTTCAACCCAATGCGTCTATTTCATGGAATTTCATTGATCCTACTCGTCAGCCCGATATCAACGCGGCGTCTGAAGCCCTGCGTCAGCAAAAGTTGCTATTCGAGGTCAGCGCGCGAGATTTGATTCTCAATATTCAGACTTCGTATTTTGCTTTGCAAAGTACGCGACAGTTAATTGGTGAGTTTTATCAAATATATGATATCAACCGTCAGCTTCTCGAAGTCAATAAAGCGCGTTATGAAATTCGTTTGGTGTCCATGCTGGCTCTGGCTCAGACACAGACTCAGCTCTATAATCAGTTGAGTCAATTGTTGGGATACACCAATCGATTTATTGAGGAATCAGCAACTCTTGCGATGCGCCTGGGCTTGCCTTCCGATGTTCTTGCCTTGCCTGACGAAAAGGCCAATCTTTATCGAGACTGGTCTATGACGTTGTCTGAAACAATCGATCGCGCAGTTGAATCACGAGAGGAGATTCTTGCCAGTCTTGCTGCTGCAGAAGAAGCGCGTTGGGAAGGGATCAGCAAGATGAACAGCTATTTGCCGATTATTTTGTTGTATGGACAGGGTTCTCTTTCGATGGAAAGCGGTGTGATTAACGGCTTACCCGGCCGTGATAATACTTTTAGTGAACAACTTTTCACCACCTGGAATGGTGCCGTTGGCCTGGGATTTGAATGGACCTGGGACGGAGGGGTTGATGCGGCCATTGCTCGTTCTGATGATGCTCAGGAAGAGATGGAGCGTTCCAGGGCCGAGACGAATCGTCTCAAGGCCGTTCAGCAGGTTCGCTCCAGTTTTGGCCAGTATGAAACTTCGCGTGTTGCCGTCGACAGCGCACGCCTTGCCTACAAGTCGGCTCAAGTGGCTCAGGAAGCAGCCAGGGCCCGTTATGAGATTGGCCTTGGAGACATCACATCCATTGTCCAGACTATTGAACAGCTGGGAACCGCTTCCGTGACATTGTCTGAGTCCATACTTAATTATAATAAATCCGTAGCCCAGCTCTATCGATACTCGGCGACTTGGCCAAGTGACAGTGATCAATTAGTGCGTCAGCAGGAGAAAAGCCTGAGATGAGAGAAATCTTCGAAAAGCGTGCCCTGCGCAAACGTCACCAGGCAGGAGATAAGCATACTCCAATTGTTGTTCTTTCTCCGCCTCTACGCATCACTCTGGGGCTTGGGGTTGCTTTGGCCGCAGTAGGTGTTATCTGGGCATTTCTGGCAAAAATACCGATTGAGGTTAAAGGCACGGGTGTTCTGCTGCCTGTTGGAGAGATCAACCGAGTTCGGGCTCAGGTGTCCGGTATCACCCGCTGGATGTTTGCTGAAGAGCAAAAAGACTGGGTTGCTGATGTTCAGAAATTCCAGCTTCAGCCCGATCAGCTTTCAGATGCAGCTGTATTGGATCTCTCGCGTCGCATCCTCCGTACTTATTCAACTCCTGAGTTTTCTGCTCCACAAACCAATGGTGTACTTTCAGATGAAAGGATGTTCCCCAAGGGAACTTTGTTGATCTGGCTGCAGTCGCTTCAGGAGCAGGAGTCGTTGCAGGCACAGGTTGACACGCTCGCCTCGGTTGGCCGTCTCAATCGTGTTCAGCAACAAACACTGATTCAAAAACAATCGATTCTCGAACAAGAGCTCAAGAGCAGAGAAGCTTTCCTTAACTCGATGCGCGATTTAACGAAAAAAGGTTTCGTTAGCAAGCCAACCATCCTTCAAAATCAAGCTGAAGTTGACAATCTCAAATCCAAAGTTTTTTCCAACCGCGATTCTTTGGTTAACTTGCAGACTCAATTGCAGCAGTCATTCATCAAGCTGCGTAAGTCGCTTGCACAGATGATTTCGAATGGATTTGTTTTTGCTGATAACGACTTATATATCCGCCAGGTGATTCCCAACAATGGTGAAGGGGTGTCCCAGGGAGATCTCTTATTGCTGCTAAGTCGTCATTCGTTGAGCAGCCCTGTGCAGATCCCTGTATTCCTCTCCGAGCGTGAATCAGCTCAGGTCACTGTTGGTATGTCGGTGCTTGTCACCCCGGTGGGAATGCGTCGTTCTGAGGTGGGAGGAATACTTGGGCGCGTTGTGCAGATGTCTGAATTGCCTAGCGGGGATAAGGATCTGGAGGCTCGTATTGGTTCCAGTAGCCTGGCCAAGGTGATTCAACAGCGTGAACCCAGTCCCACGCTTGCGATTGTTGAACTGCAACGCTCCCCTCAAGACCGTGGCGGGAATCGTGGTGGCTATGTCTGGAATTCCAAGGGTGATTTGCCTTTTGCGCCCAAAACCGCCGATCAGCTCAATGTCTCGATCACAACTCGTCGTGTAGCGCCCATTTCCTTGGTGATTCCACGACTGAGGCTGTTGCTGGGGCTGGCTCCACCTGAAACCCCTCCAATGAAGGATCGTCATTCAGATCAATCGTCGTCCTTGTCAACCGGTATTCAAAAGGTGCCTGGCTGATGAAGTCCTCCGCTTCGCGTCGGATCAAGGCCACCACTGTTCTGCAGTATGAAGCGACTGAGTGTGGTGCTGCATCACTGGCCACGATCCTCCGTTACTACGGTCGGATCGTGCCATTGCCTCAGCTACGGCGCGAATGTGGTGTTAACCGTGATGGTTCCAATGCCCAGCGCGTGCTCCTGGCAGCACGAAGCTACGGGCTTCAAACTAAGGCCTTTCGCTGTTCCGGTGAGCAGCTTGTCTTGCAGGGACAGTTTCCCTGTGTCGTCTTCTGGGGATTCAACCATTTCCTAGTGCTTGAGGGATTTGACCAGCAGTACGCCTATGTGAGCGACCCCGCTGAAGGTCGGGTTCGGATGTTGAAAGGTGAATTCTTTGATCAATTCACCGGTGTTGTGATGGAGTTCAGTCCAGGCCCGGAATTCAAGCGTGGAGGCCATGACGAATCTCCGCTTTGGATGCTGCCTGGATTGCTGTTGCCTTATCGGAGGCAGGTGCTGAGTCTGCTCCTCGTAGCCTCGATTCTGCTGATTCCGAATCTCTTAGTTGCAGGTCTGACCTCGTCTTTCATTTCTGATTTCTTACAAGAAGAAAGGCTCTACTTCGGCATTCCCATCGTCTGGTTGTTGGCATTCAGCTCCGTGCTTTGGCTCATCCTTTTGATCGTTCAGTTTGTCTTGTTGCGTCGGCTTGAACTGTTGCTGTCTAAGAAGTTGACCGTTGATCTGTTCGAAAAGCTCTTTTCGGTGCCATGGGCGTTTTTTCAGGTTCGCATGGGGGGAGAACTGGCGTCCAGGATGTTGCTGGGGATGAGAATCACCCAGGTCGTTGTTGCACAGTTGCTCCGTTTTGTGGTGAGTATCTGGGCGGCGCTGCTGTTGATGGTCGTCACCTGCCTGATTTCGTTCTGGCTGACAGCACTAGTTGCAGCGCTCCTTGTCTTCAACCTTTTATTCAATTGGTGGCTCACGGTTCGCCGTTATGACGCCAACCGCAAGCTTGCCATTGAGCAGGGGAAGGCGCAGGGCCGTGCCCTGCAGGGCATCAACTCCATCGAAACACTCAAAGCGTCCGGACTTGAGTTCGATTTTCTGAGTCAGTGGCAGGGAAATTTCGGATCGGTCGTTGAACAGAACCAGTTGCTTGGCGCTCAGCTCGCCTGGTCCAGCATCAGTGCCAGCAGTGCAACCTTGTTACTTCAAGCTCTTGTGATCACTGTCGGTGGTCTGTTGATCATCGATGGAAGGATTTCTCTGGGTCTGCTTGTTTCGTTTCAGTTCCTTCAAGCCCAGTTAGTGGCGCCGATTTCCACACTTCCTCAGCTGAGTTCCACCCTTCAGCGTCTGATTGGAAATCTTGGCCGATTATTGGACCTTACGACGACGGCAGATGATCCGCATGTACGCAGTTTTCAGGCTGCCAGGGATGGATTCGATACGGGAGATCGTCTCCAGGGACGGATCACACTCGAAAGGGTCACCTATGGATTCAATGCCGTTGACCCTCCCTTTATCCCAGCCCTCGATCTGGATGTTCCGGCTGGGTCAAGGCTGGCGCTAGTGGGTGCCAGTGGATCTGGTAAAACCACTTTGATCCGGATGCTTGCAGGTTTGGTTGACCCTCTTCAAGGTCAAATTCTGTTCGACGGTAAGACCTGGGATCAACTGGATGACCAGGTCGTGCGCGGGAGTATCGCTTATGTGCCGCAGCAGGTGTTTGTTTTCAATGCCAGCCTTCGCGACAACATCACTCTATGGAATCCTGATTTCACTGACGAAGATCTTCAGGCTGCAGCGGCCGATGCTCAACTGCTGGAGATGGTCAACTCGCAACCGGAGGCCTTTCAGCGGCAGTTGCGAGATAATGGCAGTGATCTCAGTGGTGGAGAACGCCAGCGTCTTGAGATCTGTCGTGCTCTGATTCGTCGCCCATCGGTTCTGCTTCTCGACGAAGCCACCAGCTCACTCGATAACGTCACACAACGTCGAGTGATTGATGCCGTCCAAAAGCGTGGCATTACTGTCGTTAGTTGTGCGCATCGGCTGGATGCAGCACTGAGTAGTCAACAGGTTCTTGTTCTGGCTCACGGCAAGGTGGTTGAGCTTGGTCATCCTGATGACCTGTTGGCTAATCCGGATGGAGCGTTCACGAAGCTCGTGGCCGCTGAACGGCGTGATCAGGTGGAGGTTTGATGGCATGACCGACTCACGCAAACGCGCTCTTCAGCAGGTCGATCACCTAGAGAACGACCTCCTCTTTGAGGTTGTGGAAGAAGCTGATCCTCAGCGTGATCTTCGACTGATCGGCTTTTGTTTGCGGCGTCTGGAAGCACCTGCGCAGTCTCTCATTGCCATGCCCGATGCTGATATCAGTTTTCAGCTCGATCACAACGATATTCATCATCGTCGAGTGGACGCACCGCGTGAGCCATGGAAACGTGAATTTCCCATGCTGATCGTGAAAGATTTGGCGAATGGTGAACCCCTGGCGTTGTATCGCGAACGTGGTCGGAACTGGTTCTATTCAGCAGCTCAGGGAAAGCACTGGCTCGTGCCGACGGATATTCGCCTCGACAGAGATGCCTACGAGATCTATCCATCACTGCCGGCCAAGATTCTTGGCCCCTTAGAGGTGGTCAAATTTGCATTCAGCACGGAGTGGAATGCCATCTGGGCTCTGGTTATTGCCTCTGCTGTAGTGATGACATTTCATCTGTCTATTCCGATGTTCACCAATGTTCTGGTGAACCGGATCCTGCCTGAAAACGATAGTGCACTACTGATTGAGGGTTTAGCAATTGTGATTGTAGTGGTGGTGGGTGTTGCTGCTGCCCAGTATTTGCAGACCATGATGATGCTGCGGATTGAAAGTGTTACGGATCTGCGATTACAGACCGCAGTCTTTGATCGCGTTATGCGTCTTCCAATGCGCTTCATTTCCAAATACACCACCGGTGATCTTTCCTCGCGTGTTGAATCGATCAATCAATTACGTCAATTACTCGGAAGTGGTGTTCTCTCGACCTTGCTCACTACAGTCTTCAGCTTGGGTTACTTCGTTCTGATGGTGATTTATGACCGCTCACTAGCCATCTGGGCTGCTTTGTTCACGGTTGTTTCTCTGACATCTCTGCTCTATCTCACAATTCGTGATATTCAATTGCAAAAACCATTGTTGGAGACTGGAGCTGAGATCACCAATTTCTCACTGCAATCTGTCATGGGACTTCCGCAAATTCGTAGTTCCGCAACAGAACCGTTTGTTCTGCTTCGCTGGCTGCGCGAGATTAATCGTTATGCGCTGTTGCAATTGCGCAGCAACTTTTATAACGATGCGATCGAAATGTTCGGGACGCTGGTGAGTCCACTGGCTTCCTTAATGCTGTTCGCACTGGTGACTCACAAACTCCTGGCAACTGCCAGCAATTCAGCCGAGTTTGAGCTGATTTTGGTGAGCTTTATTTCCTTCAACGCTGCGTTCACAGGATTCAATGCAGCCCTTTCCCAGGCAGCCAATCTTGCTGCCAATACTTTAGGACGAGCCAGCGTTCTCTGGCAGCGTGCCGAACCAGTGATCTATGCCGAAGTGGAGCGGGGCTATGAACCCGATGCTGTGCATCATGACCTGGAGGGTCATTTCCTTTTCAGAGATGTTGTTTACCAGTTTCCGGGTTCTAATGATCCGCTTTATCGCAATCTCAATTTCGAGATCACACCTGGCCAGCACACGGTGATCACAGGGCCGAGCGGCTGCGGAAAAACCACAATTATCAACATGTTCCTGGGCTTCGTTGAACCTCAGGGGGGTGATTTACTGGTCGATGGTATTGCGCTGCCTCAGCTCGCCATCCGCCATTACCGCCGTCAGCTCGGTGTTGTTCTGCAGACCGCCCATCTTAATTCCGGCTCGATCTACGACATTGTCTCTGGCGGTCTTGTGACTGAAGAAGATCGAATCTGGGCAGCGCTTGAATCTGCTGCCGTGGCTGATGACGTGGCAGCCATGCCGATGAAGCTCGAGACGATTGTGATGGATGGGGCAGGCAACATGTCCGGTGGCCAGGCACAAAGAATCGCAATCGCCAGAGCGTTGATTCACCAACCTCGAGTGCTCCTAATGGATGAAGCCACCAGTGCTCTGGATCCTCCATCACAACAGCGCATCAATGAAACGGTTCAGTCACTTGGGATTACAAGGATCAGCGTTGCGCACCGTTTGGCCACCATCCGCGATGCGGACAGGATCATTGTGCTGCGTGATGGTGTAGCCGCTGAAAGCGGAACCTGGGACGAACTTAAACAACACGGCTACCTTGCAGAAATTCTGTCTAAGGGACACTGAGAGACGATGACAGCGCCAAAGACACCCTTTTCCTTGCATCAGATGATGGGCTCTGAAAAGGTTTCGCTCTCTGAATCATCTCCTGGCACGCCCATCACTCGCGACGATCTCGAAGACCGGCAGCTAGGGCTTGGTGAAGCCTGGTTAGAAGCGATCGCGCCTCAGGAGCTTGAAAAGCTTGAGCGTCGCTTTGCATGGTCCGGACTTGATCGTGAGGCTCTTTACAGAGTGCTAGATCAGCTTGAGCAACCTGATGAACCCTCAAGAACGGAGATCTGGTTTCAGGAGTTGACGTTTCTGCAGGAAGCATTGCGCAGTGATCCTGAACGCGAGCTTGAGCCTTATGTCGAGGAGGTGTCGGAGGCGAATCCTGATCAGCTCCCTTTCAGCGACCTGTGGCTTCCAGCGGTTGAGGCTTTCGTCGCTCGTCTGCGCAGCAACTTGGTCGATCTCCAGCACCGCAGTATCGATGATCAGGTTTATCGCTCTCTAGGTCGGTCACTGCTCACCAGGTTGAGCAGTATCTCTGAACAGGCTTTGTTCGAGCAGTTCAACCTACAGAGGCCTCCCGGAGCGATGTTGCTGGCTCATCTCGGTACAGATGGCGATGGGCAGGGTCCTCCTGTAAGGGAGTACTACGAGCGTTTCATCAGGGAGTATCGGTGCGATGGATTGGCCACTTTTTTGGAGACGTTCCCTGTTCTGGGACGTTATCTGGGGCAGGTCTGTGGCGATTGGCAACGGTCCAACGAAACTTTGCTTCGGCGGATTGATGCTGACGCGATTCCCTTGCAGCAGCTCTTTGGCGTCGAGCCTGAGATGGTTCTATCCGGAGTTCATCAGGGCCTAAGTGATCCCCACAATCATGGTCAGGTTGTGAGCATTTTGAAGTTCGCTCAAGCCGATGGAAGTTCTTCCGTGCAAGTGGTTTACAAGCCCAAGGACATGGGCGTGGACTTGGCTTATCAACAGGCACTTGAACATCTCAACAGCGTCAGCACACTGAAGCCGCTGCGCAGTTTGCGGATTTACTGCGGCAACGACTACGGATACATGGAGCATGTCGAGCATCGTCTCTGTGAAGGAGATGATGAGCAGGAGCGCTTCTATCGCAATGCTGGACGATTGACAGCCGTCCTTCATCTCCTGGGTTGTACGGATTGCCACTACGAGAACCTGATCGCTTGCGGGGATCAGCTGCTGTTGATCGATACCGAAACTCTTCTTGAGGCCGATTTACCTGATCATGTTTCAGATGCCTCTGATCAACAGACAGCCCTGTCTCAGTCGAATCTTCAGAAGAGTTTTCAGAATTCAGTGCTTCGATCAGGTTTGATGCCGAACTGGCTTTTTGTCGGTCAGGCCAAGGTCGCTGTCGATATCAGCGCTCTAGGCATTGCCCCCCCTCTCAAGCCCCTGACGAAGGGGCCGGGTTGGCTGGGGCTGAACAGTGACGGAATGATGGCTGCCCAGATCAGCCGTCCATCATTGTTGCCCACGAGTCTTCCAGTGGGTGTTGGTGCAACCAACGGTCTCAACGCCCATCTTGAGACGTTCTGCCAGGGATTCCGTGAGCAGTGCTCTGAATTTGAACGAACGCGTGAGGACTGGATCAGACCCGGTGGAGTGCTCGATCAGTTCCGTGGGCTGCCTCGTCGCATTGTGCTTCGGGCCACCCGAGTTTATTTCGCATTGCAGCGTCAGCAACTTGAGCCAGCGGCTCTGCGTTCGTCCCTCCGCCAGGGGCTCGTGCTCGAGCAGCTCAGCCGCAGTTTTCTAATGGCCAGCGAACAACCGCTGCACTGGCCTGTATTTGAAGCTGAATTGCGTCAGATGGAGCGTTTGGATATTCCATTTTTCGTCCATTCCATCGATGGACAGGATCTGCCCTTAGTTGACGATATGAAGCCCGTTGAGGGGTTTATGGAAACCAGTGGTCTGGAGTCGAGTCGTCAGCGTATTGCTGAATTGGATCCAGCAGCCGTTGCGTTCCAGGAGCAATTAATCCGCGGTACGAGCCGTGCGCGCATTTCCACTGAAGTTGGCAGAAGTCCACGAGATGTCGTTGCGCCTAATGTAGACGTCTTGACGCTTACGCCGGAACAGCTCTATCAAGAGAGCCGTCGTCAGCTCGAGATGCTCGAAGAGATTGCCATTCGCGATGCGGATGGTCTCATCGACTGGCTGGGAATGGATCTTGGCAGTGATGGTGAGAGTTTCTGCTTCGGGCCTGTTGGTACTTCGCTTTACGGTGGATCCATCGGTGTTGCTTTACTTGCAGCCCATTTCGCCGACGAGCCAGGTCCAGCCGAACTGGTCGAGAGTTGTGTGAAACCTCTGCTGCAGATGGGTGAAAAGGACCGGGATGGTCTCCGCCTGCGCTGGTGGCGTGATCAGGCGCTTGGCTTAAGTGGTTGCGGTGGTTCTCTCCTCTCTATTCAGGAGTTGGCGACTTGGGGACCGGAATCACAGCAGCCAATGCTCCAGGAGCTGCAGACCAGTCTTATCGAGGCATTGTTGCCGGAGCATATTCGCGCCGACCTCGGTCTCGACATGATCGCTGGTGTGACCGGTCTGATGGGACCTCTGCTCAGGGATGGTTCGATACGAGCGCTTGATTTAGCTGTGATTGCCGGAGATCATCTTTTGGGCCTCCAAAACGAACATGGAGCTTGGAGCGTTCGTGGCAAGCAGCCATTGCTCGGCTTTTCGCATGGCACCGCCGGATATCTCGCTGCGCTTGTCAAGTTAGGGCAGCAGCTGGGTGAGCAGCGTTTCCTCGATGCGGCAGCCAAGGCTCTCACCTATGAACGAGAGCGTTTTGATGTGGAACACCTCAACTGGCCCGATTACCGAGATCACCAACCCGATGAGCCGAACAAGTTCATGACCTCTTGGTGCCATGGAGCACCTGGCATCGCCTTGAGCCGGGCTTGTCTGTTTGGCTCTCCTCTCTGGGATGAGCAGTGCGTTGATGAAATGGCTAACGCCCTGCAGACACTTACTGCGCTGAGTTTGCCGTTCTGTGATCATCTCTGCTGCGGCACCTTTGGAAATGCCGGCATTCTTCGCGTTGTGGCTGAGGGGCCATGGGCAAAGTCCGTCACAGAGTCAGTCCGTACAGCTGCAATCAACAGATCGTCTGAGCTTGTTGCTCAGGCTGTCTCCATTGCAGATCAAAGTGGCGGAGCTTTCCGTGGTTTTGGAACGTCTGAAGGCAATCTGTTGCTGCCGGGTTGTTTTACAGGCATGTCCGGAATGGGTCTCGCTCTGCTTGATCAGATGAATCGCGATGATCGTCTCGGCACGTTGATGACCATTGGCTTGCTTTCACCAGCGGGGGCGATTGCGACGACACCAATGCATGAATCGGCTTCCAAGGCCAGCTGAAGGGATCGTTTCCGGCCAGGGCATCAGCACCTCCCTGCCAAGAGGGGTCAAACGGACCCGTTCCGTTAGCCCCTGACCGTCAACCTCCCGACGCAACACTCCCAGTTGAATCAGCCAGATCAGCAGATCCTCTGTTTCCCTGGCATTCAGCCGCCGTCGGGTCTGAAACGACCAGTCTGATTGAGCGACTAATTCAGTGCTGCTCAGGGCTGCTTCTTCGACGTTGCGGTAGAAGCTGCGTTGGAAAGGCAGGCAGCACAAGGCTTGGCGTGCCCGCCCCAGAGCATGCCTTGTGAGTTCGCTGGGGTCCTGAAGAGTCACGCGTGAGCTGCTGTCAGTGCCATTCTCGTTCTCAGCGCCGCTAACTGAGACACCAATGTTGCTGCTGGCTTCAGCGTCCCAAGCAAGACGTCGCCTTCTAGAACAGGCTGCCATTCCCCATCGCGTTCAGGTCAGCGGTGTCGATGAAGAGGCCATTCAGGATTCCGATCCGACCGAATTGGTGAGGCGTCTGGCGCAGGCCAAGGCGATCGCTGTCCGGAACCAGCTCAGACGCAATGAAATTACAGCTGTGCTCGGCTGTGATTCGTTGTTTGTCTTCGCCGGTCAGGTGTACGGAAAGCCCACTGATTCCGCTCAGGCAGTGGAACGCTGGCAACACATGCGTGGATCCTGGGGTGATCTGCATACGGGCCACTGCCTGTTGCCAGGCAAGGGTGTGACGTCGCAGCAGCCTCTGCTGGCGTGTGTGACCACACGAGTGTTGTTTGCCGATCTCAGCAATCAAGAGATTGAAGAGTATGTCGCCAGTGGCGAACCGCTTCGCTGTGCCGGAGGCTTTGCCCTGGAAGGTCTTGGAAGCTCCTTTGTGGAACGTCTCGACGGTTGTTATTCAAACGTGATCGGGCTCAGCTTGCCGCTGCTGCGCCGTTGGCTACCGCAGGTTTGATACATCGCAAGGCAGGACGTTGCCATTTTTCGTTTGCCGTAGCTAAGTCAAGGACAGTTGCTTTGTGGGTGGTCATGACCCGTTTGATTGGCCTTGTCATTCCTGTTGTCTCTTTGGCCTTGATTCCGCCGGCATCAGCGCTTGAGCCTCTGCAACGCTCCCTGGCCAGTTCACCTGTAGTTGTATCAACAGCACAGCCACTGGATCTTTCATCAGAGCAGACCCATTTCAGTGAGTCTTCCAAGCATTTTGGAGATTCTGATGGTTCATTAGTCACTCCCGTTGCACCAGGAGAGAAAGGACGCCCTCCCTCTGGGCACGCCTTGCTTGACCTCAACTTCTGATGGTTTTTAAAACGGACTAGGTTGAATTGATATGACTTGGCTGAGTATCAATATTTTGGTAATCAGCCGTAATTTGCTCGTCTGATGTCGTTTGGCATCTGCGGAAAAGTGATGCTATTTATTAAACGTCAATGTCTGGAGCTCGAAGTTTGCAGGGCTGGTGATTCGTCCAATAGCCCAATGTTTGATCTTGAAATATTCAAGAATTGATCAACCTGTGTTGGGTGGCGCTTTTGTGGTGATTTGAGGTCAATTCAGGCTGGCTCTTTCTGTTTTTTTTTACAATCAATTTCCGCAGTAAAGTGTCAATGCTGAAACCAAGAATTTTTTCGTTTCCCTTCGTTATTTTGTCAACTGTCTTGTTGTGGACTTCCATGGCTCCGCTTGGGTTCGCCCAGTCACAAGGGAATGTTAAAGCCATGTCTCAGCAAGAGTTGCAGTCTTCGCTGTTTCAGGCTGCGCTAACAGTTTGCTTTCTTCGAGGTAATGATATCGATTTTAAGTTAGCCCTCAGTGCAGCAACGATTCCTGTTGTCCAGGTTTTAAGAAACCGTTATGACGGCAGGGTCGAAGGTTTTGAGAGTACGTTTAGTGACAATGCATGGATTAAGTATTTCGGCGTCAAAATTAGTGAAATTTCGCTTTCCTATTGCTCTAAAGTGATTCCTTCGAATGTGTCTAAGGAGTTGTCTGATTTCAAGGATCTGAAGAAGTGATCTCAAGGCTATTTGTTGAGACTTGATTATCTGTGAAGAGTTGTCCAAAGGCATGTTTTTTGTTTGTGTTCATACTCAAAATATCTTTTTTGATACCCTATATCTCTCGATGATTTGTTTGTACATCGTTGATGATTGGCTCTTTTGGTCGAGGTTTGAAGCCTGTGGCAGATGCTCAGCAAGCTGGTCAGTCTGGCCCTATTGCTTAGGCAAAGGCTGCAGTGCTTTTCTCTGCGACGGTATGGATTTCTCGGCATCGCAAGATTGTCTCAGCCAGATCGAACAGATGAAGAAGAGTGTCGCTCTACACCTTGGAGCTTTATCGCAGATGTCCGATCAACAGCGAATTTTGCGTTATGGATGGCGTCTGCACTATATTCATCCTAGTAGTGAACTCCATCTCTTTGAAAAGGGCATTCAGAAGAATCTGCTTGTTGCCTGAAGTCAATTAGGCTGATATTTGTCCAAGCGTAAGTTTGATATTTGGCTGATGATTCTTGAGCCAGGTGGATATAATGTATGTCATTGTCACAGCCCGAGCTTTTTTAATTGGGTGATTTTTTAAACGAGTTTGATGAAATATTTGGTCCACTTATTCTGAAAGATGCCAGACTATATCGCCGGTTTTCCATGGGACATAGCCATTTTCTGTGGACATTCCGATCAATGCTGAAGCAGGAAGAATTATCATTTCCCCTTCATGTCTGGAGCATTTTGTCTAAACAAATTTCTCTAGAGAATCTATGGCTGTTGTTGCTTTTAACCTTGGAGACTCATTGAGTCCTACTTGAGATTAGTTGTAAAGCCTGACAATTCATGTCCGATTCTCAGAATTCTCTAAGGTTTTCTGAAGTGTAAAAAAGCGTGAATTACCGCTGTTTAAAACTCGGTTTAGCCGTCTTGCAGGGTGGTTTATGGGCTTTTGGGCAGGTTGCTCTTCATGCTGAGAGTTTCAGCGCGCCCAACGGCGCCACCTCCTCGGGTGTTGATTCTGTCGCTATCGGTGAATCTGCCGCTGCCGCTGGGAATTCATCGACTGCAGTGGGTCGCTCGAGCAATGCCTCTCAGGACAGTTCGGTCTCCATCGGTCATGGAAGCAATGCATCAGCTGCTTCGGCGACGGCGATCGGTAAGGCAGCAACAGCATCGAAGGCCAATGCATTAGCGATTGGTACAAGCTCTGCTTCAGATCAAGCGAATGCCACGGCGATAGGAACCAATGCCAATGCTTCTGGCACCAATGCGACGGCGATTGGAACGAGCGCCAATGCCAATCAAGCCAATGCGGCAGCACTGGGAACAACAGCTGTTGCCGGTGGAGCGAATGC
>Ga0189292_10154_pt1 | contig 33608 bp, 17 predicted proteins | sample UW1oraminimetaG_FD_130317 | JGI IMG/M metagenome (GOLD analysis project Ga0189292, IMG submission 130317) | Marine microbial communities from the Costa Rica Dome - UW179A-orange mini metaG | ecosystem: Environmental > Aquatic > Marine > Oceanic > Photic zone | place: Costa Rica: the Eastern...
AGGTGCAGGTGCAGAACCGGGTGACGCGCACCATGCCGACCCTGCCCACCGAAGTGCAGCGCCTGGGCGTGACCGTGGACAAGGCCTCCCCCGACCTGACCATGGTGGTGCACCTGACCTCGCCGGATAACCGCTACGACATGCTCTACCTGTCCAACTACGCCGCACTCAACGTCAAGGACGAGCTGGCGCGACTGGACGGTGTGGGCGACGTGCAGCTGTTCGGCCTGGGCAACTATTCCCTGCGGGTCTGGCTCGACCCGAACAAGGTCGCCCAGCGCAACCTCACCGCCACCGACGTGGTCAACGCCATCCGCGAGCAGAACCGTCAGGTCGCCGCCGGTGCACTGGGCGCACCACCGGCGCCGGGCGCCACCGACTTCCAGCTGTCGATCAACACCCAGGGGCGCCTGGTGGACGAGGAGGAGTTCGAGAACATCATCGTGCGCGCCGGCGAGGACGGCGAGATCACCCGCCTGAAGGACATCGCCCGCATCGAACTGGGTTCCAGCCAGTACGCCCTGCGCTCGTTGCTGAACAACCAGCCGGCGGTGGCCATCCCGATCTTCCAGCGGCCGGGCTCCAATGCCATCGCCATCTCGGACCTGGTGCGCGAGCGCATGGCCGAGCTGAAGCAGAGTTTCCCCCAGGGCGTGGATTACGAGATCGTCTACGACCCGACCATCTTCGTGCGCGGCTCCATCGAGGCGGTGGTGCATACCCTGCTCGAGGCCATCGTGCTGGTGGTGCTGGTGGTGATCCTGTTCCTGCAGACCTGGCGCGCCTCGATCATTCCGCTGGCCGCCGTGCCGGTGTCGCTGATCGGCACCTTCGCGGTGATGCACCTGCTCGGTTTCTCGCTCAACGCGCTGTCGCTGTTCGGCCTGGTGCTGGCCATCGGCATCGTGGTGGATGACGCCATCGTAGTGGTGGAGAACGTCGAGCGTAACATCGGCCTCGGCAAGTCGCCGGTAGAGGCGACCCGCCAGGCCATGAAGGAAGTCACCGGGCCGATCATCGCCACCGCCCTGGTGCTCTGTGCGGTGTTCATCCCGACTGCGTTCATTTCCGGCCTCACCGGGCAGTTCTACCAGCAGTTCGCGCTGACCATCGCGATTTCGACGGTGATCTCGGCGTTCAACTCGCTGACCCTGTCGCCGGCGCTGGCCGCTACCCTGCTCAAGGCCCACGATGCGCCCAAGGACGGTTTCTCGCGGCTGCTCGACCGACTGTTCGGCGGCTGGCTGTTCCGCCCCTTCAACCGCATGTTCGACCGCGCCAGCCATGGTTACGTTGGCATGGTACGGCGCATCCTGCGCGGCAGTGCCGTGGCCCTGCTGGTCTACGTCGGCCTGGTGGGCCTGGGGTACATGGGCTTCGCCACTACCCCGACCGGCTTCGTTCCGCAGCAGGACAAGCAATACCTGGTCGCCTTCGCCCAGTTGCCGGACGCCGCTACCCTGGACCGCACCGAGGACGTGATCAAGCGCATGTCGGAAATCGCCGGCAAGCATCCGGGCGTGGAAAACACCGTGGCCTTCCCGGGGCTGTCGATCAACGGTTTCACCAACAGCCCCAACAGCGGCATCGTCTTCGTCGCGCTGAAGGACTTCAGCGAGCGCAGGGACCAGAGCCTGTCCGCGGGCGCCATCGCCGCTGAGCTCAACGGTCAGTTCGGCGTCATTCAGGAAGCCTTCCTGGCGATCTTCCCGCCGCCGCCCGTGCAGGGCCTGGGGACCATCGGCGGGTTCCGCGTGCAGGTGCAGGACCGCGGCAACCTGGGCTACGAGGAGCTTTACACCCAGGTGCAGAACGTCATCGCCAAGAGTGCCGACTATCCGGAGCTGGCCGGCCTGTTCACCAGCTATCAGGTCAACGTGCCGCAGGTGGATGCCGATATCGACCGCGAGAAGGCCAAGACCCATGGCGTGGCCATCGACGACATCTTCGACACCATGCAGGTCTACCTGGGCTCGCTGTACGCCAACGACTTCAATCGCTTCGGTCGCACCTATCAGGTCAACGTCCAGGCCGACCAGAAGTTCCGCCTGGCACCGGAGCAGATCGGCCAGCTGAAGGTACGCAACAACCGCGGCGAGATGGTCCCGCTGTCGACCTTCGTCAACGTCAAGGACAGCGCCGGCCCGGACCGGGTGATGCATTACAACGGTTTTCTCACCGCCGAGATCAACGGCGCTGCCGCACCGGGCTACAGCTCGGGGCAGGCCGAGGCGGCCATGGAACGTCTGCTCCAGGCCGAGCTGCCCAACGGCATGACCTACGAGTGGACCGAGCTGACCTACCAGCAGATCCTCGCCGGCAACACCGCGATATTCGTCTTCCCGCTCTGCGTGCTGCTGGCCTTCCTGGTGCTGGCCGCGCAGTACGAGAGCTGGAGCCTGCCGCTGGCGGTGATCCTGATCGTGCCGATGACGCTGCTGTCCGCCATCACCGGAGTGATCCTGGCCGGTGGCGACAATAACGTGTTCACCCAGATCGGCCTGATCGTGTTGGTGGGCCTGGCGTGCAAGAACGCGATCCTTATCGTCGAGTTCGCCAAGGACAAGCAGGAGGAAGGCATGGACCGGCTGGCCGCAATTCTCGAAGCCTGTCGCCTGCGTCTGCGGCCGATTCTGATGACCAGCTTCGCCTTCATCATGGGCGTGGTGCCGCTGGTGCTCTCCAGCGGAGCTGGCGCCGAGATGCGCCACGCCATGGGGGTCGCGGTGTTCAGCGGCATGCTCGGGGTGACCTTCTTCGGTCTGCTGCTGACCCCGGTGTTCTATCTGGTGATTCGTGCCTTCGTCGAGAAACGCGAAGCCCGCAAAGCGGTTTACAAGGAGGTCCGTGCATGAAGTTCTTCGCCCTTTCCCTGCTCACTCTGGCATTGAGCGCCTGTGCGGTTGGCCCGGATTACCGGGCGCCGCAACCGGAACCGGCGCGTATCGGCGGTACTTCGGCTGGCGACTACGACCGCACGCGTTTCGAGGCGGCTTGGTGGCAGCAGTTCGACGACCCGACGCTGGACGCCCTGGTCGGCGAAGCGCTGGCCGAGAACCGCGAACTGCGCATCGCCTATGCCCGCCTGCGGTCGGCACGGGCGATTCGAGACGACGTCAGCAATGATCGTCTGCCCACTGTCACCGCGGGCGCCAGCGCCGATATCGGCAAGGCCCAGCAACCGGGCGTGACCGAACAGCGCGTGAATGCCGAACGCTATGACCTGGGGCTGGACATGGCCTGGGAGCTGGACCTGTTCGGCCGCATCCAGCGCCGCCTGGAAGCCAGCGAAGCGCAGGCCGAAGCCGTCGAGGCTGACCTATACCAACTCCAGGTCAGCCTGATTGCCGAGCTGGTAGATGCCTACGGTCAGCTGCGCGGTGCCCAGCTGCGTGAGCGCATCGCCCGCGACAACCTGGCCAACCAGCGCAATTCCCATGAGCTGACCGAACAGCTGCGCGAAGCGGGCGTCGGCAGCGAACTCGACGTTCTGCGTGCCGATGCCCGTCTGGCGGCCACCGAGGCCAGCCTGCCGCAGCTCAGGGCGCAGCAGGCGCGTGCGCGCAACCGCATCGCCACCCTGCTCGGCCAGCGCGCCGATCAGCTCAGCGTCGACCTCTCGCCCCGCGAACTGCCGGCAATCGCCAAGGCGCTACCGATTGGCGATCCCGGCGAGCTGCTGCGTCGGCGCCCGGACATTCGTGCGGCGGAACGCCAGCTGGCCGCGGCCACGGCCGATGTAGGTGTGGCGACGGCCGATCTGTTTCCGCGGGTGAGTCTGTCGGGCTTTCTCGGCTTCGTTGCCGGGCGCGGCTCGCAGATCGGCTCCAGCGCGGCACGGGCCTGGGGCGTGGCGCCGAGCATCAGCTGGGCAGCGTTCGATCTGGGTAGCGTGCGTGCCCGTTTGCGCGGTGCCGAAGCGGACGCCGATGCGGCGCTGGCCAGCTATGAGCAACAGGTATTGCTGGCACTGGAAGAGTCAGAGAACGCATTCAGTGATTACGCCAACGCCCAGCAGCGCCTGCTCTCATTGCTGCGACAGTCCACGGCCAGCCGCGCCGCCGCACAGCAGGCGGGGATTCGCTATCGCGAAGGCACTGCGGACTTCCTCGTGTTGCTGGATGCCGAGCGCGAACGGCTAGTGGCCGAGGACGCCCAGGCGCAGGCTGAAGTCGAGCTCTATCGTGGCGTGGTTGCCATCTACAAAGCCCTCGGCGGCGGCTGGAAGCCAAGCGCCTGATACCTACCTCTCGTTGGATCGACTTTCTGGTTGATCTCTTCTGCCCCGGGTATGGCATCGCCACGGGGCATTTTTTTGCCTGCTCGGCGGCACGCAACCGGATCGACTGCCTAGTTCATGAGCGGAACGCAACACTGATTCTGACCTGAACGCCTCCCCTCCTTGGTTCATTTGCCCCGCTGATGACCCGCGGTTTTTCGATGCGGGCGAAAAGATGTTCGCCGTCCTCGGTTTTCGCGGCGAAACCCTAAAACGCTTGTGTAATCTGCCGTGGCAGACGCGGCGCAACAGCGTCAGAGCGGGCGCAATTGGAGGTTCGCCAAGCAAAAATGTGACACGGTCTTGCTCCCGTCGGGTTGGTTCGGGAAAGCGCTTTCAGTCGTCACTTATCTTTGGCATAAGGAGCGGCTGAAAGCCTAGAAGTATCCTCGCGGTCGGTCCGCACGGATGCACTGCCAACCAACCAGAACAAAGAGTCTTTCATGAAGCCGATCATTACTCTTGCTGGGCTTGTGCTGGCGGTCGCCAGCGCCTGTGCCCATGCGGAGCCCATCGTCATCAAGTTTTCCCATGTAGTGGCCGAAGACACCCCCAAGGGCAAGGGTGCGCTGATGTTCAAGCGCCTTGCAGAAGAGCGTCTGCCCGGTCAGGTGCGGGTTGAGGTCTACCCCAACTCGACACTATTCGGCGATGCCAACGAGCTTGAAGCGCTGCGCAACGATGAAGTCCAGTTGCTCGCTCCCTCGCTTGCCAAATTCGAGCAGTACACCAAGCAGCTGCAGGTATTCGACCTGCCCTTCTTATTCGATGATCTCGACGCCGTCGATCGCTTCCAGAAACGCTCCAAGGGTCGCCAGCTGCTGCGCTCGATGGAAGACAAGAACATTACGGGCCTGGCCTATTGGCACAACGGCATGAAGCAGCTATCGGCGACGCGCATGCTGCGCCAGCCGAGCGATGCGTCGGGGTTGAGCTTCAGAATTCAGCCGTCGGCTGTGCTCGAAGCACAGTTCGGTGCAGTCGGCGCCAGCACCCAGAAGATTCCGTTCGCCAATGTCTACGACGCATTGCGCTCCGGTACCGTGCAGGGCGCGGAGAACCCCTGGTCGAACATTTACAGCAAGAAGATGCATACCGTTCAGCCGTACATCATCGAAAGCGACCACGGCGTCGTCGACTACATGCTGGTGAGCAACACCCGCTTCTGGATGGGGATGCCGCACAGGGTTCGGTCCGAGCTCGAAGCCATCGTCGATGAGGTTACCTTCATGGTGAACCAGGAGGCCGAAGCGCTGAACAAAGCGGATCGCGAGCGGATTCGTCAGGCTGGCACATCGGAGATCATCACGCTGACGCCCGAAGAACGCCAGCGCTGGCGCGATGCAATGCGCCCGGTATGGAAAGAGTTCGAACCCGTTATCGGCGCGGATATCGTCAACGCTGCTGAAACCGTCAATCGCAAGCAACACAACTGAACGGCCTACCCGGCATAACGAAAAGCCCCGCCAATTTGGCGGGGCTTTTTTCGCTCAACTGCATGAGGCTCGCTGAAACGCTCAGCGCGCGGGTGGCGTTGTCGACAGCACCGGCTCCTGATCCAGCTGCTGGCTGTCCCAGCCACCGCCCAATGCGGCAATCAACAACACGCTGGCGGTCAGCCGATCACCCAGCAGCGTCAAATTGGTTCGCTCATTGTTCAACGCCGTGGTCTGTACCGTGGCTACGCTAAGAAAGTCGACCATGCCGGCCCGGTACTGGTTTTCGATCAACCGCAGCGACTCCTGAGCGGACTCCAGTGCTTCACGCTGCACAACGGCCTCCTCTTCAAGCACCCGCAATTGCACCAGGTAATCCTCGACTTCGCGGAAGCTGTCGAGCACGGTTTGCCGATAGGTTGCCACGGTCTGGTCATAGCCCGCCTCTACGCGCTCCAGCTCCGCGCGCCGGCCGCCGAAATCAAGCAGCGTCAGCGCAAGTTGCGGACCGAGTGACCAGAACCGGTTGGGCACACTGAACAGATCGCTGAAGCTGCTATTTCGGTAGCCACCGCTGGCCGACAGGGTCAGGTCCGGATACCACGCGGCCTGCGCAACACCAATATTGGCATTGGCTGCCATCACCTGGCGCTCGGCCGAAGCGATATCGGGCCGACGCTCCAGCAACTGCGACGGCACAGCGAGCGGTATCGCCGGCAGTGGCGGGATGTCATCGCGTACAGCGATGCCCAGCTCCGATGGCGCCACGCCGATGAGCACCGCGATTGCGTGCTCCATCTGCGCCCGCTGCCACCTGAGATCGATGGCCTGGGCCTGAGTGCTCTTGAGCTGCGTCTGCGCCTGACTGACGTCGGACTTGGGTGCGATGCCCGCCCGGTACTGATTCTCCGTAAGCCGAAGCGAGCGTGCGTAGGCGTCGACCGTCTGGTCCAGCAGGCGCTGATGTTCGTCGATCACCCGAAGCTGCAGATAGGTTTGCACCAATTCCGCCTGCAGGCTCAGCCGAACCGCAGCGAGGTCCGCGGCACTGGCCTGCATGTTCGCCCGGTTAGCCTCCAGATTGCGCCGCAGGCGGCCCCAGATATCCGCCTCCCACGACGCACTGAGCCCAGCTTCATAGCTCTCGCCCACGCCGCTGCTGTAGGTACTGGTGGTGGAATTGGACCCGCCACCACCCTGTGCAGAACGGGTCACCCCTGCGCTGCCGGAAAGGATCGGAAACAGCTGCGAGCGAGCGCCGCGAACCAGTGCGCGCGCCTGACGAAACTGCGCCTCGGCAGCAGCCAGATTCTGGTTGGAAACGTTCAGCCGCACGACCAGCGCATCCAGTTCGGCATCGCCGTACAGTCGCCACCATTCACCGCGTTGCAGTGCATCGGCTGGCGCAGCGGGCTTCCAACCTTCGGCCTGCTTGAAAGCTGCCGACGCAGGCAGGTCCGGCCGTTGATAGTCGGGCCCGAGCGTGCAGGCACCCAGCGAGAGGGCCAATGCGACAACGGCGAGGGGGCGCAATGCAAAATTCAGCGACAACGGGTTCATAGCGAGTTTTCCAGGGCGGCGTCGGTGCGCACACCGCGCCAGCTGTTGAAACGATGACGCAGACGGTCCAGGTACAGATAGACCACTGGCGTGGTGTAGAGCGTGAGGATCTGGCTAAGCAGCAGGCCGCCGATGATGGTCAGACCCAACGGCTGGCGCATCTCGGCACCTTCCGCACCGCCGAGCAACAGCGGCAACGCACCGAGGATCGCCGCCATGGTGGTCATCAGGATCGGCCGGAAACGCAGCAGGCAGGCGCGGTGGATCGAATCGGCGGGCGACAGCTTGTCCTGGCGCTCGAACTGCAACGCCAGGTCGATCATCAGAATGGCGTTCTTCTTCACCACGCCGATCAGCAGGAACAACCCAAGCAGCGAGATCAAACTGAACTGGTCGCCAGTCAGGATGATAGCCAGCAAGGCGCCCACGCCTGCCGACGGCAGTGTCGAGAGAATGGTCAACGGGTGGATGTAACTCTCGTAGAGGATGCCGAGAACGATGTAAACCAGTAGCAAAGCGCCGAGAATCATCAGCGGCTGCCCTTGCTGGGTGCTCTCGAATGCACTGCCGGTACCGCCGAGGCGGCCCTGTACCTCACTCGGCATCCCGATCGCGGCGATGGCGCGCTCGATAGCCAGCGTTGCCTGGTCGAGACTGACCCCGGGAGCGAGGTCGAAATCGATGTTCTCGGCAGCGAACTGTCCATCGTGGCTAACGCGATCTTCCTCCAGGCTACGCTCGTAACGGGCGAAAGCAGCCAGCGGCACGCGGCGGCCATCAGCGGTTACCACATGAATCTGCTCCAGCACCTCAGGGTATTGCGCGTAGCTCGGGTCGATTTCCATGACCACCTGATACTGGTTCAGCGACTCATAGATCGTCGAAATCTGCCGCTGGCTGAAGGCGTTGTTGAGCAGCGTTGTCACAGTGCTCATATCGATGCCCAGCCGCTTGGCTGCATCGCGGTCAACCTTGAGGCTGATCTGTTGCGCGCCCTCACCGTCGTTGGCATCAATGCTGGTCAGCTCTGGCAACGCTGACAGCGCTTGGGTAACGCGCGGCACCCAGGTGCGCAGGTCGGCCAAGTCGCTGGCCAGCAATGTGTAAGCATAGGCCGAGCTGCTTTGCCGTCCGCCACCGAACTGCAAGTCCTGATCGGCCATGAGGAACATTCGCCCGCCGGGTACCTTGGGCTGAGCGCTGCGAATCCGTTCGATGACTTTCTGCGCTGAGATACCGCGCTCGGCCAAGGGTTTGAGCCGGACGATCATGAACGCATTGTTGATGCCGCCCTGCCCTCCGATGAAGCCGGCAACGCTCTCAACTGCCGGATCGGCCAGGACCGCCTTGCGGAAGATCTCCATTTTTGGCTGCATGACCTGAAAGGACATGCCGTCGTCACCACGAATGAAGCCGGTGAGTTGCCCGGTATCCTGCTGCGGCAGAAACGTCTTGGGCACTTGCACGTACAGCACCACGTTCAGCGCAATGGTCGCCAGCAGGCTCAACAGGGTGATGCGACGATGGCGCAGCGCCCAACTCAGCGACCGGTCGTAATGGCGCAGCAACCACTGATGCGCCTGATGGCTCCAGCGCTGCAGGCGCCCGTCCTTCTCGGGCTCGTTTGGTTTCAGCCAGCGCGCGCAGAGCATCGGCGTAAGCGTCAGCGAAACCAGCAGCGATACCAGGATCGCCGCGGCCAGCGTGATCGAGAACTCACGAAACAGCCGCTCGACGATGCCGCCCATGTACAGAATGGAAACGAACACAACCACTAGCGACAGGTTCATCGACAGCAAGGTGAAGCCGACCTCGCGGGTGCCGATGTAGGCAGCCTGCAGTGGTGGCACGCCATCATCGATATGCCGTGCGATGTTCTCCAGCACCACGATGGCGTCATCCACCACCAGACCCGCAGCAAGAATCAGCGCCATCAGCGACAGAATGTTCAGGGAAAATCCGAACAGGTACATGACAGCAAAGGTGCCCACCAGCGAAACCGGTACGGCCAGCGCCGGGATCAGCGCCGTGCGCAGGCGGCCAAGGAAAAGGAACACCAGCACGATGACCAGGCCCACTGCGATCAGCAGGGTGCGCTCGGCCTCGTGCAGCGTGGCACGAATCACCGGCGAGCGGTCCATGGCAACGTTCAGATCGACGCTGCCCGGCATGATTGCCTGCAGTGCGGGAAGCTCTCGGCGAATGCCTTCGATGGTCTCGATGATGTTGGCGCCGGCCTGGCGATTGACGATCAGTAGCACGGCCTGTTCGTTGTTGAAAAAACCGCTGTTGTAGCGATCCTCCACTGAATCCCGTACCCGCGCCACGTCACCGAGACGCAGCGCGGCACCATCCTGGTAGCGGATGATCAGCGGCGTGTAGTCAGCCGCCTGGTGCAGTTGGTCGTTGGCGCGGACCTGCCAGTGCTGGTCATCGGTTTCGACCATGCCCTTGGGTCGGCGGACATTGCCATTGGCGATGGTCTGGCGCACTTCATCCAGGGATACGCCGTACTGCTCCAGCTGCTGCGGCTGCAACTCCACCCGTACCGCCGGCAGCGAACTACCGCCGACCTGGATCTCGCCGACACCGGACACCTGCGACAGCTTCTGCGCCAGGATGGTGGAGCCAAGGTCATAGAGCTCGGCTTTATCCAATACGTCAGAGGTGAGCGAAAGCACCATGATCGGCGCTTGCGACGGATTGATCTTGCGGTAGGTGGGCATGCTGCGCATACCGCTGGGCAGCAGGTTGCGCGCGGCATTGATGGCGGCCTGCACATCGCGGGCCGCACCGTTGATGTCACGCTCGAGGTCGAACTGGATGATGATCCGCGTCGAGCCCTGGCTGCTGCGGCTGGTCATCTGGCTCACCCCCGCAATGCTGCCCAGCGAGCGCTCCAGCGGTGTCGCTACGCTGGACGCCATGATCTCCGGGCTGGCGCCAGGCAGGCTGGCCTGCACGGTGATCACCGGAAAATCCATGTTCGGCAACGGGGAGACCGGCAGCAGACCAAAGCTGACGCCGCCAAGCAACAGGATCGCCAGGCTCATCAACATCGTCGCCACAGGCCGGGCGATGAAGGGTGCCGACAGGTTCATGCGCCCCTCCGCGCTATCAACGGCCAGCTCACGCTTCGGCCTCCAGCAGCGGCTCGCGACGACGACCGAAGCGCTGCCCCAGCCGATCGAAGAACAGGTAAATCACCGGCGTGGTGAACAGCGTCAGCAACTGGCTGAGCAACAGTCCACCGACCAGCACCAGGCCCAGCGGCTGGCGCAACTCGGCACCCGAACCGGAGGCCAGCATCAATGGGATCGCGCCGAACAGCGCCGCCAATGTGGTCATCAGGATCGGTCGGAAACGCAGCAGTGCCGCGCGGTAGATCGCATCCTGTGGGCTCATGCCCTGATGTCGTTCGGCCTCCAGGGCGAAGTCGATCATCATGATCGCGTTCTTCTTGACGATGCCGATCAGCAGGATGATGCCGATGATCGCAATCAGCCCCAGGTCGTTACCGGTCAGCAGCAAGGCGAGCAAGGCACCGACCGCCGCCGAAGGCAGCGTTGAGAGGATGGTGATCGGATGGATATAGCTCTCGTAGAGCACCCCCAGCACGATGTACATCGTCACCACCGCAGCGAGAATCAGCAGCAGCGTACTCGACAGCGAGGCGCGGAATGCCTCTGCAGCGCCCTGGAAGCGCGTCTGAATACCTGCTGGCAGGCCGATCTCCTGCTCCACCGCTTCGATCACCTCCACCGCCTTGCCCAGCGATACGCCACTGGCCAGGTTGAACGAGAGGGTCACCGCCGGGAACTGGCCGATATGGTTGATCAGCAGTGGCGCGTTGCGCTGCTCAAAGGTTGCCAAGCTGGACAGCCGTACCGGCGTGCCACCTTCGCTTTGCACGAACAACTGTTCCAGCGCCTGGGGACCAAGGCGGTTGCCCGCCTCTGCTTCCAGCACCACACGGTACTGGCTGGCCTGGGTGAAGATAGTGGATATCTGCCGCTGGCCGAAGGCGTCGTACAGCGCATCGGTGATGTCGGCAACCTGAATACCGAGGCGCGCCGCAGCGTCGCGGTCGATGTCCAGGTATATCTGCAGACCGTTGTTCTGCAGGTCGCTGGCCACGTCGGTCAGTTCCGGCCGTTCACGCAGGGCCTCGACCAGGCGCGGCGTCCACTCCTGCAGCAACTCGCTGTCCGGCGTTTCCAGGCTGAACTGAAATTGCGTACGGCTGACGCGATCCTCGATGGACAGGTCCTGCACCGGCTGCAGATACAGCTCGATGCCCGGCACCTTCGCCAGTTCCGGGCGCAAACGGTCGATGATCTGGCTGGCGGTGAGGTCGCGTTCGCCGTGAGCCTTGAGGTTGATCAGCAGACGGCCACTGTTGAGCGTGACGTTATCGCCATCCACGCCGATGTAGGACGACAGGCTATCCACCGCAGGGTCGGCTAGGATCACTCGCGCCAACGCCTGCTGACGCTCGCTCATGGCGCGGAAGGAAATCGACTGCGGCGCCTCGCTGATGCCCTGAATCACCCCTGTGTCCTGAACCGGGAAGAAACCCTTGGGCACGGCGAGATAGAGCACGACGGTCAGGCCAAGCGTCGCCACAGCGACCAGCAGCGTCAACGTCTGGTGACGCAATACCCAGGTCAGCCAACGCGAGTAACCGCCAATCAAACGCTCGACCCAGTCCGGCTTGGCCTCAGCGGCGGTTTGCGGCTTGAGCAGCTTGGCGCACATCATCGGCGTCAGCGTCAGCGAGACCACCAGCGAGATCAGAATCGCTACCGCCAGGGTGATGGCGAACTCGCGGAACAGCCGGCCGACCACATCCTGCATGAACAGCAGCGGGATCAATACGGCGATCAGCGAGAACGTCAGAGAGATCAGCGTGAAGCCGATCTGTCGCGCGCCCTTGAGCGCGGCGTTGAGTGGCGTCTCGCCCTCCTCCAGGTGCCGCGCGATGTTCTCCAGCATGACGATGGCATCGTCCACCACGAAGCCGGTGGCGATGGTCAGCGCCATCAATGTCAGGTTGTTCAGGGAGAAGCCGCAGACGTACATCACCGCAAAGGTGCCGACCAGCGACAGCGGCACAGCGATCGACGGGATCACCGTGGCCGATAGCTTCTTTAGGAAGACGAAGGTCACCATTACCACCAGAAAGGTGGCGAGCATCAATTCATGCTGCACATCGGTGACGGCGGCGCGGATGGTTTGGGTGCGGTCGGTTAGAACCACCACGTCGAGCCCGGCCGGCATGCTGGCGGTCACTTCAGGCAAAAGTGCCTGGATGCGTTCGACCACGTCGATGACGTTGGCTCCGGGCTGGCGCTGAACATTGAGCAGCACCGCCTGGCTCTCGTTGGCCCAGGCGGCAAGGCGCTCGTTTTCGGCGCCGTCGACAATGTCGGCTACATCCTTCAGGCGCAGGGCCGCACCGTCCTGATAGGTGAGAATCAGCTCGGCGTATTCCTCTGGCGTCTTCAGCTGGTCGTTGGCATCGAGCATCGACACCCGGGTCGGGCCATCGAAGTTGCCTTTTGGCTGGTTGACGTTGGAGCTGGTGATCAGCGAACGCACGTCTGCCAGCGACAGCCCATAGGCCGCCAGCGCCTCGGGATTGGTGCGGATGCGCACTGCCGGGCGCTGGCCGCCGGCAATGCTGACCATGCCGACGCCGCTGATCTGCGCCAGTTTCTGCGCCATTCGCGTGTCGACCAGGTCATGCAGCTTTGGCAGCGGCAGCGACTCGGACGTGACAGCCAGTGTCAGTACCGGCGTGTCCGCAGGGTTGACCTTGTTGTACACCGGTGGCGCGGGCAAATCGTTGGGCAACAGATTGTTTGCCCCATTGATGGCCGCTTGCACCTCCTGCTCGGCCACGTCCAGCGCCACGTCCAGCGAGAAACGCAGTGTGATCACCGACGCGCCACCGGAACTGGTCGACGACATCTGGGCAAGGCCCGGCATTTGCCCGAACTGCCGCTCCAGTGGCGCGGTAACCGCGCTGGTCATCACCTCCGGGCTGGCGCCCGGATAAAGCGTCATCACGCGGATGGTCGGGTAGTCCACTTGCGGCAGCGCCGCCACAGGGAGCAGCTTGTAGGCGATCAGGCCTGCCAGCAGGATGGCGACCATGCTCAGCGTGGTCGCCACCGGCCGCAGGATGAACAACCGGGAGATGTTCATCGCGTTTCGCGCTCCGCGGCCTCGCCGCCTCCAAGCACCGGGTTCTCTGCGGCCTGCTCAGCCATGCGTTGACTGTCCACTACCTCGACCTCTGCACCGTCGCGCAGGCGGTCTGTACCTTCCATGACGACCCGCTCGCCGACTTGCAGGCCCTCAAGCACTACAGTGATTTCGCCATTGCTGGGTCCAGCCTTGAGCAGGCGCAGCTGCACCTTGCTATCGTCGCCAACGACATAGGCGAAGGTGCCGCGCGAGCCGAACTGCAGCGCCGCCGATGGAATCAGCACGGCGTCTGGCAGCGTTTCAACACGCAAGCGAACGTTGACGAACTGGTTCGGCATCAGCAACTCGGCCTCGTTGTCGAAACGGGCCTTGAGCCGCAGCGTTCCAGTAGTGGCGTCGATCTGGTTGTCGATGCTCTCAAGCACACCTTCGCCAAACAGCACTTTTTCGCCACGATCCCAGACCTGCACCGCAAGCTTGTCACCCTGGCGATAGCGCGTAAGCACCGGCAGCAGCTCGCCCTCGGGCAAGGTAAAGCTGATCGACATCGGCTGAGTTTGAGTGATCACAACCAACGGATCGGTGTCATTAGCTGCCACCAGATTGCCCGCATCGAGTTGACGCAGGCCTACACGACCGTCGATGGGTGAGCGTATCTGGGTGAACTCGAGGTTCAGACGTGCCTCATTGACCGCAGCCTGGTTGGCTGCCAGCGTGCCCTGATATTGGCTGACCAGCGCTTCCTGGGTATCCAGCATCTGCTTGGCGATGCTGTCGTCAGCATACAGTCCGCGGTAGCGCTCGAAGTCCACTTGTGCGTTCTTCAGCTGTGCGCGGTTTTGCTGCAAGGTGCCCTCTGCCTGCTGCAGCGCGACCTTGTACGGGCGCGGGTCGATCACCGCCAGCAGATCGCCCTTCTTGACGCGCTGCCCCTCTTCGAAGCGCAGCTCGACCAGCTCGCCCGCCACACGGCTGCGCAGGTTCACCGTGTTGAGTGGCGTGACGCTGCCGAGTGCCTTGTTGAACACCTCGAACTCACCCTGCTCCACCTTGGCGACGCGCACGGGAACCGCCCCGCCGAACGCACCGAAGCCCGGACGCCCGCCCGGGCGCTGCGGCGCTTCCTTGTTGGGAGCAGGCCACAGCCACCAGAGCAGCGCTGCGATGGCAATGACGACGAGGATCAGGAGCGCCCAGCGGAGGCTGGAGCGCGCGGTAGTGGGATGCGTCTCGGACATGAACGGAGTTCGCTTGAAAAGGAGCGTGAACCATAAGCAGTCGCGAACCGCTCGCAAAGTGCCTTTACGGCATTTTTACGTATCGACATGTATGCGAACGGGTCGGCGCGGCAGACCGGAACCATGCGGCAGGTCTTAAGTCTATTTAACGTTCTTCTCGCGGCTCCGCGGCGAGAAAAACGCTGTAAGCGGACCTCGCGCCGTGCAGCACGTCGAAATCGGACATTGTCGTGTCGTTAACCGGTCATTGCATCGATGACCGCATAGGATCAAGGAATGAATGTATCGCTGGTCATTCTGGCGTTGACTGTCGCCAGTTTTCTTCTGGGTTTTCTTCGCGACCTGTTCATTGCCCGCTCTTTCGGCCTCAGCTGGGAAGCGGATCTCATCTTCGTTGCGCTCATCCTGCCGCTGTTCTTCGAGAACTTCCTCGGCCTGGCATTGCGCGACACCATGATTCCCTACCTGCAGAAGCTGCGCAGCCAGTCGCAGTCTCTGTTCGAATCCGTCGCGCGCTGGCTCTACTGGCGCATCATGCTGCTTGGTGGCGCAGCGTGCGCGCTGATCCTGCTGACCAGCTACTGGGTACTCAACGCCCTGGCGCCGGGCTGGACGCCCGAGCAGGTCGCCAACGGCCAGCTGGTTTTCTGCGTCGGCGCGCTGCTGATCGGCGTCCAGGCCGCGCTGTACTGCCAGGGCGCGCTACTGAACATGGACAACGTGTTCATCATGCCGATGACCCGCACCCTGCTGCTCAATGCCGGCGCGATCATCGGCATTCTGCTGTTCGAGCCCAGCGGCATGGTCATCTTTCTCGGCATGCTGCTGCCCCAGGTGGTGCTGATCGTCCTGCAGCATCGGCGCATCCATTACCTGCGCGGTGAGGCGATGCCGCTCGAGAAAGGCCATGGCAGCCAGTTCGGCCTGGCTTTCGCGCCCATTCTGCTGGCGGCCGGTGCGCAGCAGGCCTGCATACTGGCCGAGCGGATGTTCGCCTCGTTCCTCGAGGAAGGCAGCATCACCATGCTGTCGTTCGCGTTCCGTATCGTCACGATCCCGCTGACCCTGTATGCCATGTCGGTGCTGTCGGTACTGTTCCCGCAGTTCTCCTCCAGCTGGAACGACGAGGACCACAACGCCCACGCCGCGGTGATCCGCAAGGGGCTGCTGGCGACTCTGCTGTTCCTGGTGCCGGCGACCGTGGTGCTGTGCTCCTTCCCGGAGGCCGTGGTGGCGGTCCTGCTGGAACGCGGCGAATTCGGCGCTGCGCAGACCCAGGCCACCGCCTCGCTGATGGTCATCTACGCGCTCGGCCTGCCGGCGATGGGTCTCGCGCTGCTCTGGGGGCGCGCGCTGCTCGCGCAGCATCAGGCTCGCCTGTTCCTGGTCATCACATTGATCAGCTCGACCATGACCATCGCGCTCGATGCAGTGCTCTATCGGCATTACGGCGCCGCAGGCCTGGCGCTTGCGTTCTCCAGCGGCGCCGCGCTGCAGGCACTGTTCATGGGCCTGTTCGTCTATCGCGCCTCGCCGCGCGGTGCAGGCGTACCGGTGCTGGTGCGCTGGCTGGCGACGGCAACCGTGCTGGCGGTGGCGCTGCATTTCGTACCGCAGCCAGAGGGGTTCATCCAGCTGTGCCTGTATATCGGCCTGGTGCTGATAGGCTTCGCCGCTGGCGTGATGCTGCTGGGCGAGCGGGATCTGTTCAAACCTGGCTACTGGTCCATGCGCAAGGCCTGAGGGGCGTAACGGCGGTAAGCGATTGCCGCATCTTCCCGCAATCAATCGCACAAACGAAAAGGCCGCTGCAGATGCAGCGGCCTTTTGCTGTGCGCGTCGTGCTCAACCACCCTGGGCAAGCATCCCCATCGTGTTGATGCAGGGGGCCGTCCAGCCTTCCGACTTCGACTCGACTTCCACCAGCCGCGGTTTGCGCTGCTCCATGACGATATCCAGGGCGCGGCTCGGCAGGATGTCGATATCGTCGAAGGTGATGATCTGGCCAGGCTCGACGGCGCGTTTGAGCGCAGTCTTGCGCAGCAGACCGATCGGCACGTGATCCGGGTGCTCGGCCAGCTTGATCGCCTCGCCGCGGAACTGGAAACCGCCGATGCCGCGCTCGATCAGCTCACCCGGCTTCATGGCGCGCTTGGCGATGGCCGCAACGCCGAGGGTCGGTTCGGTCGAGTTGTTGAGCAGCACACCACCGCCATTCAGCACGCGGCGCACGGTCTTGCCCACTTCCAGCGAGCAGAGGTGGAACGGGCGCACCAGCGTGTAGAACGGCCCGCGGCCCAGCTTGAAGTACTCGATTGCCTGCGCCTGATCCTCGTCGTGCCTGCCCACCAGAAACACGCCGCCGGCCGCGTAGCCGGAAGGAATGACGTAGTCGACGATTGGCTGCCCTGCTCGCTCGGCCATCATTCCTAGCAGGCTGGCGCTGTCGTCCAGGTTGGTAGAGGCCAGTCCTTCCATCCCCTGACGGGTGATGGTCGCACCCAGCCCGTTGCCGATGATCACCTGCTCGATCTGCACCTTGGTGCCGTCGGTGAAGGAGGTCGTCTGATCGACGCTGATGCCTTGCCGGTTGGCCCAGTAGGCCATGTCCTCGGGGGAAGGGTCATGGTTCAGATAGCCCTTCATGTTGCCGTAGACCAGCGGCTGGAAGCCCATCTGCAGCGCATCCTCACGCAAGGCCGCCAGCGAACCGGGCTGATCGCCCTCGGCTTCCGTAAGGAAGCCCTTGCCCGCCAGGTACGAACCCGTGGTGACCTGCAACTCGGCGTTGACGGTCACGACCTTCAAGCCGGCTTCGAAGGCGCGCTCGATGACGGCCGTTCCGTGGAACACATCACCACTGCACTCGACGATAAGGTCTGAATGGTCGATGAGCTCGTCCAGGGAATTAGTGAGCACGTCTGCCAGTGGAAAGTCCGCCATCGAAGACAGCGGGCGACGCGTTAAAACACGTGAAATCACCATGTCCGGGTAATGTTGTTTGATCAGCCGAACAAAGCCACGGGCGATCATTCCAGTTCCGGATACACCGATTCTTTTGATATCTGAGGTAGGCATAACTGAATCCATTCAATGGGCATCAGCGCTATGACAGCGGCTGTGCGAAAAGATTTTTGAAAAGCTGCCTATTTGCCACTTTTGCAGACTTCTCCACACCCGTGAATCCTGGAACAGGTGACGTGAGAGAAATTAGTTGCCAGCCGATGAATATGCTAATTGACGACGACAAGCGGTTTGCAGGCCGCCGTTATTATTCCGCCGCCAGAAAACAGAACGGCGAGCGCTTTATAAAAGGCTCGCCGCTTTGAGCTAAAAGACCGGGCAATCAGCCAAGCGAAGCGATAGCAGCCTCGTAATTCGGCTCGCTACCGATCTCACTAACCAGTTCGCTATGCAAAACTCGATCGTGCTCGTCCAGCACGATGACTGCACGTGCAGCCACGCCAGTTAGAGGTCCGCTGGCGATGGCCACACCGTAGTTCACAAGGAACTCGGCGCCGCGCATGGTGGACAGGTTGACCACATTCTCCAGCCCTTCGGAGCCGCAGAAACGCTTTTGGGCGAACGGCAGATCCGCAGAAATGCAGAGCACCACGGTGTTTGCCAAAGCACTGGCCTGCGCATTGAACTTGCGCACCGACGTGGCGCAGGTGGGCGTATCAACGCTCGGGAAAATGTTGAGGATCTTGCGCTTTCCGGCAAAGGCCGTCAGCTCGACATCGGCAAGATCAGCGCCGACCAGACTGAACGCCTTGGCCTGTTGACCGACTTGCGGAAAATCGCCAGCCACTTGAACCGGCGCGCCTTTCAGGGTGATTTCGGGCATTTACGTCGTTCCTCATATAAAAGGGCAGAAAAAAGGCCGTGAACCCAACGAATCCACGGCCCTGGGTGATGTTCGAGCAGACGATGAATCGCCATTGCGTTCAACGACTGACATCGGACATCAGCTACGTGCGAAATATTCCTTGGTGAGTTTGACCACCACCGGACTCAGCAACAGCAGCGAGATCAGGTTGGGGATAGCCATCAGGCCGTTCAGCGTATCAGCCAGCAACCAGGCGAAGTCGAGTTGGGCAATCGCTCCGAAGGGCACTGCCAACACCCAGATCACACGGAATGGCCAGATGGCCCGAGTGCCAACCAGGAACTCCCAGCACTTTTCGCCGAAATAGCTCCAGCCAAGGATGGTGGTGAAGGCGAAGACCACCAGCGCGATAGTGAGGATGATGCCGCCAACACCCGGCATGGCCGATTCGAAAGCCGCAGCTGAAAGCGCCGCCCCGCTCTCGCCACTGGTCCACACGCCGGTACAGATGATGGCCAGACCGGTTACCGAGCAGACGATGATGGTATCGATGAACGTACCCAGCATGCCGATCATGCCCGAACGGACCGAGCTAGTGGTGGTACCTGCGGCCTGAGCGATACCGGCAGTACCGAGGCCCGCTTCGTTGGAGAAAATTCCGCGGGCGACACCAAAACGAATCGCAGCGATCACGGCAGCGCCAGCGAAACCACCGGTGGCGGCAATCGGCGAGAAAGCGTGAGTGAAGATCAGATCGAACGCAGCCGGAATGGCCGAAGCATTGACCACCAGCACTACCAACGCAGCGATCAGATAAGCCAGGCACATGAACGGCACCAGCGACGCGGCCACCACACCGATGCGGCGAATGCCGCCGAGAATCACCAGACCCACGGCCACCATGGTGATCAGACCGGTTGCCCACAGTGGCACCGAGAATGTGGTTTCCAGCGCGTGCGCCATGCTGTTGACCTGGACCATGTTGCCGATCCCGAAGCCAGCCAGGCCGCCAAAGATGGAAAACGCGGTACCAAGCCAGAGCCACTTCTTGCCCAGGCCGTTCTTGATCGCATACATCGGACCGCCGACATGCTCACCACGGTCGTCCTTTTCACGGTAGTGAACCGCAAGCACGACTTCGCAATACTTGGTGGCCATACCGACCAGCGCGGTGCACCACATCCAGAACAACGCACCCGGCCCGCCAAGGAATATCGCAGTGGCCACACCGGCGATGTTGCCGGTACCTACCGTTGCCGCCAGGGAGGTCATCAGCGCCTGGAACGGGCTGATTTCACCGGTCGCTTCGTCACCTTTGGTACGCCCGCGCCACATCAGGGCGAAACCGGTGCCAATACGGGTCAGCGGCATGAACTTGAGCATGATCATCAGCACCAGGCCAGTACCGAGAATCAGCACCAGCATGGGTGGGCCCCAGACGAGGCCGTTGATGCTATTGACGAGGTTATTCAGAAATTCCATTCGAGCACCTTATTTCTTATAGGCGAGTTCCCTCGCGTTAGGGTCGCGCTACCGTGGAGCCGTTGAAAAACATGACGCTTGTGGCGGTGGTTTTTCAGCGGCCAGGTAACGACGATTCCGATCCGCCTCTGGAGCTTGTAAGCGCTGAGGCGGCAGGCGCATTGCAAGACTCGTGCTAGAGCGTTGCGCGGTTATGACCGCGACGGTCGGAAGCGTGGATGCTACCACTGCATTCGTGCGTTGGGCTTGGGGCAATCGCGCCAGATTCGATGACCGAATCGACCTGAAAACCGGGCCGATCGGTCAAGCCGGCGATAACTCGCGCCCAACGCCTAACAAATGACACGGAAAGCGGAAATCAGCGTAGCCCACTATGGTGCGCCTGCCAGGGGCGACTGATGCGAATTGGTGCAAGCCGTGACGGTGCCGTTGCGGACGACCGCGGGTTGAGGGCAAAAAAGCGGCCATCGCGTGCAAGCGCCAGCAGAGTGCGGCGCTGCAATCGATCAGAAATCCCGGCGATAGAACACATCGAGCGAGCTTGCCAGACCACTGGCGGCTTCGAGGAAGATCCGCCGCGTCAGCTGATAGCGCAGGGCGATGGTGTTGGACGGCTCAAACACCCCTACCCCATAACGCAGCGCCAGTCGCTCGGTCAGGCGTCCGGTGGCCACGACGCTGGTTCCTGCGCCGGTGCCTTCGGTGTCCAGCTGGAAGTCCTGAATGCCCAGGCGTTGAGCCAGGCCACCAGTGATCGACGAGCTGCCAGCCAAACCGAGCCCCAGCGCAGCCTGTGCTAACAGATTGCTATCCCCGGTATCGGCACCCAGCGCTCGGCCCAACACCAGGTAGGCCAGTGCCTGCTCCTGGCTCATTGCCGGCTCGGAGAACACATCGATGCGTGGCTGCTCCGCGCTGCCGGTGATGCGTAGACCGGCGACCACGTTTTCTGCGTCGATTCGACGGATCGCTTCGATATTCAGGAACGGCTGACTGATCATGCCGGTGAACAACAGTTCGGCACGTCGAATGGTCAGCCGCTGACCATAGGCGCGATAACGGCCGTTCTTCAGCTGCAGCTCGCCGCGTGCGTCCAGGTTGTCTCCAATGTGCAGATAACCGGCAAGATCGGCAGTCAGACCGAAGCCGGAGAAACGCAGGCGGTCCTGACCCACCTCTACGTCGATGTCCATCTTCACCGCCAGCGGCGTGGCCGGCTCTTCGGCTTCGCGTCCAACGATTACCGTATCTTCGGAAATCCTCACGGTCGCCGGCGGCAGCTCCCGCACGGTAATTGCACCTCGGGGCACTTCGATACGACCGCTTACTGCCAGCTCCTTCCCGCTCAGCACGATGCGCAGGTCTGGCTCGACCTCCAGATCAGCGTACGGCTCGACGACTACCGGCAAACGACTGCCCTTGATGGCGAGGTCAAGGTCAAGTTCATCCTGCCAGTCCAGCGCGCCGCTCAGGCTGCCGCGCCCTTGCTCGCCAGCCCGCCAGTCGCCATCGATGTTCAGCCGTTCGCCCTCGATCAACACGCGAACTCGCAGATCCTCGAACGCCGTGGGCAGTTCACTGCCGGCTATTTCGCCGCCGGTGAGCAATAGCTGGCCATTGAGCGTCGGCTGCTGCAGGCTGCCGGCCAGCTGACCGCTACCATTGAGCTGCCCGCGCAGCCGCTCGGCCATCGGCACGAAAGGCCGCGCCACCGCCAGGTCGAAGCCACTCAGGCGAAACTCACCATTGATGGGCTTCGCCTCCGGCCGTGGATCGATCTGCAGCTGAACCTCAAGTTCACCCAGCTCGCCGCCCTGGAAGCGCAATTCATTGTCGATCCGCTCAGGCAGCAGACGACTGTTGAGTACAAGGGTCTGGTACGGGAAGTCATGCCACTCATCCGCATCACGGATGCGCAGCACACCGGGTCCGGCATCGACCTGAATTCGGCCGTTAGGGCCGCTGGCGGGTAGGTCCAGTTCGATATCCGCATTGAGCTCACCCTGCCAACGGAGGTCCTCGGGCAGATATTCGGCCAGGGACTGCAACGCAAAGTCGCGCAGGCGGTAGCGAATCCGTGGGTCCGGCATCAGGCGCTGATCTTCTGCGCAAAGGGTGGCGGGCCCCGAGAGCCAGCAATGTGCACCCAGATCCAGGCGCCCATCGGCGAAGCGCTGCAGCGTTGCCGGGCGTTGCAAGGCCCAGTTCTGCTGCTCGGCGCTTAGCTCGCCACGCGTCAGTCGCCCGACCCAGTCCTCGCCACGCAGCCCGCCATCGAATGCCAGTGCCAGATCGAGCAACGGGCCCTGCAGTTGCAGGTCTGCCTGGTGTTTTTCCGCCGTGCCTTCGGCATTGACCTGTAAAGCGCCGAGATCGGTGTCGCCTGCGCGAATGCGCTCGGCGTTCAGCGCCAGGCGACCACGCTCGCCGTCGGAAAGCTGGCCCTGAAGGCTGAGGCGCCGCAGGTGATTGTCCTGGTACGCAAGATTGCGCCCGCTGAGTTCCACCTGCGCGCTCGGTGCCGCAGCGGTCCCGCTCAGCGCCACCTCGCCATTCAGCTGCCCACGAAGATCCGGCCAAAGCTGCGCCAGGCGGCTCAACTCGAGCTGCAGCTGCCCTTCCAGCGTTTGCGCCCAGATGCCGCTGCCGTGCACACGGTTATCCCCCATGCGCAGGTCTACGATCGGCAGGGTCCAACGCTCGCCCTCCCCACTGGCCTGCAACTGCAGGCTGGTGTTCTGGCCGCGCAGGCGCCCGCTGATATCGAGGCTCGCCTCGGCCTGCAGGCGCTCATCACGCAGAGCGCCCTGGCTTTGCAGGGAACCACCAAGGTTTCCCGGCAGCTCAGCCAGCCAGTACGCCGGGTCGAGATCGCTTAGCGCCAGATCGGCTTTCCAATCAAGACCTTCGGCGAACCCGATGCTGACCGAACCCACTGCGCTGCCCTGCCCGGCGCGCAGTTCCAGCTGTGGCAGGTGGACTGATTCAAGGTTACCGCTGACCGGGCTGTTCAGCGTGAAGTCACCCGCCGGTCCCGTCATGGCGGATTGGAAGTTGCCGAGATAATTGCCGTCGTCGTACTGAATTTGCGCCTTGAGTTCGCGCAACGCCACCGGTGGCTCGTCAATATCCGGGTACAGCCGCCGCCAGGGAAAATCGCGCCAGAGCAGGTCGGCGTTGGCTTCCAGACCATCCTGCCAATCGACATCGCCGCTAAGCCGCACATCGCGTTGCTGTCCGGCGTCCAGTTCGAGCATGGCAATCTGTGCTCCACTCGGGCCGACCACTCCCTCGAGCGCCACGCGGACCACACCGCCCTCCCCCGGCAGCAGGGTTGTGCCGAGCACGCGGTAGCCATCATCCATGTTGCCGGTCGCGGTCAACTGCAGATCATTCAGACGCAAGGTTTCCGGCAGATCAGGCAACGCCTTGAAACCGTGGGCATTCAGTTTGATGGTAGCCGGCAGGTGCTCGTCCAGCGCACGCAGTTGGCCGCTAAGGGTGCCGTCCAGATAGCCCTGACTTTCCACCTGCACCTGCAGCTGTTCGCGCAGATCACCGTCGACGGCAATCATCAGCGCCCAAGGCTGCTCGTTCGGCGACTGCAACGCGGCCTGCCCTTCCAGTTTCAGCGGCCAGGCACCACTGGGCAGCAGCCGGCCATTCAAGGAGAGATCCAGATCATCCCGGCGCACCTCGAGCTGCTGAATATCCAGGCCATCCGCACGCCAATTCGCCTGCAAATGCAGGCGCCGCAGCTGCTCACTGCCATTGAGCGTTACCCGACCGATGTCGATCCGCTCGACTTGCAGCGCCAATGGCAGGTCGAGATCCGGCAGGGTGAAGGGTTCAGCGTCGGGGGCCGGTTCGGTTGGGGGAAAATTGAGAACGATATCCCCGGCTATCAGCTCGTCGATACACAAGGTGCGTTTGAGCAGACAGCCCGGCGACCAGGCAAAACGCGGCTTGCCCACCTCGACGCGATTGCCGTCCTGTTCCCATAGCAGCCGATCGGCCTGCCAGCGCTGGCCCAGTCGGCCGTCGAAGGCTTCGACCGTCAGCCCCGGCACCTGCGCTAGTAGCCAACGACTGCCACTGGCGGTGCCGAGTAAGACGCCGACAGCGATGGCCAGCAGCAATACCAGCGCGAGCAGCGTCCAACCCACCCCACGCAATAGCCGCATCACAGCTCAGGCCCCATGGAGAAATGCAGCCTTACGCCGCCTTCGCTGTCCAGCGGATGGGCGACATCGACGCGAATGGGCCCAACTGGCGACACCCAGCGCAAACCAACGCCAACGGCGCTTTTAAGAGTGGGAATTTCCAGAGAATTGAAGGCGTTGCCCTGATCGACGAATGTCGCCACCCGCCATTTCTCGGCGATCGAATACTGATATTCAGCGCTGACGGCGAACTGGTAGCGACCACCGATCTTGTCGCCGTCTGAATTGGTCGGTGACAAGCTCTGGTAGTCGTAGCCACGCACGCTTTGGTCACCACCGGCGAAATAGCGCAATGAGGGCGGCACGTTGACGTATTCGTCGGTCCAGTTGCCGCCCAGCTGTACACGGCCGAGAAAGCGATGCCGCTGGCCCAATGTGGTCAGACCGCGCAGCAGCACGTTGGCGTGAATCAGATCCGCATCGGACAGCACACCCGTCTTGGCCCCAGCCACCTCGAACTGCAGGCGGTAGCCGTGGCTTGGGTCGATGCGGTTATCGCTGCGCAGGTAGCTATAGGCGACACCTGGCATCAATAAGGTACTGGTACCCGAGTCATCGCCCAAACGATATTCCTCGTGCTGCCATTTCAGCGAGAGCACACGTAACCAGCCGCTGGGCAACCGACTGTGCCATTCCGGGCCCACCTTGAGCAGGCGACTGAGGCTGTCGGTGCCAGCAATTTCCTCGTATTGGTAACCACCTACGAAGCGCAGCTTGTCGGTCAGAGGTGGATCAAGGGGAATGTCGTACCAGAAGCCTACGTTCTGCCGCGGTGCCGACAGTTCGGTTTCGGCACCGTAGCTGTGGCCCTGTGGGTTGACCCAGTGACGCGTCCAGTTCATCCGTATGCGCGGGCCGACATCAGTGGAATAGCCCAAGCCGAGGCCGAAGGTGCGCGGTTTACGTGTAGTAAGCGCGACGGCGACTGGAATGCGCTGCTCGCTGGCGCTGGTGGGGTTGGCGTCCACACGCACACCTTCGAAATAGCCGCTCGACTGCAGCGCCTGACTAAGCTCGGCGATCAGTTCGGAGTCGTAGGGGGTATCGGCATCGAATGGCACCATGCGCCTGAGCAGGTCGTCATCGAACGGCGAATCGCCTTCGAATCGCACATCCCCCAGGCGGTAGCGTGGCCCGCTGTCGAAAACCAGCTCGATATCAGCGGTGTTCTCTCGGGGGTCTACCGCAAGCCGCTGACGGGTGAAACGACCGTCGAAATAGCCGAAGCGCGACGCCTGGTTGAGGAACTGCTGCTTCACATCCTCGTAACGACCGTGATTGAGCACATCGCCCTGGCGTAACGTGCGCTGCGCGACGCGAAAGCCGGAGAACTCCGCTGCCGGCCCATCAAGACGCACAGTGATATTGCGCAGGCGCACCGGCTCACCGGTTTGCACGCGCAGCACCAGAGTGGGCTCATCGCCTTCGCGCACATCGGTTCGAATCCGACTGCGGTAGTAGCCCAGCGCTTGCAGCGCTTTCTCCGCCTGGCTTTGCGCTACGCGGCTATAGCGCAGTAGCTCGCTGGCGTCGCGATCACCCAGATCGCCGATATAGTTCTCGATGTTTTCGCGCAACGCCCGGTTCTGTGGCTCGATACGAACGTCGAGCTCAGCGGCGCTGGCATCAATGCTGCTCAACATCAGGATTGCGGCTACCAGCGGGCCGATTCGGTTCGATTTGCACATGGCGCGCAATGCTAGCACGGGCTTGCTGGCAGGCCCGCACAGGCGGGCTAGGCAGGGCGTAAAGGGAACTTGCGGGGGGACGGGCATCGGCTGATATCGCGTGGCTTCAGACCAGTCAGACTGGCCTGCCCGGATAAAATTCGGCCGCACCTAACGCGCGGCTTCCATCCGCGTTGGCGCCGGGTGGAAAAAGATGTGCTCCACCACCGGCCCGACGGCGATCTGACCGATCTCTTCGTAGCCTTGCCGCTGGTAGAAGTTCAAGTAGCGCGGGTTGCCGGTGTCGATTACCAGGCCTTGGGATGTTTCATCTTCGGCGCACCATTCATGTACCGCCTGCAACAGTTGCTCGCCATACTGCTGCCTCTGGAATTGCGGATGCACGCCGAGTAGCGGCAGCAGATGCACAGCCCCTGCCGGCAGGCAGGCCAGCACCGCGGCGTGATAATCCAAATAGCGACGCGTGCAGCGGAACCCCGCGGTCAGCAGCATTCGTGCCCGCCAGGCCCAGCTCTCGGTGACGTCCAGCCGACGCTGTGGGGGTGCGATCAGCGCAACAGCAATCAGCCGATCTTCCACGAGCAAACCAAGCCCTGGCTGCTGCTGGAGGAAATGCTGGTTTACTAGCTCCCGCACCGTCGCACGCACCCGCTGCTGGTAACCGGGCCGGTCCGCTTCGAACAAATAAGCGAAGGTCGGCTCGTGACGGTAAGCGTGATACAGCAGCGAACGGGTTTCGCGGTCGTAACCGCTATCGAGCATGCGAACCTCGGCGGACATCGGCATGGTAACTCTCGGTTTCTCTGAAGGATGATTGCAACTTAGCAGCGCTTGGCACGGCTTGCCACGCCGCCAGACCACCAGCCTGCGACCAGTTAGTAACCCAATGATGCATGCGCCTGCCTGGCATGGAGGGGCGCATTCGGCTGCTCCTGACGGTTGGTGCCTACAGCGCCACACCTCTAGAATCACTGCTTTCAGCCCACGGCAGCCTTGCACACCGACTCAGCGCACTACGCTCGCCGCCTTTGAGACCAACACCGACCTTACGGAAATTCATGAAAATAGTCTCTTTCAATATCAATGGATTACGCGCAAGACCTCATCAACTTTCTGCCATCATCGAAAAGCACCAGCCGGACGTCATCGGCCTGCAGGAAACCAAGGTTTCTGACGAGCAGTTCCCGCTGGCAGACGTTGAGGCGCTCGGCTATCACGTTCACTACCACGGGCAGAAGGGCCACTATGGCGTTGCCCTCCTCTCGCGCCAGGCACCGTTGGAGATACACAAAGGCTTCCCTGGTGACAGCGAGGAATCTCAGAAGCGCTTCATCTGGGGTCGCTTCGCCGATACCAACGGCCAACAGGTGACCGTCATGAACGGCTACTTCCCCCAGGGGGAAAGCCGTGACCATCCGGTGAAGTTTCCGGCGAAGACCAAGTTCTATGCCGACCTGCAGGCTCTGCTCGAACAGCAGTTCAGCCCCGACGAGTTGTTGGCGGTGATGGGCGACTTCAACATTTCCCCGCAGGACTGCGACATCGGCATTGGCGAAGTGAACGCCAAACGCTGGCTGCGTACCGGCAAGTGCAGCTTCCTGCCGGAGGAGCGCGAGTGGCTGGAACGCCTCAAAGGCTGGGGCCTGCAGGACAGCTTCCGTACCCTAAACCCGGAAGTCGTCGACCGCTTCAGCTGGTTCGACTATCGCAGCCGCGGCTTCGAGGACGACCCGCGCCGCGGGCTGCGGATTGACTACATCCTGACTACCGCTGCGCTACACCAGCGCGTGACCGGCTGCGGCGTCGACTACGACATCCGCGCAATGGAGAAGCCTTCCGACCACTGCCCGGTATGGATCGAGCTGCGCTGACAGCATTGAGCATGTGCCAGCGGCACCGTACGCACTGTCATTTTTCGGTAACCGAATCGTCTTAATCTCGCGACCTTCTACAAGGAGGTCGCAAGATGGCATTACGTTCAGTTGGACGGTATCGGAATCGGGCGTTGCCCCTGCTATTGCTCGCGTTGGGCGGCGTATCGAACAGTGTTCTTGCGGCCCCGCCAATTCCGGCGGACGGATCGGCCGTGCTGCGCATTCACGGCTCCAACACCGTGGGCGCCAAGCTCGCCCCCATGCTCATCGCCGGGCTGTTCGAAGCTGAAGGCTATCAGGAGGTGAGCATCCACCCGACCGAGGTGGAGAATGAACAACGCATCAGTGCGCGCACGCCTCAGGGCAAGCAGGTGTATGCCACGGTGGCCGCGCACGGAACCGGCACAGGCTTCGCTGGGTTGAAGAATGGTCAGGGTGATCTCGCAGCAGCCTCCAGGCCGATCAAAACCAGCGAGCGCGCCGAACTGGCTGATCTGGGCGACATGCGCAGCGGCAAGGCGGAACAGGTCATTGCCATTGATGGTCTGGCCATCATCGTGCACCCGGGCAACCCCATCGATTCGTTGACCACCACGCAACTGGCCAGGCTGTTTGCCGGCGAAATCCGCAACTGGCGCGAGCTCGGCGGACAGGACCTGCCGGTGCGGCTGCATGCGCGCGATGACCGTTCCGGTACCTACGACACCTTCAACGAGCTGGTATTGGCGCGCCAGGGCAAGCCGCTCTTGAGCGACGCCCGCCGCTATGAATCCAACGACGAACTGTCCCGCGCGGTCACCCTGGATGCAGGCGCCGTCGGCTTCACCGGCCTGGCCTCACTGGGCAAGGCCAAGGCGCTGGCCATCGCCGATGGTGCCTCGCAGCCGATGCTGCCCTCCCGCGCCCTGGTCGCGACCGAGGACTATCCGCTGTCGCGCCGGCTGTTCCTCTATGCCCATCCGCGCCGGCAGTCGCCCTGGACCGCGGCCTACATCGAGTTCATCCATAGCAAGGCCGGGCAGAGCATTGTCGAGCGATCCGGCTACGTCGCCCAACATGTCGAGGCGATTCGGCAAATCGCACTCGCCGACATGCCCGCCTTCTATCAGCAACTGGCGAGCGAAGCCCAGCGCCTGACGGTCAACTTTCGCTTCGAGGAAGGCAGCGCTCAGCTGGACAACAAGGCCCAGCGCGACCTTGAACGGGTCGCCGATTATCTGCGCGACAACGGCAAGCTGACCGATAGCGCCGCGCTGGTGGGCTTCGGAGACGCAACGGGCGATCCGGCGCGCGCGGCACTGCTCTCCAAGCTGCGCGCGATGACGGTCCGTCGCGAGCTGAACAAGCGCGGAGTATTCCTAAAGGAAATCAATGGAATGGGAGCTGAACTTCCAGTTGCATCTAACGACGCGGGAAGTGGCCGGGTGAAGAACCGCCGCGTGGAAGTCTGGGTGTATTAATGAGTGCAAGATCGTATCGTCCGCCAGCCGCGGGCGTACTGTCCCGGTACAGGCGTCGGGTTTAAGCTCGGGCGATTTCTGGCAGCAGGAATCGTCCATGTACCTCGTCTGTGGTGAAGCGCTTTTCGATGTGTTCGCGGCCTCGACCGACAGCCGCAGTCGCCTGCATCTGGAAGCCGTTGCAGGTGGCTCGCCGTTCAACGTTGCCGTCGGGCTGGCCCGGTTGGGCGCGCAGGCCGCGCTGCTCGGTGGGCTCTCCCGCGATCATTTCGGTCAGTGCCTGCTAGAGCTGCTGCAGGAAGAAGGCGTTGCCACCGAGCATCTCGCCATCTTCGATGCGCCGACCACGCTGGCGATGGTCGCCATCGGCGCCGATGGCAGTCCGGTCTACAGCTTTCGCGGCGAAGGCTGTGCCGATCGCCTGTTGCATACCGAACAGCTGCAGCCGCTGCCTGCTGGCATTCGCGGCATCCATTTCGGTTCATATTCGCTGGTGACGCCGCCGATTGCCGATACGCTGCTGGCCTTGCTGCATCGCGAGCATGCCCAGCGCCTGATTTCACTCGATCCGAACATTCGCCTCAACGTCGAACCCAGCCTCGAACGTTGGCGCGAGCGGGTCGAGGCGTTCGCCGAACGTGCACATCTGATCAAGGTCAGCGACGAGGACCTGGCCCTGCTCTATCCGGGCATTGCGCCAGCGAGTATCGCCCAGCGCTGGCTGGACCATCACGCCGAGCTGGTGGTGCTTACCCGCGGTGCCGACGGCGCGCAGCTCTTCAGCCGCAAGCACGGCCAGCTGCAAGTGGCAGCGCAGGCGGTAACGGTGCGTGACACCGTGGGTGCCGGCGACACCTTCCAGGCCGCATTGCTCGCCTACCTGGCCGAACAGCAGCTGGACTCGCCGCACGGGCTTGCGCAAATGGGACCTGCGCAACTGCAGGCCATGCTCGCCTTCGCCAGCAGCGCCGCCGCCATCACCTGTTCCCGGCGTGGTCCGGACCTGCCCTACCGATACGAAATTGCCTGACCGGTTTGGCCATTGCGTCCTCAGCAGCTATAACCCTTCGTGGCCTTTCACGACAACGGACCCTGCATGAGAGCGTTGAAGATTACCGACCCCGCCTACGAGCTGATGGACGACCACCACGGCAACTCGCTGATCTATCGCGAACATGGTTTCCCCTGCCCGCTGGTGCGCTGGCACAACCACAAGGAATACGAACTGCATCTGATCGTCGCCAGCTCCGGCAAGGTCTTCGTCGGCGACTACGTGGGCAATTTCGGACCGGACAGCCTGTTTCTCACCGGCCCGCACCTGCCGCACAACTGGATCAGTCAGGTCGAGGACGGCGAGGTCGTCGCCAAGCGCGACATGCTGGTCAACTTCACGGACGAGATGCTTGAGGCGGGCCACGCTGTCTTCTCCGAGCTACGGACCTTCACGCCGATGCTTGAACGCTCGCGCTACGGCATCGAGTTTCGCTGCCCGCAGACCATCGCCCAGGCACGCCAACTGATGCAGCAGATCGCCGACAGCCGCGGCGCCACCCGCCTCGGCTATTTCCTGATCATGCTCGAGCTGCTTGCCAAGTGCGACGACTACCAGCTGCTCTCCGGCGCCACCTCGGCACAGTTGAGCGACGAGCAGCAGGCCGACCGGACCAACATGGCGGTCAACTACATCTTCGAACACTACATGCGCGAACTGCCCCTGGAGGAAGTCGCCAGCCATCTCGGCATGAAGCCCACCTACTTCTCGCGCTTCTTCAAGCGCGCCACCGGGCGCTGCTACGTCGAGTTCGTCAATAGCCTGCGCATCAGCAAATCCTGCGAACTGCTGCTCGATCAGGACAAGCCGGTCACGGATGTCTGTTTCGAATCGGGTTTCAACAACCTGTCCAATTTCAATCGCCGCTTCCTGCAGCTCAAGGGCATGACCCCGTCCTGCTATCGCCGCCTGGTCGAACAACGCTTGACCGAGCAGAACCTGGCCAGCTGATACGCTTACGGCCGGGCGGGTCCAGCGCCCTCTTCCTCGCCCGCTGCCCCACTCGCGTCTTTATGATCGTGGCAAAGCCTCGTTCTTGAGCCTCTACAACAGGTCCGGACGGTGCCGCTGCCGGCAGTCCACCTCGGTCAACCGAGTGCAAAAAAGTATCGAAGCGAGTGCAGTCACGGCTTTGTCGCGCGGCCACTGCCGGCGTTGTAATGCCTGCCAGACGCTCGTAGCGCAGTACGCGGGTAACAACAAAAACAATAAGTGCTTCCAGGCCCCTGATCTGGAAGAGGAGTCCACGAATGAAAGCATTCAACTTGCTGCTCGGTTCCGCCTGCATGGCCACGATTGCGCTGGCCCAGGCCGCCGAAACCCTCACCGTCGCCACCGTCAACAACGCGGACATGATCCGCATGCAGCGCCTCTCCAAGACCTTCGAACAGCAGAATCCCGACATCAAGCTCAACTGGGTGGTGCTCGAAGAGAACGTTCTGCGTCAACGCCTGACCACCGACATCGCCACCCAGGGCGGCCAGTTCGACGTACTCACCATTGGCATGTATGAAGCTTCGCTCTGGGGCGACAAGGGTTGGCTGGCCCCGATGAAGGATCTGCCAGAAGGCTACGATCTGGACGACGTATTTCCTTCAGTACGCGAAGGCCTGTCGGTAGACGGGACGCTGTACGCCCTGCCGTTCTACGCCGAAAGCTCGATGACCTACTACCGCACTGACCTGTTCGAGCAGGCCGGTCTGGACATGCCCGAACATCCCACCTGGACGCAAATGGCCGGGTTCGCCGAAAAGCTGCACAAGCCCGGCGAAGACCAATACGGCATCTGCCTGCGCGGCAAGGCCGGTTGGGGCGAGAACATGGCGCTGGTCACCACCGTCGCCAACGCCTTCGGCGCGCGCTGGTTCGACGAGAAGTGGCAACCCGAGTTCGACGGTCCCGAATGGACCAAGGCCGCCAACTTCTATGTGGATCTGTTGAGCAAGTACGGCCCGCCCGGCGCCTCCAGCAATGGCTTCAACGAAAACCTGGCGCTGTTCAACAGCGGCAAATGCGCCATGTGGGTCGATGCGACCGTTGCCGGCTCCTTCGTGACCGATGAATCGCAGAGCAAGGTCGCCGATAAGGTGGGCTTCACCTTTGCTCCGCAGGAAGACACCGACAAGGGTTCCGCCTGGCTGTACTCCTGGGCACTGGCGATCCCGACCAGCTCGCAACAAAAGGACGCCGCCAAGCAATTCACCGCCTGGGCGACCTCGAAGGACTACGCCAAGCTCGTTGCCGAAACCGATGGCGTCACCAACGTTCCGCCGGGTACGCGCGAATCGACCTACAACGACGAGTACATGGCCGCAGCCCCGTTCGCCAAGATCACGCTGGAGTCGCTAAAGCAGGCTGATCCCGCCTCGCCATCGGCCAAACCGGTTCCCTATGTCGGAATCCAGCTGGTGACCATCCCGGAATTCCAGGCCATCGGCACCCAGGTCGGCAAGATGTTCTCAGCGGCGCTGACCGGGCAGATGCCTGTCGAGCAGATGCTCACCGCAGTGCAGCAATCCACCACGCGGGAAATGAAGCGCGCCGGTTATCCCAAGTAGGCATTTTCTTCCGAAGATGAAACCGGACAGGGCTCGCCCGAGCCCTCATGGCCTTCTTTCAGCCGGAGCACACCATGGCCACCCCATCTGCAGCCTTGCCCAAGGCACCTGTCACCGATACGGCAAGCGAGCCGAGCGAGCGCAAGCCACGCCGCTTCGGCCCCAGCTGGTTTCTCGTCAGCCCGTCCGTTGCGCTGTTGCTGCTGTGGATGCTGGTTCCGCTGTCGATGACCGTCTACTTCTCGGTGATCCGCTACAACCTGCTCTATCCCGGTGAGAACGATTTCGTCGGGCTGGAGAACTTTCATTATTTCCTGACCGATGCCGGTTTCATGCCCGGCATGACCAATACCCTGATCCTGGTTGGCAGCGTGCTGCTGATCAGCGTCGTGCTCGGCGTGCTGATCTCGGCGTTGCTCGAGGCGGCAGACTTCGCCGGGCGCGGGATCGTTCGCGTCATGCTGATCTCGCCGTTCTTCATCATGCCGACCGTGAGCGCGCTGGTCTGGAAGAACCTCATCTATCACCCGGTCTCGGGCATTCTCGCGGCGGTGTGGAAGTTCTTCGGCGCGCAGCCGGTGGACTGGCTTGCACAGCACCCGCTGGCGTCCATCGTGATCATCGTGTCCTGGCAGTGGCTGCCCTTCGCGATTCTGATCCTGATGACGGCCATGCAGTCCCTCGATCAGGAACAAAAGGAAGCCGCCCGCCTCGACG
>Ga0189292_10156_pt1 | contig 33255 bp, 25 predicted proteins | sample UW1oraminimetaG_FD_130317 | JGI IMG/M metagenome (GOLD analysis project Ga0189292, IMG submission 130317) | Marine microbial communities from the Costa Rica Dome - UW179A-orange mini metaG | ecosystem: Environmental > Aquatic > Marine > Oceanic > Photic zone | place: Costa Rica: the Eastern...
CAAGGCGTGCGACTACGCAGTGCTGCTCAAGCGACTGATCAAGAACATCGCCTACGACCACGAGATGGATACCACCTTCATGGCCAAGCCCTATCCGGGCCAGGCCGGCAACGGGTTGCACGTGCACATCTCGCTGCTCGACAAGAATGGCAACAATATATTTGCCACCGACAACCCGCTGGAAAGCCAGACACTGCGCCACGCCATCGGCGGTCTCCAGGAGACCATGGCAGCGTCGATGGCCTTCCTCTGCCCGAACGTGAACTCCTACCGCCGCTTCGGTGCGCAGTTCTACGTACCCAATGCTCCTTGCTGGGGCATGGACAACCGTACCGTGGCACTGCGCGTGCCGACCGACAGCCCGGATGCGGTGCGCATCGAGCATCGCGTTGCGGGTGCGGACGCCAACCCCTATCTGCTTCTGGCAGGGATTCTCGCCGGGGTGCATCACGGCCTGACCAACAAGATCGAACCGGACGCCCCCATCGAAGGCAACTCCTACGAGCAGGTAGAGCAGAGCCTGCCGACCAACCTGCGCGATGCCCTGCGCGAGCTGGACGACAGCGAGATCATGGCGCGTTATATCAGCCCGGATTACATCGACATCTTTGTTGCCTGCAAGGAGAGTGAGCTGGCCGAGTTCGAACACTCGATCTCGGACCTGGAGTACAACTGGTATCTGCATACCGTCTAGCGCTACGGCAGTGGGCACGGCGGTTTGCATCCGCCGCCGTGCTGGCATCAAATAGGCCGATGACCAAACCCAGCCCCGCGACGCCCAGTCGCCGTCCGCGCGCCAGCAGCCAGACGCGCATCCGCCAGATTCTTTCCAGCGCCCGCGAACTGCTCGCCGAGCAGGGCGCTGCGACGCTATCCGTGTATGCGGTGGCCGAGCATGCCGGCATTCCGCCTTCTTCCGTCTATCACTTCTTCTCCGGCGTGCCGGCATTGCTCGCAGCGCTGACGGCGGACGTCCACGCGACCTTCAGAGCCAGCCTCGAACAGCCTATCGATCACGACAGCCTGGGCTCCTGGCGTGACCTCTCGAGGCTGATCGAACAGCGCATGCTGGCGATCTATCAGCAGGACAGCGCCGCCCGCCAGCTGATCCTGGTGCAGCATGGTCTCGGCGAAGTCACCCAGACCGACCAGCGCCTGGACCTGGAACTCGGCCAGGCGATGCAGGCCGTGTTCGAACGCCACTTCGCGCTGCCGCCGCTGCCGCAGGACATCGATGTCTTTGCGCTGGCCCTGGAACTCGGCGACCGCGTCTATGCTCGATCCATACAGCTGTACGGCAGCCTGACGCCGCGGATGGCCGAGGAAGGCATGCGGGTGTTCGACGCCTACCTCGGTCTGTATCTGCCGCCGTACCTGCCCAAGCGGGGACAAGCCGAAAGCTGATCGATAAATATCGATAAATGGTCGTTCACCGTCGGCGTTTCCATCATACGACCCACTATCAATCCGGATAACTATCGAATAAATTTGCGCCTTCGATAGCCGCCGTCCCTTCAACCGCAGCCGCGAGGTTTCCATGTCCCGAGTCGTTACCGTTGCCGCCACCCAGATGGCCTGTTCCTGGGATAGCCAGGCCAACATCGCCAATGCCGACAAGCTGGTGCGTGAGGCTGCCGCCAAGGGCGCGCAGATCATCCTCATCCAGGAGCTGTTCGAGACGCCCTACTTCTGCCAGAAGCCGAATGCCGAGTACCTGCAGCTGGCTACACCGGTCGAGCAAAATCCGGCCATCCAGCATTTCCAGAAGGTCGCCGCAGAGCTGCAGGTGGTGCTGCCGATCAGCTTCTTCGAGCTCGCCGGCCGCGCACGCTTCAACTCCATCGCCATCATCGATGCCGACGGCAAGCTGCTCGGCGTCTACCGCAAGAGCCACATTCCGGACGGCCCCGGCTATCACGAGAAGTACTACTTCAACCCGGGCGACACCGGTTTCAAGGTGTGGAACACCCGCTACGCCAAGATCGGCGTGGCCATCTGCTGGGATCAGTGGTTCCCCGAGACCGCACGCAGCATGGCGCTGATGGGCGCCGAACTGCTGTTCTACCCGACCGCCATCGGCAGCGAGCCGCATGACCCGAATATCACCTCGCGCGACCACTGGCAGCGTGTGCAGCAAGGCCATGCCGGCGCCAACCTGATGCCGCTGATCGCCAGCAACCGCATTGGCCGCGAGGAGCAGGACGGCTACGACATCACCTTCTACGGCTCGTCGTTCATCGCCGACCAGTTCGGCGCCAAGGTCGAGGAAATGGACGAAACCAGCGAAGGCGTGCTGGTGCACCAGTTCGACCTCGACCAGCTCGAACACATTCGCAGCGCCTGGGGTGTGTTCCGCGATCGCCGGCCGAATCTCTACGGCTCAATCAGGACCCTGGACGGCTCGCAGCCGTCCGAGTGAGCGCGCACGCCGATACGAACCACGGGAAAGGCCTGCCCTTTCCCGTTTCATGAGAGATGCACGATGACCACTCTGACGACCACGCCGCGTACCGATGGCTACTTCATGCCTGCCGAATGGGCGCCGCACAGCCAGACCTGGATGGTCTGGCCGCAACGCCCGGACAACTGGCGTGACAACGGCGCGCCTGCGCAGGCCGCGTTCACCGCTGTCGCCAAGGCCATCGCACGCTTTGAGCCGGTCACCGTCTGCGCCAGCGCCGAGCAGTACCTGGCCGCCCGCGCGGCACTGGACGATCCGCGCATCCGCGTGGTGGAAATCAGCACTGACGATGCCTGGGTGCGCGACACCGGGCCGACCTTCGTTGTCGACAACAACGGTGGACTGCGCGGCGTGGACTGGACGTTCAATGCCTGGGGCGGTGAACACGGCGGCCTCTATGCCGACTGGCAGCGCGACGACGAAGTGGCGCGCAAGATTCTCGAGATCGAGTACTGCGATCGTTACCGCACCGAGGGCTTCGTGCTCGAGGGCGGCTCGATCCATGTCGACGGCGAAGGCACGCTGATCACCACCGAGGAGTGCCTGCTCAATCGCAACCGCAACCCGCAGCTGTCCCGCGAGCAGATCGAGGCCGTGCTGCGCGAACATCTGGCGGTCGACCGCATCATCTGGCTGCCGCATGGCCTGTTCAACGATGAAACCGATGGCCACGTCGACAACTTCTGCTGCTTCGTGCGCCCGGGCGAAGTACTGCTGGCCTGGACCGACGACGCGAACGACCCCAACTTCGAGCGCTGTCAGGCGGCCATGGCCGTGCTGCAGACCACTCGCGACGCCAGGGGCCGCACGTTGACCGTGCACAAGATGCCAATCCCCGGCCCGCTGCACGCGTGCGCCGAAGAATGCGCCAGCGTCGTCGCGCTGGATGGCAGCCAGCCGCGCGACCCGTCGATCCGCCTGGCCGGCAGTTACGTGAACTTCCTCATCGTCAACGGCGGCATCATTGCCCCGGCCTTTGGTGACCCGCTGGACGCCGAAGCCGAGCGCATCCTGACGCAGGTCTTTCCGGAGCATCAGGTGCTGATGGTACCGGGCCGCGAGATCCTGCTCGGCGGCGGCAACATCCACTGCATCACCCAGCAGCAACCGGCGCCGCTGGCGCGCTGATCCGCGCTGCATCGAAGCCCGATGCCTGCTTCAGGCACGAGGAGGTCCGATGGAGTTTCTGGTAAATCTGGACGTCGACGATCTTGAGCGGGCCGTCGATTTCTACCAGTCGGTGTTCGACCTTCGTGAGGGCCGCCGCCTCGGCAGCTTCGCGGTGGAAATGCTCGGTGGCCCGGCACCGATCTATCTATTGCTCAAGGACGCGGGCAGCGCTGCGACCCCGGGAGGAGCCCAGCAGCGCAGCTACGAGCGGCACTGGACACCGATCCACCTGGATTTCGTCGTCGAAGATATCGAGGCCGCGACAGCAAGGGCTGTAGCCCACGGCGCGCGATTGGAGCAGCCGATAGCAACCAAGGCTGGGCACATGCTCGCGCTGATGGCCGATCCGTTCGGCCATGGCTTCTGCCTGCTGCAGTTCGTTGGTCAGGGTTACGATGAGTTGGCGATCTAAAGCGCAGACCGGGCAGCTTTCAGCCCGGTCTGGTCAGCCGTAGCTCAGCCGATAATTACCTGATTCTTGCCCAGGCGCTTGGCGGTATACATCGCCGCGTCGGCACGGGCGAATACCGTGCTCAGCTCGGGATCGCTGGCCTTGAGGTAGGTCAGGCCCAAACTGGCCGTAACCCGGAAGCGATCGCCGTTTTCGGCGGTGAACACCACGCGCTCGATTTCGCGTTGCAGGCGCTCGGCGATTTGCTCGGCCAAGTCCGGCTGACAGCCAGGCAGCACAGCGGCGAATTCCTCACCGCCAATGCGCCCGAACAGATCGCTCTGGCGCAGAACGGAGGCCCCGCAACGGGCGACTTTCTGCAGCACCTGATCGCCCATCTGGTGCCCGTGGGTGTCGTTGATGCGCTTGAAGTCATCGATATCCAGTAGCAGGAAGCCCAGGGGTGAAGCGAACTGCCGGGCGCGCTCGAATTCGGCACGGGCACACTCGAAGAAGTGCCGGCGGTTGCTGCTCTGGGTCAGCACATCGGTCGTCGCCAGGCGCTGCAACTCGCCTTCGAGCTGCTTCTTCTCGGTGATGTCCTCGGCGATACCGACGATGATCGGCCCCTGTCCATGCTCGGCCTTGCGTCCGATAAAGCACTTGTCGCTCAGCCAGCGCAGTTGCCCGTCGCCACGAATGATGCGGTACTCACGGGTTTCCACCGCGCCCTCGTCGAGCACGGCGAGCATGCTCTTCTGGGCATATTCGACGTCGTCTGGATAGATCGCGTTGCGCCACTCGCCGTAATCGGCCAGCAACAGGGCCGGTGAACGGCCGAAGATGCGCTCATAGGCCGGGCTGACGTAGATCATCCGTTGCGCCTGCCAGTCGAAGGCCCAGAGCACCGCATTGACGCCGCCCAGCAACGTACTGAAGAGCTGCTCTCGCTCGCCCAGACGCGCTGCCTCTGCCCGCGCGTGCATCAGCGCAAGCAAAGTCTGCGCATCCCCGCCGCCCGGCAGCATTCTCATTCCCGAATCACCCTGATTGCTTGCCAGCCGCATAGCCTTCTTCCTGAAACGACCGCTGCGCAGGGCAGCGGTACTGCATAGAGTAAAGAATGCTGTTCAGAGGGGCGCCAGGCCGCAAAGTTCCGGGCGCCGCTGCGCCCGGTGCTTGAGCTGATCGAAGGTCAAACAGGGGCGACGGACGGGCGCAGCGAGTAGGTCCGCAGATGTTCGGCAAATTCGCGCAGCGACTGGATGCCGCTGGCTTCGGCCTCGGTGACCCACTGTTTGATGGCGGCAAGCATGTCGTGGCTGTTGGAGCTGGTTCGCGTCCAGATCTGCTGCAGTGCCAGGCGCTTTTCGTAGATCACCTTGAGTGCCTGACTTTGCTCCAGCATGACGTCGATATGCGCCTGTTGCTCCTCCTGCAGCAGGCTTGGCTCGCGCGATAGCAGGCGCTTGGCGCGACGCAACTGGTGACGCAGGGTGGCGTCGGCACGGCCGATTTCCTGGCGCACCAGAGGCAGGATGACCAACTTGCGGTACTGCGCCATGATCTGGAAGCGGTTGTTGAGGATTTCCATGGCGCTGTCCGTATCCAGCAGCTGCTTGCCTTCGATGCGGTGAGCGATGGGTGCGGTGCGGTTCACCTTGGCCAGCCCGAACAGGCTGAACAGACGTATCCAGGCCCAGCCCATGTCGAACTCCCACTTGCGTACCGATAGCTTGGCGGAGTTGGGATAGGTGTGGTGATTGTTGTGCAGCTCTTCGCCGCCAATGATGATGCCCCAGGGCACCAGATTGGTCGCCGCGTCGCGACACTCGAAGTTGCGGTAGCCGACCGCGTGACCGAGGCCATTGACCACACCGGCGGCCCAGAACGGAATCCAGATCATCTGCACGACCCAGATGCTCAGGCCGACGACGCCGAACAGTGCCAGATCGATCAGCAGCATCAGCACGATGCCGGCATTGGGAAAGCGCGAATACAGGTTGCGCTCGATCCAGTCGTCCGGGCAGTTCTTACCGTAGATACGCAGCGTCTCCTCGTTCTTCGCCTCCTCCATGTACAGCTCGGCGCCTTTGCGCACCACCGTGCTCAAACCCTTGTGAACAGGGCTGTGAGGGTCATCCGGGGTTTCGCATTTGGCGTGGTGTTTGCGGTGGATGGCGGTCCATTCGCGAGTGTTCATCGCCGTGGTCAGCCACAGCCAGAAGCGGAAGAAGTGCTTGAGCGCTGAATGCAGCTCGAGCGAGCGATGCGCCGAATAGCGATGCAGGTAAACCGTGACGCTGACGATGGTGACGTGAGTCAGCAACAGCGTGGTCGCGATGAGCTGCCAGACGGAAAGGTCGAGTAAACCGGTGTGCCACATAGTATCGGGTGCCTCTTGAATAGGTGTGCGGCAACGAGGCTTTCGCCAGCGTGAGCCTTCCTGCAGCCTAACATCACCCCGTGGGGAGTCTAGAAACTCGGCTGACCGACCGTCTAAAAGCTGGTGATTTTTTAGCCAGATTCGGCTGAAATCTCTACGTTTTTCAGACCTGAGTTTGCATCGAATTCACATCATGTCAGCAAGACTCGCTATCGACTGTGCTCGCATAGCGCTATCATCGTTTTCTTTTCGCTTTGGAAAGTTGTGGCTCATGCAAACGTCGTGCGTCGGGTACCGCTCTGCGCAGCCTCAATGCAGCGTACTGCCAGGCCACGTCGAGCGCTGCATTTCAGGCTATGGCCGGCCCGCTGATGAGTAATGCCGGCATCTCGACCCCCCACCGGATCTTCGCTCTTGGCAGCCTGCTACTGGTGCTGCTGTTTGGCGGTCTGGCCTTCAATGATTTTCGCGCCCGCGACGCGGCTTGGCATCTGGAAATCGAAAACCATGGTGAGCTGCAGAGCATGGCGCTGCAGAGTGCGCAGGTAAGTCAGCGTCGACAGGCCGATATGGTCGCCGCAGCCTTGGCCGGAAATGCCGAACTCCTGCGCCATGTTCGTCAGATCGATACTGCCCTGCGCGATGGACTGACGCTGGACGATCCGCAAGTCCAATTGCTGCGCCAGCGGCTGCGCACGACGCTGACACCGGCCTGGAGCGCCATGCAGCGCCACCAGGCCCTGCAGCTGCAGGTTTTCTGGGGCGAAGCCGGAATTGCTCTGCTGCGCATGCAGCAACCGGAACGTTTCGGCGATGCTGCCGCAACGCAGCGGCCGTTGCTGCAGCGTGTGCTCGACGAGGGTGTCGGGCAGTTCGGCATGGAGGTCGACGACCGGGGCGTCAGCAGTCGCGCCATCATCGCGCTGCGGGCAGCAGATGATCCTTCCAGCGACGTCATTGGCGCCCTGGAGGTTGGCTATAACGTGCTTCCGGAGTTGCCTGATCTCAGCGATCAACTCGCCGCTGGGTTGGCCTTGATCGTCAATCGCGATGCCGTGCATGCCGCTCAGCGTACGCCGCCCAGTGGCGTCCAGATGAGCGGTGACGGGCGCTGGCTGCTGATCGGCCACTCGGCGACGCAGATCCTGCACTGGTCACAGACGGGCATGCTGCCGGAGCCGGAAAGCGGCCCGGCCTCGCGCTTGCTCAGCGCTGACGGGCGCACTTACATGCTCAACCAGATTCCGCTTCACGGTGAGCGTCAGGCCGCGCCATCGCGGCCACTGCTGGCGGCGGCGCTGGTCTGGCGTGATATCAGCGCCATGCAGCGTGAACATCAGCAGGCCGAGCGTCGGCTGTTGATCAAATGGGGCCTGGCCTGGCTGGTCGTCGAAGCGCTGTTGCTAATGCTGGCGTTCCTGCTGCAGCGACGGGCCAGCGTGCAGCAGCAGTATCAGTTCGCTCAACAGCAGCAAGGCCGTCGGCGCCAGCGGCTGTTGGATCGGGCGCAGAAGATTGCCAGCCTGCTGCCAGGCGTGGTGTTTCAGCTCAAGCGCTTCCCCAGTGGTCGCTACGCCTTCCTATACGCCAGCGAAGGTGCGCGGGAGCTATACGGCATCGACCCGCAGCGGTTGCTCGAGGATGCGCCCCAAGCGCTGGCTCATGTTCATCCCGATGACCTGCCTCGCCTGAAGGTCACATTGCTGCGCTTGGCAGCCGACCCGGGAACCGGCGCGGTCGAATTTCGCATTCAGCATCCGCAGCGCGGCCTGCTCTGGGCCGAAGGCCGTGCGACGGCCGAACGGCTGCCCGACGGAACGGTGCTGTGGCATGGCTTCGTCACCGAAATCACGGAGCTGATGGAGGCAACCCGTGCGCTGCAGAAGAGCGAGAGCCGCTTCCGCGCCATGGTTGGCAACCTGCCGGGCGTGGTCTACCGCTGTCGCAACGATGGTCGCCGGCGCATGAGCTACCTCAGCGACGGCATCGAACGCCTGACCGGCTACCCGGCCAGCGATTTCGTCGGCGACCGCGTGCGCAGCTTCGCCAGCCTGATCCACGCCGACGACTTGCCGCTGGCCCGACAACATCCCGAGCAGGATACGTTCGAGAGTATCTACCGGCTCACCAACGCCGAGGGCCGCACCGTGTATGTGCGCGAGAAAGCCCGCGTGCTGCACGAGCGCGACGACCCGGTCGGCTGGTGCGACGGCTTCATCTGGGACGTCACCGACCAGGCATTGGCCAAGGAGGAGATGCTGCAGCGCGAGCGTTACCTGAGCATGCTGATCGACAACGTGATCGACGCCATCATCATCATCGACGCGCGCGGTGTCATCGAGACCTTCAACCACGCCGCCGAGCAGATTTTCGGCTACAGCAGCGAGGAAATGATCGGTCGCAACCTGTCGATGCTCATGCCCGAACCCGACCGCGGGGCCCATGACGGCTATCTCGAGGCCTACGATCGCCGCGGCGTTTCCCACGCACTGGAACAGAACCGCGAGCTCACCGCCCTGCGCCGCACCGGCGAAACCTTCACCATCGAGCTGCGGGTTTCGCAGATCAGCCACCACGGCGAGCGCAAGTTCATCGGGCTGGTGCGCGACATCACCGAGCGCAAACGCATCGAGCGGATGAAAAGCGAGCTGGTGTCCATCGTCAGTCATGAGCTGCGCACGCCATTGACCTCGATTTCCGGTGCGCTCGGTCTGATCGTCGGTGGCGCCTTGGGCGAGCCATCGCCCGCCATGCTGCAGATGCTGAGCATCGCCCATCAGAACAGCCAGCGCCTGGGCCGTTTGGTGGACGACCTGCTGGACATGGACAAGCTCGTCGCCGGCAAGATGACGCTCGAGCTGCGCGAGCATTCGGTGGCATCACAGCTGCAGCTGGCTATGGGGGCCAATCATGCGTATGCGGCCACGCTCGGCGTGTACTTGGAGCTGCTGCCAATGCCCGAGCTGCAGCTGATAGCAGACGACGACCGGTTACAGCAGGTACTGGCCAATCTCATCTCCAATGCGGTCAAATTCTCGCCTGAAGGCGGCACCGTCTCGCTCGGCGCGCAATGCCGCGGCGACTGGGTGCGGATCAGCGTGCGTGATCAGGGCCCGGGCATCGCGCCCGAATTCCACACACGGATATTCCAGAAGTTTTCCCAGGCCGACTCGTCTGATACGCGGCAGAAAGGCGGTACCGGGCTAGGCCTGGCCATCAGCAAGGAGCTGATCGAACACATGCATGGCCACATCGGCTTCGATTCCGAACCCGGCCATGGCGCCTGTTTCTGGTGTGAGCTACCGCTCGCGTCGGCGGCCAGCGAACAACCCTGATGCTTCCGTTGTTGCGGACGCGCATGCAAACCGACCCACGGAGACACAATGGCCGAGCTCAGGCGCATCCTTCACGTTGAAGACGACCCATCGATTCAGGCGGTGACCAAACTCGCCCTGGAAGCTATTGGCGGTTACCAGGTGCTGTCCTGCTCCTCCGGCGCACAGGCGCTGGAAGAGGTCGAAGCCTTCGCCCCCGATTTCATCCTGCTGGACGTGATGATGCCGGGTATGGACGGCCCGCAGACGCTGCTCAAGCTGCGTGAACGGATCGACCTCGAGCAGATTCCGGTAACATTCATGACGGCCAAGGTTCAGCCGAGTGAGATCGAGCATCTGCGCAAGCTCGGTGCGCGCGACGTGATCGTCAAGCCATTCGATCCGATGCTGCTGGCCGAGCAGATTCGCAGCATCTGGCTTGCTGGCCGATACTAGCCAGACGCCGATGTCCAGTCGCGACTCGCCGTCCGACCTGGCCAACATTCACTGAACCAGCAAGGCACCGACGATGGAGTCACCGCAAGCAAGCCCGGCGTCGACGCCATTCTCCGCCCAGCCCCGCGAGCTTTCGCGCCTGGCGGCATTGCTGCGCTACGAGATCCTCGATACGCCCGAAGAGAGCATTTTCGACGATTTCACCGAGCTGGCTGCGCAGATATGCGACACGCCCATTGCGCTGATCTCGCTGGTCGACGACCGGCGCCAGTGGTTCAAGAGCCGGGTCGGCCTCGGCGTCAGCGAGACCTCGCGGGAGATCTCCTTCTGCACCTACACCATCGCCGGCGACGAGATCTTCGAGGTACCGGATACGCTGCAGGACCCGCGTTTTTGCAACAACCCGCTGGTGCTCGGCGATCCGCATATCCGCTTCTATGCCGGCACGCCGCTGACCTCGCCGGATGGCTACAACCTCGGCACCCTGTGCGTGATCGACCGCCAGCCGCGGCGGCTCAGCGCTCAACAGCGCGAGACCCTGGAGCGCCTCGGACGCCAGGTGATCCGCCTGTTCGAACAGCATCTGCTGGCGCACCGCCACGCCGAGCAGGCGGCGCTGCAACAGGCCATCCTCGACAGTGCCTCCAGCGCGGTACTGGTGACCCGACCTGACGGCGTCGTCACCAGCGTCAACCCGACCGCCGAGCGCCTGCTCGGCTACAGCGAGCAGACCCTGGTCGGCCATCCGCTGACCGCCGCGCTGTTCCGCCAGGAGGCGCTGCAGCGCCGGGCGCTGCTGCTTTCCAGCGAGTTGCAGATACCGGTCGAGGCCGATTTCTCGGTACTGACCGCGCCGCTGCACCGCGGCCGACGCGACATGTCCGAATGGCGCCTGCGCCACCAGAACGGCAACGAGGTGCCGGTGCTGCTGGGGGTGAGCGCGATCCATGACGAGCAGGAGCACCTGCGCGGCTACCTGGTCAACGCCTACGACCTGGCCTATCAGGAGCAGCTGCAACTACGCTTGCAGCAGATCGCCGCGCAGGTCCCGGGCATGCTCTTCCAGTTCCACTGGCGCGCCGATGGGGCGTCGTGCTTTCCCTACGTCAGCGAAGGCGTCGAGCAGACCTACGGGCTCAGCCCCGGACAGCTGGCCAGCAGCTTCGCGCCGATCGTCTGCCGGGTCCACGGGCCCGACCGCAGCGCGCTGCTGATCAGCATCCGCAAGGCGGCAAACGAACTCACGCCCTGGCACAGCGAGCACCGCGTCGAGCACCCGCGCAAGGGGCTGATCTGGGTCGAGGCGCGGGCCACGCCGCTGCAACAGGTCGATGGCTCGGTGCTCTGGCATGGTTTCGTCACCGATATCACCGCGCGCAAGGCCGAACAGCTGGAGCTGGACAAGCAGCAGGAAATGAATCGGCGCCTGCTCGAAGCGCTGAGCGAAGCGGTGGTCGCCTGCGACGCCGAGGGCAATCTGACCCTGTTCAACGAGAAAGCTAAACAGTGGCATGGGGCTGACGCCGAGTCGGGCTCGCCGGAGCAGTGGGCGACGCGCTATCAACTGTTTCGCGCCGACGGCATGACGCCGTTGCAGCCCGAAGAGATTCCGCTGCGCCGTGCGCTACATGGCGAGCATGTCATCAACCATGAAATGGTCCTGCTGAGTCAGGGCGCGCCACGATATGTGCTCTCCAACGCCGATCCGCTGTTCAGTTCCGACGGCCATCCCTTGGGCGCGGTCGTCGTCATGCACGACATCACCGAACGCAAGCGCATCGAACGCCTGCAGCGCGAGTTCATCTCTACCGTCAGCCACGAGCTGCGCACGCCGCTGACCTCCATCACCGGCGCCCTGGCGCTGATCTGTTCGAACGTCATGGGCGAAGTACCTGAATCGATGCTCGAGTTGCTGGATATCGCCCAACAGAACAGCCAGCGCCTGGGCGCGCTGATCGACGATCTGCTGGATATGGAAAAACTGCACGCCGGCAAGATGCGCTTCGACATGCTCGAGCAACCGCTGCCGCCCCTGCTGGAACTGGCCCTGCGTAGTAACGGCAGCTACGCCGAGCGGCATGGCGTGCAGCTGCACCTCGGCGCCTGCCCGGCGGTGAGCGTGACGGTCGATGCCATGCGTGTGCAGCAAGTATTGAGCAATCTACTTTCCAACGCAGCGAAGTTCTCCCCGGCCGGTGAGCAAGTCGAACTGTCAGCCCAATTCAGTGACGGCCGGGTCCGGGTCAGCGTCCGAGACCAGGGCCCGGGCATTTCCGACGAATTTCATGCGCGGGTATTCCAGAAGTTCGCCCAGGCCGACTCGTCCGACAGCCGCCAGCAAGGCGGCACCGGGCTGGGCCTGGCGATCAGCAAGGAGCTGATCGAGCACATGGGCGGGCAGATCGGCTTCGAATCCGAGCCCGGCCGTGGCGCCTGCTTCTGGTTCGAACTACCCGCACAAGGCCAGGCCAAGGAGAGACCGTGATGAAACAGCTCAAGCGCATCCTGCACGTCGAAGACGTACCGTCCATCCAGGTGGTGACGCGTATCGCCCTGGAAAAGCTCGGCGGCTTCGAGGTGCTCAGCTGCCAGTCCGGTCAGGCCGCGCTCGATCAGGTGCAGGCCTTCGCCCCTGATCTGATCCTGCTCGATGTGATGCTGCCGCAGATGGACGGCATCGAGCTGGTTCGCCAGCTCTCCCATCTGATCGACCTACAGCAGACGCCCGTGGTGTTTCTCACCGGCCACTTGCAGCCCGAACGGCTGCAGGAGCTGCGCCAGCTCGGCGTGCGCCAGGTGCTGAGCAAGCCCTTCGATCCGCTGCAGCTTTCCACCCAGCTGCGGCAAATCTGGGAGGCCGAGCATGGATGATTGCACCCGTCTGGCGCTGCAGGAGCAGCTGGCGCAGCTGGAACAGCAATTCGGCGAACGGCTGCAGGCCGACCTTATCGACCTCGCCGCGCTCGCCCAGGATCTGCAGCAGACCCGCGCCACTGCCAGCCGCCGGCTGGTGATGCTGAACATCCGCGAGCGCCTGCATCGTCTGGCCGGCGCCGCCGGTACCTTTGGTTTCGCCAAGCTCGGGGAGCGCGCCAGACAACTCGAACAACGTGCCGACCGCTGGCTGGATTCGGCCAAGCCGGGCAGTCGCGCGGCCGAGGCCTTCGCCCGTGCGGTGCTGCAATTGACCAGCGAAACCCCCGGCCAGGAACGCCACGGCGCGGCGGAGCTGCCCGAACATCACGAGGACCCGGCACCCGGCTGTCGCATCTACCTGATGAAGGCCGATCCGGTCGCGGGCGCCAGCATGGCGGTGACCCTGCGCAACTTCGGCTATCTGGTCAGCCAATGGCTCAGTTTCGCCGCGCTGCAGGAGGCCGTGGCCGATGAACTGCCCGACGCGCTGATCGTCAGCGTCGAACAGGAAGGCGATTTCGAAGCGCTGGCCGCCCTGCAGCAAGGCCTCGAGCAACCACTGCCGCTGCTGATCATCCATGATCGTGCCGATTTCGCCAGCCAGCTGGCTGCGGTACGCGCCGGGGCCCAGGGCTTCTTCGTCCGTCCGCTGGACATCACCCAGCTGGAAAACAGCCTGGAGCGCTGCCTCGATCGACAGCAGGGCGAGCCGTTCCGCGTGCTGATCGTCGATGACGACGCCGAACTGGCGGCACGCTACAGCCTGGTGCTGCGCAACGCGCAGATGCAGGTGCAGATCCTCACCGAACCGACCCGCGTGCTGGACACCATGCGCAGCTTCAATCCCGAGGTGCTGTTGCTGGACATCAACATGCCGGACTGCTCCGGCCCGGAGCTGGCGCAGATGATCCGTCTGCATGACGAATGGCTGCGGGTGACCATCATCTACCTTTCTGCCGAGACCGATACCCACCGGCAGATGGCAGCGCTGCTCAAGGCCGGCGACGACTTCATCACCAAGCCGATCAGCGATACCGCGCTGGTGGCCGCGGTGTATTCCCACGCCCAGCGTGCGCGCTCGCTGAGTACGGCGCTGGCCCGCGACAGCCTGACCGGCCTGCTCAAGCACGCTGATATCAAGGAACAGCTGGCGTTGGAAGTGCAGCGCACCACCCGCACCGGCAAACCCGCCAGCGTGGTGATGCTCGACCTCGATCATTTCAAGCAGATCAACGACACCTATGGGCATGCCGCCGGCGACAACGTCATCCGCGCCCTGGCCAACCTGCTACGCCAGCGCTTGCGGCGTATCGACAGCCTCGGCCGCTACGGGGGCGAGGAGTTCGTCGCCGTGTTGCCCGAATGCTCGGCCCTGCAGGCCCGACGCATTTTCGACGAAATCCGCGTGCGCTTCGCTGCGCTGAGCTTCCATGCCGGCGACCAGGAATTCCGCGTGACCTTCAGTGCCGGCATCTGCGAGACCGACGGCCACAGCGCCTCCGGCCTGCTGCTCGAGCATGCCGACCAGGCGCTGTACGTGGCCAAGCACAATGGCCGCAACCAGGTGCAGATCGCCCAGCGCTGAGCGTCTGGCCCTTTCGGCGGCGAACCGCTGTGGTCCGCAGGTCTGACTACACTGAGTTCATCCCGGTGACCACGCTGAAGCGAGGCAACTGGGGATTCTGTGCAGTCGTCCCCGACGGAAGGAGTCCGGTTTGCCCGCAAGGCTCGCGATCGGTTGGCATTCAGTCGCCTTTCTCGCTGCGTTTCTGTTGCTCGTCGCGCTTGGCTGGCAAGGCAAGCGCACGCAGGAAGCGCTGTTGCAGACCAATCGCTCGGTCAGCCACAGCCTGGAAATCATCACCTCGGTCCAGGCGATCTTTTCTTCGTTACAGGACATCGAAACCGGTTCGCGCGGTTTCATCCTCACCGGCGACCCCACCTATCTCGAACCCTACGAACGTGGCCTCAGACAACTGGAAGGCAACCGACGCAGCCTGCAGCGCCAGGTCGAAGGACGTGATTATCCCGACCGACGCTGGTTCCGGACCCTCGATGCGACCATCGCCGACCGCCTCGAAGTTGCCGCCGGCAACATGCAAACCCGCCGCGAGGCCGGGCTGCAGGCTGCCGTGGAGCGTCTGCGCGAGGCCGGCGGGCACCTGCTGATGGACCGCCTGCGCGCACTGCTCAACGCCGTCGAGCAGCACGAGCGCAGCCACCTGGCCGCCGCCAGCGCAGCCGTGGCACGCACCACCGAGCGCGCGCAGCAACTGGCACTGATCGGCACGCTGGTGGTGATCGGGCTGTTTCTGGCGGCCTTCTGGGCCTTGCAGCGGAATCTGCAGATTCGCCAGCAGCTCGCCCGCAGCGCCCAGGCCGGCGAGGCACGCCTCGGGGCGCTGCTGCAGGCCATCCCGGACCATCTTTACGCGGTCGATAAGCGGCAGCAGGTGTCGAGCATTTCGCGAGGCACCCCGCGCCGCGCACCGCCGCCGGAAGCGATCGAACCCTTGCTCATCGAGCTGCTCAATCAGACCGACGAGGGCGCACTGCGCCAGAAGACCTGGTGCGAGCTGCAGACCCAGCGCACCTTCGAGGTTCGTCTGATGCCTACCGGGCTGGGCGATCATCTGGCCATCGCGCACGACGTCAGCGAACTGCAGCGCAACCGCGACAGCCTGCATGACCAGCAGGTCTTTCTCCGCCGCGTGGTCGACACCGACGAGAACCTGATCTTCGTTCGCGACGCCCAGGGCCGTTTCCTGCTCTGCAATTCGGCGCTCGCGGCCCTGCTGGACGTGCGCCCGCAGGACATCGAGCAGCGCCGCCCCGACGAGGTGCCTTCCGCTCGCCTGCTGCGACCGCTGCTGCTGGGCGACGACGAACTGGCGGCCCTGGCGAGCGGCAGCGGGGAGCTGCGCACCACCGAGGTCGCCCTGACCGACGCCCACGGCACCGAGCATTGGTTCCAGGTGGTCAAGCGACCGCTGCGCATCTCCGCGCGCACCTGCCATGTGGTCACGGTGGCGGTGGACGTCTCCCTGCGCCGGCGCATGGAGCAGATGAAGACCGAATTCATCTCCACCGTCAGCCACGAGCTACGTACCCCGCTGACCGCCATTCGCGGCGCGCTCGGCATGCTGATCGGCGGTATTGCCGGGCAGCTCAGCGACGAGGCCCGTCCGCTGCTGACCATTGCTCACAAGAACAGCGAGCGGCTGGTGCGCCTGATCAACGACATCCTCGATATCGAGAAGCTGGAAGCGGGCCGCCTGGCGTTCAACCTGGGCCGACACGACGTGTGGCCGCTCGTCCAGCAGGCGCTGTCGGACATCACGCCGTACGGGCAGGACTACGGCGTCACCCTGGAATTCCTCGACCCCCCCGAGCTGGCCTCCAGTGAAGCAACCCTCGACCCTGACCGCTTCGCTCAGGTGATGGCCAATCTACTGTCCAACGCGATCAAGCATTCCCCCGCCGGCGGACGCGTGACGGTCGACCTGCGACGCAGCGGCGAAAGGCTCGAGATCGGGGTGCAGGATCGCGGACCCGGCATACCGGAAGCCTTCCGCTCGCGCATCTTCGAGCGCTTCGCCCAGGCCGATTCGTCCGATGCCCGTCAGCGCGGCGGTACCGGGCTGGGGCTGGCCATTACCCGCTCGCTGGTCCAGCAGATGAACGGCAAGATCGGCTTCGATTGCCAGCCGGACCAGGGCACGCGCTTCTGGCTGCAGCTGCCGCTGGAGGAACACGCCCAGCCGCTCCAGCCGCAGGCACCGGCGCAGCCACTCAGCCTCGGCTCGGCGCCGCAGCAGACGCCCCTTATTTTGATCCTCGAACCCGACTGCCACGCCGCCGAGCAGCTGGCCGAGGCGCTGCACCAGCACGGCTATGCCACGCTGATCGCCCATGCTGCCGCCGAAGCACGCGAACTGCTCGGCCAGCACCGTGTCCAGGCGCTGACCCTCAGCCCGGCACTGGACGACGAGAACAGCGTGGCCTTCCTGCAGAGCCTGCGCAGCCAACACCACTACCGCAACCTGCCGGTGCTGATCGTCAGCGTGCAGCCGCAGCGCCGGGATGAGGATGACGGCCTGCTGCGCGGCGGTGCGGTAGGCGTGATCGACTGGCTGCACAAGCCGATCGACCCTTCCCGCGTCATGGAGGTAATTCGCGCCTGCCTGCAGCTCGGCGGGTCGAAACCGCGCATCCTGCACGTGGAGGACGACGACGACCTGCGCGTACTGCTGGCCAGGCAGATCGCCATGCTCGACGTCGAACTGGCCGGCGCCGCCACCCTGCAGGAGGCGCGTCAGCTGATCAGCGCGCAGCCCTTCGATCTCGCCATCATCGACCTGATGCTGCCCGACGGCGACGGCACCGAGCTGTTCGACCAGCTGGCGCAGAGCATTCCGCCCCCACCGGTGATCATCTTTTCCGCGCTCGACACCCCGATCCAGGACAACCGCCTGGCGCTGCGCCAGCTGGTCAAGTCCCGTCACGACGGCGACGAGCTGGCCAGGCTGATCCAGCACCTGTTGCAGCACTGGCCACCGGGCCACACTCACTCTGACGAGGTTCATGCATGAGCGAATCCGCCAGCAAGCGCATCCTCATGGTGGAAGACGAAGAAGACATCGCCTTCCTCATCCGTTACATGCTCGAACGCCACGGTTTCGTCGTCGACCATGCCGCCGATGGCCGCCAGGCGCTCGATCACTTCGCCCAGGCCGCCCCACCGGACCTGACCCTGATGGACATCATGCTGCCCTATCACGACGGCCTGGAGTTGATCGAACGGTTACGGGCACAGGCCGGCTGGGAAAGCGTGCCGGTGCTGATGCTGACCGCCAAGGCACGCGAGGTGGATATCGTCCGCGCGCTGGAACTGGGCGCCGACGACTACGTGACCAAACCCTTCCAGCCGGAGGAACTGCTGGCACGCATTCGTCGCCTGCTGAGGGGGCGCCGATGAAGCGCGCGTTGCTGCTGCTTGCCCTGGCGATGCCCTGCACCACGGCTTTGGCGGATATCGCCACGGCCGAGCGCCAGGTGCAGGCGCAGCAACTGGACGCTGCTGAAGCGACCCTGCGCGCGCACCTGGCGCAGCACCCGGAAGACGCCGACGCGCAGTTCCTGCTGGCCCGGGTGTTGAGCTGGCAGGGCCGGCCGGAACAGGCCTTGCCGATCTACCAGCGCTTGCTGCGCCAGCAGCCGGACAATGCCGACTACCTGCTCGGCGAGGGCCAGGCGCTGCTCTGGGCCGGGCGCCCGCAACGCGCGCTGGCGTCGTTGGAACGGGCCGCCAGGATCGCGCCGGACTACGCCGAGGTGCAGCAGGTGATCCAGCAGGCACGCGCCGCGCTGACCGTGCCCACCACGGCGACCGCCCCGGTACCCGTGACGGCCGCCGCGACCAAGCGCCGTCACGAGCTGGAGATCTCGGCGCGTCAGGACTGGCTGGACAGCGGCTTCGACAACTGGCGCAGCCAGCGCCTGGATTACACCTCGACACGGCCGGAAAGCCTTGGCTGGTACGGTGCGCTGCTGCGTGAGCAGCGCTTCGGCGAATGGGACGAAGGCGTCGAGGCCGGCGCGGTGATTCCGCTCGACGACAACTGGACGCTGCAGCCGGAGGTCGGCTATCAGCCTTCACCCTATTTCCTGCCCGAGTGGCATGCCGATCTGCGCCTGCAACGGCGCCTGCCGGACGGCTACCTCGGTGCCGTCAGCGTTCGCCGCACCGAGTACGAGACCACCCGCGTCGACCGCCTTGCGCTGAGCGCCGAGCGTTACTGGAACGCCTGGCGCGCCGGCTACACCCTGAACGTGACCGACGTGGCCAACGCCGGCACGCCGATCGGCCACGACCTGGCGCTGGACTACTACTACCGAGGGCTGAGCTACGCCGGCCTGCGCCTGACCGTGGGCGAGGAAGAGGCGGTGGAAGAGCAGCAGCTGATCACCAGCGACGTGCGCGCCGTCAGCCTGCAGGGTCGTCACTGGTTCGACAGCCGCTGGGCGCTGAGCTGGGAAGTCGGCTATCACCAGCAGGGCAGCTACTACGACCGACAGTGGCTGCAGATCGGCCTGCGCCATGCGTTCTGACCTGCTGACCGGCTGCCCTCCCTGGCTGTGCGAGGCGCCCGCCCGGCTCTGGCTGCACGTCTGGCCTGAGGACCGCATGTTGCAGCTGGCGCTGTACTGCGCCTTCGGCCTCGGGGCGTTGACGCTGCTGGTGCTGCTGCAGGTGCTGCTGCTCGGCGAACTGTCGCGCCGGCGTGCGGTGCGCCGGCAGCAGTTCAACGAACAGTGGCGCCCCTACTTCGCCCTCTGCAGCCTCAGCGATGACGTGCCGACATCCCACGCGTCGCTGCCGCGGCGGCATCAGCTCTGGTTTCTGCTGCAGTGGAACCGCACCCAGCTGCAGTTGCGCGGCGCCGCCCGCGAGCGCATGAACCGCGCACTGGTCGCCCTGGGGATGGATCGTCAGGCGCTGCTCCTGTTACGGGGGCGGGTGCGCAGCAAGCTGATCGGCCTCACCTGCCTGCGCCATCTGGCCGACCCCACCCATTGGGACGCGGTGCAGCCGCTATTGCTCAGCCGCAACGCCATCGTCGCCCTGGCCGCCGCGCAGACGCTGGTGGCCATGGACCCGGCAAAGGCCATGCAGCTGATCCTGCCGGCGGCGGTGGAACGCCCCGACTGGGCGTTGCCGCGCCTGGTCAGCCTGTGCCAGCAGGCCGGTGAGCAGGCAGTGACCACGCCGCTACTGATCGTGCTGTCCAGCTCGCCAGACCCGCGCCGCGAGCGACTGGTCGGCCTGCTGGTGCATGGCGACCCGCGCCATGCCGCGCCCTGGGCGCGGGCACGGCTGGACCAGGGGGCGCCTGTCGAGCAGCTGCAGGTGGCGCTGCGCTGCCTCAGCGAGCTTGGCGACCCACGCGACCGCCCGCGCCTGCTGCGCGCCCTCGGCCACGAGCAGGAGGGCGTGCGCCTGGCCGCCCTGCTGGCGCTGCACAAGCAGGCACGTCGGGAAGACAGCGAGCTGTTCCTGCCGCTGCTCGCCGACCGCAGCTGGTGGGTGCGCCAGGCCGCCGCCGACAGCCTGGCGACGTTGCCCGGCGCATCCCCGGACGCGCTGCAGCAGCTGCTCGAGCAGGTGCACGACCGCTACGGCAGGGATGCCCTGCGCCGGGCCATCGCGGAGGTGCGCCGGTGACGGTCGACTGGCTGTGGTGGCTGCAGGTCGCCTTCATCCTCTATTTCCTGCTGCTCAACGGCATGTACCTGCTGCTCAACCTGCTGTCGATGGGCAGCCTGATGGGTTACATCCGCCAGCGCGCAGAAACCGGCGAGCTGGCGCCTTATCTCGGCGTCGAACCGCCGGTGTCGGTGCTCATGCCGGCCTTCAACGAAGAGGCGACGATCCGCACCTCGGTGCGCTCGATGCTGCAGCTGCAGTACCCCGAATTCGAGATCGTGGTGATCAACGACGGTTCGAAGGACCGCACCCTGGCCGTGCTGATCGAGGAATTCGACCTGGTGCCGCACCCCGAGCCGTTGCGCCAGGCCGTCGCCCACCAACCGGTGCAGGCCATCTATCGCTCGCGCCGCTACGCCAACCTGCGCGTGGTCGACAAGGCCAACGGCGGCAAGGCCGATGCGTTGAATGCCGGTATCAATGCCGCGCGCTACGGACTGTTCTGTGGCGTCGACGCCGACTCCATCCTGCAGCGCGACAGCCTGTTGCGCGTGGTCCAGCCCTTCCTCGAGGACGAGCGCACCATTGCCGCGGGCGGCACGGTGCGCATCGCCAACGGCTCGCAAGTGCGTGGCGGCTTCCTGATCCAGGCCGGGCTGCCACGCAACTGGCTGGCGCGCTTCCAGATCGTCGAGTACCTGCGCGCCTTTCTGTTCGGCCGCCTCGGCTGGTCGCCGCTCAATGCCGTGCTGATCATCTCCGGCGCCTTCGGCCTGTTCGATCGCGAGCGGGTGATGGCGGTCGGCGGCTATCGCACCGATACGGTCGGCGAGGACATGGAGCTGGTGGTGCGGCTGCACCGTTATCACCGCGAAAAGCGCATCCCCTACCGCATCCGCTACCTGCCGGACCCGATCTGCTGGACCGAATGCCCGGAAGACCTCGGTACCCTCGGCAGGCAGCGCAGCCGCTGGCAGCGCGGCCTGGCCGAAAGCCTCGGGCGTCATGCCCGCCTGGCCTTCAGCCTGCGCGGCGGCACGCCCGGCTGGCTGGCCTGGCCGTTCATGGCGCTGTTCGAGTGGATCGGCCCGCTGATCGAACTGGTGGGCTACGGCTTCATGCTGGCGGGCTTCGCCTTCGGCGCGGTGTCCTACGCGGCGCTGGCCGCCTTCCTGCTGGTGGCGATCGGCATGGGCATCCTGCTGTCGGTCAACGGCCTGCTGCTGGAAACCATGTCCTTCCGCGTCTACAGCCGTCGACGCGACATGCTGCAGCTATTCCTGATGGCCGTGCTGGAGAACTTCGGCTACCGCCAGCTCAACACCCTCTGGCGCTGCCGCGGTCTCTGGCAGTGGTTCTCCCGGCGTAAACACCAGTGGGGCGTGATGCGCCGCAGCGGGCAGTGGGGGCAAAGCTAGCTGAACGCTCAAAAGACCGTAGGGTGGATCACGCTTCATCGATCCACCATGGCTGTGCGGCAAGGTGGATGTAAAAGGCGACATCCACCCTACGGATGCCGTCAGAGCTGAATCCAGGTCGCCTTGAGCTCGGTGTACTTGTCGAAGGCATGCAGCGACTTGTCACGACCGTTGCCGGACTGCTTGAAGCCGCCGAACGGCGCGGTCATGTCGCCGCCGTCGTACTGGTTGACCCACACACTGCCGGCGCGCAGCGCCCGTGCGGTGCGGTGCGCCTTGGACAGGTCGGCGGTCCACACCGCGGCAGCGAGGCCGTAGGGCGTGTCGTTGGCGATGGCCACCGCTTCCTCGGCGCTGTCGAAGCTGATTACCGAGAGCACCGGGCCAAAGATTTCCTCCTGGGCGATCTTCATCGCATTGTCGACGCCATCGAAGATGGTCGGCTCGACGTACAGCCCGCCGGTTTCTTCCAGTGTCCGCTGGCCGCCGATCAGCACCTGCGCGCCGGCCTGGCGTCCGGAGTCGATGTAGCTGAGCACGGTGTTGAGCTGCTGGGTGTCCACCAGGGCGCCGACGTTGGTCGCCGGGTCCAGCGGGTTGCCCGGCTTCCAGCCCTTGAGCGCCTCCACCACCATGGGCAGGAAGCGCTCCTTGATCGAACGCTCCACCAGCAGCCGCGAACCGGCAGTGCAGACCTCGCCCTGATTGAAGGCGATCGCACCCGCCGCCGCCTGGGCAGCCGCCTGCAGGTCGGGCGCATCGGCGAAGACGATGTTCGGGCTCTTGCCGCCCGCCTCCAGCCAGACACGCTTCATGTTCGACTCGCCGGCGTAGATCATCAGCTGCTTGGCCACCCGCGTGGAGCCGGTAAAGACCAGCGTGTCGACGTCCATGTGCAGCGCCAGCGCCTTGCCGACGGTGTGGCCGTAGCCTGGCAGGACATTGAGCACGCCGGCCGGAATGCCGGCGTCGATCGCCAGCTGGGCGATGCGGATGGCGGTCAGCGGCGACTTCTCGGACGGCTTGAGCACCACCGAGTTGCCTGTGGCCAGTGCCGGGCCGAGCTTCCAGCAGGCCATCATCAGCGGGAAATTCCACGGCACGATGGCCGCCACCACGCCGACCGGCTCGCGGGTGACCAGGCCCAGCTGGTCGTGGGGCGTGGCCGCCACCTCGTCGTAGATCTTGTCGATCGCCTCGCCGCTCCAGCGCAGCGCCCGCGCCGCGCCGGGGATATCCACCGTCAGCGAGTCGCCGATCGGCTTGCCCATGTCGAGGGTCTCCAGCAGGGCCAGCTCCTCGCGGTTCGCTTCCAGCAGATCGGCGAAGCGAATCAGCACCGCCTTGCGCTTGGCCGGCGCCAGCTTCGCCCAGCTGCCTGCCTCGAATGCGGCGCGTGCGCTGGCCACCGCACGCTCGGCATCGGCCAGGTCGCAGCTGGCGACCTGGGCCAGCACCCGCCCGTCCACCGGGCTGATGCAGTCGAACTGGCCTCCGTCCGCCGCGGCGCAATACTCACCCTGGATAAAGGCGCGACCTTCGATGTGCAGGTCGCGGGCACGCTGTTGCCAGTCGGCGAGGGTCAGGGTGGGCATGGTGCATCCTCTCTAGTCAGGTCTTCGGGCTGTGGAAAAGGCACCCTAAACCAGCGGCGCGGACCCTATCAATATTTTTTACGAACGGCCGGTCAATCGCCTTGTTTTGTTCGTTTTATTAAACATAGACTCGATGAAAACCCTGCGGCTCGCCGTCGCAGCATAGCCGCTCGCCACCCGGAGCCAGCCCCATGTCACAGGATTTCCATCCCAACGCCTCGCCTGATCATTTCTGGATGCCCTTCACCGCCAACCGCCAGTTCAAGGCCACGCCGCGCCTGCTGGAGAGCGCCGAGGGCATGTATTACACGGCGAGCGACGGCCACCAGGTACTCGACGGCACGGCCGGGCTCTGGTGCTGCAATGCCGGCCATGGGCGCCGCGAGATCAGCGAAGCGGTGAGCAAGCAGATCGCCGAGATGGACTTCGCGCCGACCTTTCAGATGGGCCATCCGCTACCTTTCGAGCTGGCCGAGAAACTCGCCGCCATCAGCCCCGAAGGGCTGAACCGGGTGTTCTTTACCAACTCCGGATCGGAGTCGGCGGATACCGCGCTGAAGATCGCCCTCGCCTATCAGCGCGCCATCGGTCAGGGCTCGCGCACGCGGCTGATCGGCCGCGAATTGGCCTATCACGGCGTCGGTTTCGGCGGCATGTCGGTGGGTGGCATGGCCAACAACCGCCGCGCCTTCGGCCCGATGCTGCCGGGTGTCGATCACCTGCCGCATACCCTCGATCTGCAGCGCAACGCCTTCAGCAAGGGCCTGCCGCAGCATGGCGTGGAGCGTGCCGATGAGCTGGAGCGGCTGGTGACGCTGCATGGTGCGGAGAACATAGCCGCGGTGATCGTCGAGCCAATGTCCGGCTCGGCCGGGGTGATCCTGCCGCCAGTTGGCTATCTGCAGCGGCTGCGTGAGATCACTTCCAAACACGGCATCCTGCTGATCTTCGATGAGGTCATCACCGGCTTCGGCCGTGTCGGCGAGGCCTTCGCCGCGCAGCGCTGGGGCGTCACGCCGGACATCCTCACCTGCGCCAAGGGTTTGACCAACGGCGCGATCCCCATGGGGGCGGTACTGGTCGCCGACCACCTGTTCGATGCCTTCATGAAGGGCCCGGAAAGCGTCATCGAGTTCTTCCACGGTTACACCTATTCCGGGCACCCGGTGGCCTGCGCAGCGGCGCTGGCAACGCAGGAGATCTATCAGCAGGAAAACCTGTTCCACAAGGCCATCGACCTGGAGCCCTACTGGCAGGAAGCACTGTTCAGCCTCAGGGACCTGCCCAACGTGATCGACATCCGCACGGTCGGGCTGGTCGCGGGTATCCAGTTCGCTGCCCATGCCGATGGCGTCGGCAAGCGCGGTTACGAGGTGTTCCGGGAGTGTTTCGAGAAGGGCCTGCTGGTACGCGCCAGCGGCGACACCATTGCGCTGTCGCCGGCGCTGATCGTCGAGAAGGCCGAGATCGACCAGATGATGGAGTTGCTCGCCGACGGTATCCGCAAGGCCGGCTGAGGCTTATCCGGCCTGACGGGCCGTTCTCGCCGTATTTGCAGGGAAAACCGGTGGGCTGAAGCCCACCCTACAGGGGCGGCGGTGGCGTTCGGTAGGGTGGGCTTCAGCCCACCAATGCCATTGGGGCGCGGTCTCAGAGCGATTCCAGGCAGCCGGCCAGGGTGTCGCCAAGGCCTTCCAGCAACTTTTCGTAACCCTTGGCATCGGTCGCCAGGCCGACGCCCAGCACGTCCAGCTCCGCCATCTTCACCGGCAACCCGGCGGTCAGCGTCTCGGCCAGGCGCGGACGCGCCGGTGGTTCGCTGAACACGCAGCTCGGCCCTGCCTGTTGCAAGCGTTCGCGCATCGCCGCGACGTGGCGTGCACCCGGCTGAGCCTCGCCACCGGCGCTGAACACGCCAGCGTGGCGCAGGCCGTACGCGGCTTCGAAGTAGTCGTAGGCTTCGTGGAAGACGAAGAATGGTTTGTTCTGCACCTTGGCGAAGCGCTGCTTCAGATGCGCATCGAGCGCCGCGATGCGCTGAGCGAAAATCGCCGTATTGGCGTGATACTGCTCTGCGTTCGCCGGATCGGCTGCAGCCAGATCCTCCGCCATGCGCTCGGCGATCACCAGAGCGTTGGCGGGCAACAGCCACAGGTGCGCATCCAGTGAACCAGGACGATGGTCGTGATCGTGCTCGTCGGCGTGAGCGGAATGGTCATGCTCGTCATGATCATGACCTTCATGCGTGCCGTGGTCGTCATGGCCGTGCTCGTCGTGATCGTTCTCAGCATGGACATGCGCATCGCCGAAGCGGCGCAGGGTCAGCTTCGGCAGGTCCTGCACCGCCACGGTCGTGCCTTCGCGAGCGCTCAGCGCACGCGGCAGGAAGCTCTCCAGATCAGGGCCGATCCAGTAGAACAGTTCGGCATCGCGCAGCCGCCGTACGTCGGACGGGCGCAACGAGTAATGGTGCGCCGAAGCGCTGGCCGGCAGCAGCACATCGGGTTCGCCTACGCCGTCTTGTACCGCTGCGGCGATCAGCTGCAGCGGCTTGATGCTGGTCAGTACACGGACTTCGGCCTGGGCAGAGGAGGCGCCAGCGAGCAGCGCCGCCAGCAACGGAAGGGAGCAAAGACGATTCACGGGCATCACTCGAACGGAAAGAATTGGTACATAATAACGTCTCTCCCCTTACACGTCGCCGCCCATGTCCAAGACTCCACTGGCCTGCACGCCCCACGACCACGACCACTGCGTCAGCCATGCGTTGGCCGAAGCCGACAGCCTTTGCGCACGCCAGGGCGTACGCCTGACCGCCTTGCGCAAGCGCGTGCTGGAGCTGGTCTGGCAAAGCCACAGGCCGCTCGGCGCCTACGACATTCTCGCCGTGCTGAGCGAGCAGGATGGCCGTCGTGCAGCGCCGCCCACCGTTTATCGTGCGCTGGATTTCCTGCTGGAAAACGGCCTGGTGCATCGCATCGCGTCGCTCAATGCCTTCATGGGTTGCAACCACCCGGAGCATCCGCATCAGGGCCAGTTCCTCATCTGCCGCAATTGCCACACTGCCATCGAGCTGGAGCAGCCGGCCATTGCCGCCGCCATTGACAGCGCCGCCGGCAGCGTCGGCTTCGCCGTCGAGGGCCAGACCGTGGAAGTCGTTGGGCTCTGCTCGAACTGCCGGAAAGCCGCATGAGCGAAGTGCTGCTGAGGCTGGATGACATCCATGTGCGCTTCGCCAACCAGAACGTACTGGAAGGCGCGCAACTGCAGGTGCATCGCGGCGAGATCGTCACCCTGATCGGCCCTAACGGCGCCGGCAAGACCACCCTGGTGCGTGCCGTGCTCGGTTTGCTCAAACCCGATCAGGGGCAGGTCTGGCGCAAGCCGAAGCTGCGTGTCGGCTACATGCCGCAGAAGCTGCACGTCGATCCCACCTTGCCCTTGTCGGTACTGCGCTTTCTGCGCCTGGTCCCCGGCGTCGACCGCGCCCGTGCCCTCGCAGCGCTGGGCGAAGTCGGCGCCGAGCACGTCATCGACAGCCCGCTGCAGAAAATTTCCGGTGGCGAAATGCAGCGTGTGCTGCTCGCCCGTGCCCTGCTGCGCGAACCGGAGCTGCTGGTGCTCGACGAACCGGTGCAGGGTGTCGACGTTTCCGGCCAGGCCGAGCTGTACCGGCTGATCGGCGTGCTGCGCGACCGCTATGGCTGCGGCGTGCTGATGGTCTCCCACGACCTGCACCTGGTGATGAGCGCTACGGATCAGGTGGTCTGCCTGAACCGGCACGTCTGCTGCTCGGGGCATCCGGAGCAGGTCAGCAGCGACCCGGCCTTCGTCGAGCTGTTCGGCCAGGATGCGCGCAGCCTGGCGATCTACCACCATCAGCACGATCACAGCCACGACCTGCACGGCAGCGTGGTGACCGGCAAACCCCACGTCCACGGCCCGAACTGCAAGCACTGACATGCCCGATTTCCTTCTCAACGCCCTGCTCGCCGGCCTCGCCCTGGCGCTGGTCGCCGGCCCGCTCGGCTCTTTCGTCGTCTGGCGGCGCATGGCCTATTTCGGCGACACCCTGTCCCACGCCGCGCTGTTCGGCGTCGCCCTCGGGCTGATGCTCGACGTCAACCTGACCCTGGCGGTGACCGTCGGCTGCGTGCTGCTCGCGCTCTTGCTGGTCACCCTGCAGCAGCGCCAGCCGCTGGCCTCGGACACGCTGCTTGGCATCCTGGCCCACAGCACGCTGTCGCTCGGCCTGGTCTCGCTTAGTTTCATGAAGGATGTGCGCGTCGACCTGATGGGCTATCTGTTCGGCGACCTGCTCGCCGTGGGGCCGAGCGATCTGGCCTGGATCGTTGGCGGCAGCGCCCTGGTGCTGCTGATGCTGATTCCGCTGTGGCGGCCGCTGCTGGCGATCACCGTGCACGAGGAGCTGGCCAAGGTCGAAGGCCTGCCGGTGGCCGGCATCCGCCTGGCGCTGATGCTGCTGATCGCCGTGGTGATCGCCGTGGCGATGAAGATCGTCGGCGTGCTGCTGATCACCTCGCTGCTGATCATTCCCGCCGCGGCCGCACAGCGCCATGCGCGCACGCCGGAGCAGATGGCTCTGGGCGCGAGCATCCTGGGAATCGTCGCCGTGTGCCTGGGGCTGACGCTGTCCTGGTACGAGGACACCCCGGCCGGCCCGTCCATCGTGGTCAGCGCCGCCGCACTGTTCCTGCTCAGCTTCGCCTGGCCGAAACGCGCCTGATGAGCGACCTGAAATACCTGCGCGGCTACCCCGAGCCGCTGTTGGCTCAGGTGCGCCAGCTGATCGCAGAGGATCGTCTGGGCGACTACCTCGCGCGGCGCTACCCGGAGCGGCACCAGGTGCAGAGCGACAAGGCACTGTACGGCTTCGTGCAGCAGCTCAAGCAGGATCATCTGAAAAGTGCGCCGCCGATCGACAAGGTGCTCTATGACAGTCGCCTGGACCTGACCCATCGGGCGCTGGGCCTGCATACCGCGGTGTCACGGGTGCAGGGCGGCAAGCTCAAGGCGAAAAAGGAGATCCGCGTCGCCGCGCTGTTCCGCGAAGCGGCGCCGGAATTCCTCAAGATGATCGTGGTGCATGAGCTCGCCCACCTGCGCGAAAGTGAGCACAACCGCGCCTTCTACAAGCTGTGCGAACACATGCTGCCGGGCTACGGGCAGATCGAGTTCGACCTGCGGCTGTTTCTGCACTGGCGCGAGCTGCGGGCCCAGGATGCCGAACCCGGCGGCTACGCCTGACGCCCAATGGCGCCAGGCGTGCGGTTGCATGCCGGCAGCGCTCAGATCCAGCCCAGCCAGCGCCACCAGGTTGCCGCGAACAACAACATGGTCAAATAACCGATCAGCGTCACCAGCACGCCGACCTTGGCGAACTGCCGGGCACTGAAGGTTTCAGTGCCCAGGCAGACCATGTTCTGCGGTGCGTTGATTGGCAGGATGAAGCCGTAACTGACGACGAAACCGAGCAGCATGGTCATCCCCAGCCGGCTGAAGTCGCCCGGCAGGCTCAGCAACACCGAAATCAGGATCGGCAGCATCGCCGAGGTCAGCGCCGTGGCACTGGCAAAGCCCAGGTGGATCACGATGAGAAAGGCGCCAAGGATGGCGAAGATGCCCAGCGGCCCCACCACGCCAAGCCCGGTGTGGGCTACCACCTGCGCGCCGAGCCACTGTCCGGCCTGGGTCGTGAGCAATACCGTGCCGAGGCTGATCCCGACACCGAAGACGATCACCGTACCCCATGGCACCCGCGTCTGGACCTCCTTCCAGTTCATCACGCCGATGCGCGGCAGCATCAGGATTACCAGGCCGGCGTAGGTGGTGCTGGTGGTGTCGAAGCTGTGCAGCTTGCCCTCGGTGGCCCAGCACAGCAGCAACCCGATGGACACGGCGAGCAGGCGTTTCTGCGCCGAGGTCATCGGCCCAAGTTCGGCAAGCGAGCGTGCCACGGCTTCCTTGCCACCGGCTATCCGCTCGGTTTCCGGCGGCAGCAGCTTGAGCACGATGAACAGCAGCACGAAGGACATCAGCACGGCCCAGGGTGCGCCGGCGATGAGCCAGTCGATCCAGCTGACTCGCTCACCCAGCAGTTTGTCCATGAAGCCCACCAGCAGCAGGTTCTGCGCCGCTGCGGTCTGGATGCCGATGTTCCAGATGCTGGTGCCCTGGGCGACGATGATCATCATGCCGGCGGCGAAGTTCGAACGCTTGTCGATCCCGAATGCGGTGATGATGCCAAGCATGATCGGCACCACGCAGGCGGCTCGCGCCGTGGCGCTGGGCACCACCAGGCTGAGCAGGACGATGACCACCAGCGTACCGCCGAGAATGTGCCGCGAACTGGTGCCGACCCTGGAGAGGGTTATCAGCGCAATGCGACGGTCGAGCCCGGTAAGCGTCATCGCCGCAGCGATGAACAGGGCGCCCGCGACCAGCGCCAATGCCGGATTGGCGAAACCGGAAAGCCCCATGCTGATCGCTTTGGAGGTGCCGTAGACCACCTCAGGGTTTTCCAGCGTAGGCGCCGTGCCGACGAGAAACGCCAGCAGCGCGGTGATCATGATCGCGCTGACCTCGTAGGACACCGCTTCGGTGATCCACACCACCACTGCAAACACAAGGATGGCCAGCACCCGCTGGCCAGCCACGGGAAGATCGGCAGGCAACGGCATCAGCAGCACGCCAATCAAGGCTAGTACGGCGACCAGTAGGCCGATGGGAATGCCGAGCAGGCCCTGACGGGCTGCATTTTGGGTATCGCTCATGGTAAGGCTCCATCCGCTGACAGATACGCTTACAGCATGGGCAAGCCAGGCAGCCGCAACCATGACCTGGGTCTATTGCAGGCCCTTGCGCCGAGTTAACCAAATAAAAAAAGCAGAACGCCGGCATGCGCCGGCGTTCTGTGGTTGATGGCTCACAGCCAGGTTCGAGCGGGCTGGCGCCCGCGCCGAACCTTGCGCAAACCTCAGGCGGGAATTGCCTCCGCCGCGGCCTCGCGCGCCCAGACCCGATGCTGGCCAAGCGCCTGGGCGAAGTTGCCGAACACACCGTCCACATCGTCACCCTCCAGCAGACCGCTGTCGGGTTGCAGGCCGAGCGATGCCAGCAGCGGCCGCGCCGCACCGAGCATGACGATAGGTTTCAGGTGCTTGTAGGCCTCCAGCACGTAGTGCTTGGCCTCGCCGGACTTGGCCATGGCCGCCGCCGCATCGGCGCCGCCGGGGACGAACACGGCGTCGAACATCACCGAGGGCATGCCATCCATCGCGGCATCCACCGGCAGCATCGTGCCGTCCGCCGTTTTCACCGGAGCCGGGGACGGCCCGATGATCTTGGCTAGCGCGCCCTCCGAGGCCAGCTTGGCCTTGAAGGCGTCGATCGCCGCACCATCGACGCCGTTGGCTACCAGGATGGCCACCTTGCGCGACTTGATATTGCCCGGCGCATGGTTCATCAGACTCAGCGCCGGCGAACTTTGCACGCTGGACGCCTTGGAGGTAACGGTCGGTGCGCTCGGCGCCGGCAGACCCAGGTTTTCGGCGACGCGGCGGGCCAGCTCCAGGTCGATATTGGCGAGGATCTCGTTGACCTGCCGCTCGCGGATGAAGATCCGCTCTACCTTGCCCAGCTCGAAGGTATAGGCGCCGACAATGTGTTCCTTTTCCGGCTCGCTCATGCTGTTCCAGAACAGCGTGGCCTGGGAGAAGTGGTCGCCGAAGGATTCGCTGCGGTTGCGGATCTTGTGCCCTTCGACGCGCTCGGGATAGCTCTCGAAACCGCCGCCCTGAGCTGCCGGCGGGGTTTCTTTGGGCCAGCCGCTGTCGATGGAGTTGGGTTCGTAATTGGCGCGGCCCTTGTGGATGGTCTGGCGATGGAAGGCGTCGCGCTGATTGTTGTGGAACGGACACAGCGGACGGTTGATCGGGATCTCGTGGAAGTTCGGCCCACCGAGACGCAGCAGCTGGGTGTCGGTGTAGGAGAACAACCGGCCCTGCAGCAGCGGATCGTTGGTGAAGTCGATGCCCGGCACGATGTGGCCGATGTGGAAGGCGGCCTGCTCGGTTTCGGCGAAGAAGTTGTCCGGGTTGCGGTTGAGGGTCATCTTGCCGAGCTTCTGCACCGGCACCAGCTCCTCGGGGATAATCTTGGTCGGGTCGAGCAGGTCGAAATCGAACTTGTGCTCGTCGGCCTCTTCCACCACCTGCACGCCCAGCTCCCACTCGAAGTAGTCGCCCATCTCGATGGACTCCCACATGTCGCGGCGGTTGAAGTCCGGGTCCTTGCCGGCAATCTTCAGCGTTTCGTCCCAGACCAGCGAGAAGGCGCCGGCCACCGGCTTCCAGTGGAACTTGACGAAGCGGCTGATGCCCTCGGCATTGATCAGGCGGAAGGTGTGTACGCCGAAGCCTTCCATCGCCCGGTAGCTGCGCGGCAGGGCGCGGTCGGACATGGTCCAGAGCACCATGTGCGCCGATTCCGGCGTCAGCGAGACGAAGTCCCAGAAGCTGTCGTGGGCCGACTGCGCCTGCGGGATCTCGTTGTGCGGCTCAGGTTTGACTGCATGCACGAAGTCGGGAAACTTGATCGCGTCCTGAATGAAGAACACCGGCATGTTGTTGCCGACCAGGTCGAAGTTGCCCTCGTCGGTGTAGAACTTGGTGGCGAAGCCGCGCACGTCGCGCACGGTGTCCGCCGAGCCGCGCGAACCCTGCACGGTGGAGAAGCGCGTGAAGACCGGGGTTTCCTTGCCTTCGGCGGAAAGGAACGAGGCCTTGGTCAGCCAGCTGTGATCGGCGTAGCTCTGGAACACGCCGTGCGCCGCGGCACCGCGGGCATGCACGATGCGCTCGGGGATGCGCTCATGGTCGAAATGGGTGATCTTCTCGCGCATGATGAAATCTTCGAGCAGCGAGGGCCCACGATCGCCAGCCTTGAGAGTGTTCTGGTTGTCGGCGATCTTCACGCCCTGATTGGTGCGCAGCGCCTCGCCGGTGGCGTCGCTGCGAAACTCTTCCAGCTGATCGAGCTTGGCGTTGTGATTGGCGCGGTCGACGGTATCGGTGCCGGCCAGCTCGCTCTGTTGCGGGGTCTTGTCGGTCATGGTGGGCCTCCGTTTGCGGTGAGCGGTACCGCGAACGATCGGGCCACAATCGAGGCCAGTTACACGATCTTTTCACGGCGTACCCGGTTAATGACCCCAACATCGCCTGCATGGTTGCCCAAATATTCGATTTGCTTTGACTATCACTGCCATGCACTTAGTCAATGGCAGCGGGTCAGGCAAGCGACCTCGCCGCCAAACGGGTAGAATGCCCGGCTTTCGCCGAATATCCCGGCAACGAACGCCGCACCCACAAGGTTCGCCCGTGATCGAATTCCATCAAGTCCACAAAACCTATCGGACCGGCGGCAGAGACGTCCCTGCCCTGCAGCCGACGCAGCTGGAGATCGCCGCCGGTGAAGTCTTCGGCCTGATCGGCCACTCTGGCGCCGGCAAGAGCACGCTGCTGCGTCTGATCAACCGCCTCGAGGAACCCTCCGGCGGGCGCATCCTGGTCAACGGTGAAGATGTCACCGCGCTCGATGCCGACGGTCTGCGGCGCTTCCGCCAGCGCGTCGGGATGATCTTCCAGCACTTCAACCTGCTGATGTCCAAGACCGTGGCCGACAACGTCGCCATGCCGCTGCGCCTGGCCGGCATCCGCTCGCGCAGCGAGATCGACGCCCGCGTCGCCGCCCTGCTTGACCGCGTCGGCCTCAAGGACCACGCACGCAAATATCCTGCGCAGCTCTCCGGTGGCCAGAAGCAGCGCGTCGGCATCGCTCGCGCGCTGGCCACCGAGCCGAGCATCCTGCTCTGCGACGAGGCCACCAGCGCCCTCGACCCGCAGACCACCGCATCGGTGCTG
>Ga0189292_10157_pt1 | contig 32735 bp, 23 predicted proteins | sample UW1oraminimetaG_FD_130317 | JGI IMG/M metagenome (GOLD analysis project Ga0189292, IMG submission 130317) | Marine microbial communities from the Costa Rica Dome - UW179A-orange mini metaG | ecosystem: Environmental > Aquatic > Marine > Oceanic > Photic zone | place: Costa Rica: the Eastern...
CTGCCGACCGCGGAAGTCTATGCCGCGGCCTACAAGGCGCTGGGCGTGCCGGTGTATTCGTCGGCGGTGTTCAACTTCATTCCGAAGACCGCGATGGACTTCTACAAGGCCATCGCCCGCGAGGATCACGAAACCGTCGGCAAGCTGATCGACGATTTCTTCCTGCCGTATCTGGACATCCGCAACCGCTGCAAGGGCTACGCGGTCAGCATCGTCAAGGCCGGCGCCCGCATTTCCGGCTACGACGCCGGCCCGGTGCGCGCGCCGCTGACCGAACTCAAGCCCGACGAATACGAGCGCCTGGCGGTGCTGATCGAGAAGCAGGGCGCCCAGTAAGCCTTTCCGGAATCGCCCCGGCGCAGCCCTGCGGAATGGCCGCGCCGGGCATCATCAGAGGACACTTTGCATGGCTGACGTACAACGCTACGACAACTACATCGACGGCCAGTGGGTCGGCTCGGATCGCTACCAGGCCAACACCAATCCGTCCGACCTCTCTGACGTGATCGGCGAATACGCCCAGGCCGATGCCGGGCAGGTCGAGCAGGCCATCGCCGCCGCCCGCCGCGCCTTTCCGGCCTGGGCCACCTTCGGCATCCAGGCGCGCGCCGATGCGCTGGAAAAGGTCGGCCTGGAAATCCTCGCCCGCCGTGAAGAGCTCGGCACGCTGCTGGCCCGCGAAGAGGGCAAGACCCTCCCGGAAGCCATCGGCGAAGTCGCCCGTGCGGGCAACATCTTCAAGTACTTCGCCGGCGAATGCCTGCGCCAGGCCGGCGAGACGCTGCAGTCGGTGCGCCCCGGTGTCGGCGTGGAAGTCACCCGCGAACCCCTCGGCGTGATTGGCCTGATTACGCCTTGGAACTTCCCCATCGCCATCCCCGCCTGGAAGATCGCCCCGGCGCTGGCCTTCGGCAATTGCGTGGTGATCCAACCGGCCGACCTGGTACCGGGCTGCGCCTGGGCCATCGCCGAGATCATCTCCCGCGCGGGGTTCCCGGCCGGCGTGTTCAACCTGGTGATGGGCCGCGGCCGTGAAGTCGGCGAGGCCATCGTCAACGCCAGGGATGTCGACGCCGTGAGTTTCACCGGTTCGGTCGGCGTCGGCCGCGGCATCGCCCAGGCCTGCGTGGCGCGCGGGGCCAAGGTGCAGCTGGAGATGGGCGGCAAGAACCCGCAGATCGTACTGGACGACGCCGACCTCAACGTTGCCGTCGAGCTGTGCACCCAGAGCGCCTTCTACTCCACCGGCCAGCGCTGCACGGCGTCGAGCCGCATCATCGTCACCGAAGGCATCTACGACCGCTTCGTCGAGGCGATGGTCGAGCGCATCAAGAAGATCAAGGTTGGTTCGGCGCTCGAGCAGGGTGTGGATGTCGGCCCGGTGGTGTCCCAGGCCCAGCTGGAGCAGGACCTGCGTTACATCGAGATCGGCAAACAGGAAGGCGCGCGCCTGGCCTGTGGCGGCGAGCGGGTGACCTGCGGCACCGAGGGCTACTTCCTGGCGCCGACGCTGTTCGTCGACAGCAACCCGAACATGCGCATCAGCCGCGAGGAAATCTTCGGCCCGGTGGCCAACGTGGTGAAGGTCAAGGACTACGGCGAGGCGCTGGCGATGGCCAACGACACCGAGTTCGGTCTGTCCGCCGGCATCTGCACCACCTCGCTGAAGTACGCCAATCACTTCAAGCGTCACGCGCAGGCCGGCATGGTGATGATCAACCTGCCCACCGCCGGGGTGGATTACCACGTGCCGTTTGGCGGCCGCAAAGGTTCGTCCTACGGCCCGCGCGAACAGGGCCGCTACGCCCAGGAGTTCTACACCACGGTGAAGACCACCTACATCGGCTGAGGTGAAAGCCGGTCGAAAGGCCACGCTGCGAAACTGCGTAACGGCGCCCCGCGCGGGCGCCGCATCCCCGACAAGAACAACAGAGGGACACCCATGACCATTGCCGAAACGGGCACACCCCGCATTACCGAACTCACCGTCGTGCCCGTCGCCGGGCAGGACAGCATGCTGATGAACCTCAGCGGCGCTCACGGGCCCTGGTTCACCCGCAACATCCTCATCCTCAAGGACAGCGCCGGGCATGTCGGCGTCGGCGAAGTGCCGGGCGGCGAAGCCATCCGCCAGACGCTGGAAGACGCCCGCGGCATGATGGTCGGCGAGCCCATCGGCCAATACAACGCCCTGCTCAACCGTGCGCGCCGCGCTTTCGCCGACCGCGATTCTGGCGGCCGCGGCCTGCAGACCTTCGATCTGCGCATCGCCATTCACGCCGTCACTGCGCTGGAGTCGGCGCTGCTCGACCTGCTCGGCCAGCACCTTGAGGTGACCGTCGCCGCACTGCTCGGCGACGGTCAGCAGCGCGATGAAGTGGAAATGCTCGGCTACCTGTTCTTCATCGGTGATCGCAACAAGACCGACCTCGGCTACCGCGACGAATCCGGCGCCGACGACGCCTGGTTCCGCCTGCGCAACGAGGAGGCCATGACGCCGGATAGCATCGTCCGCCAGGCCGAGGCGGCCTATGAGCGCTACGGCTTCAAGGACTTCAAGCTCAAGGGCGGCGTGCTGCGCGGTGAAGAAGAAGTCGAGGCGATCCGCGCCCTGGCCGCGCGCTTCCCCGACGCCCGGGTGACGCTGGACCCCAACGGCGCCTGGTCGCTGGACGAAGCCATCGACCTGTGTCGCGACCTGCACGGCGTGCTGGCGTACGCCGAAGACCCCTGCGGAGCCGAGAACGGCTATTCCGGCCGCGAGGTGATGGCCGAATTCCGTCGCGCCACCGGCTTGCCGACTGCGACCAACATGATCGCCACCGACTGGCGGCAGATGAGCCACACGGTACAGCTGAACTCGGTGGACATCCCACTGGCCGATCCGCATTTCTGGACCATGGCCGGCTCCGTGCGCGTGGCGCAGATGTGCAGCGACTTCGGGCTGACCTGGGGTTCGCACTCGAACAACCACTTCGATGTTTCACTAGCGATGTTTACCCACGTCGCCGCCGCCGCGCCGGGCCGCGTCACCGCCATCGACACCCACTGGATCTGGCAGGACGGCCAGCACCTGACCCGCGAGCCGCTGAAGATCGTCGGCGGCAAGGTCGCGGTGCCGCAGAAGCCGGGGCTGGGCGTCGAGCTGGACTGGGATGCCTTGCGCAAGGCGCATGCGATGTACAAGGAAAAAGGCCTGGGCGCCCGTGACGACGCCATCGCCATGCAATACCTGATCCCCAACTGGACCTTCAACAACAAGCAGCCCTGCATGGTGCGCTGAGGGCTTCGGGCGCAGGCTTGGTCCCTGTGCTCAAAGGCTGCTGCTTCTGTGGGACCTGCTTCGGCCGCGCGGGCGGCACCGGCTTCGCGGCCAAGACCGTTCCCAAGCGTTCAGCATCGTAGGATGGGCTTTAGCCCACCAGAGATCGAGCCAGAAAGGTGGTTGGTCGGTAGGACGAGGAAGCGGTGGGCTAAAGCCCACCCTACGGGGTGGCAGCTTCGCGATCGTAGGTGGCACCAAAAAGCAGCCTCTGTAGGCGCGGTCTTGACCGCCAATGGGCACCCCGGCGTAGATCGGGTCTCGGAATCGTAGGGTGGGCTTCAGCCCACCAGAGATCGAGCCAGAAAGGTGGTTGGTCGGTAGGACGAGGAAGCGGTGGGCTAAAGCCCACCCTAAGGAGGTGGCAGCTTCGCGATCGTAGGTGGCGCCGAGAAGCAGCCTCTGCAGGCGCGGTCTTGACCGCGAATGGGCACCCCGGCGTAGGACGGGTCTCGGCATCGTAGGGTGGGCTTCAGCCCACCAGCGGCGCGCAAGGAAAAGGTGGTTGGTCGATAGGTAAGCGGTGGATATAGCCCACCCCAACGAAGCTGTCAGAACGAAACCATTTCAGAACAACAACCGGACCAACCGGAGCAGACATGAGCGAAACCGTGCAACTGATTCCCCACCAGGATTCCCCGCGCTGCATCCGCCTGAACGAGGCGGACAACGTCGCCGTGGTGGTCAACGATGGCGGCGTGCCGGTCGGCGCCAGGTTCGAGGACGGCCTGATCACCGTCGAGGCGGTGCCGCAGAGCCATAAGGTGGCGCTGGTAGACATCGGTGAAGGCGAGGCGGTGCGCCGCTACGGGCAGATCATCGGGTTTGCCCTTGAGCCCATCCGCCGCGGCAGCTGGGTCAAGGAAACCCAGCTAAAGATGCCCAGCGCACCGCCGCTGGACAGCCTGCCGCGCGCCACCGCTGTGCCGGCCGCACTCGACCCGCTCGAGGGCTACACCTTCGAGGGTTACCGCAACGCCGACGGCACCGTCGGTACGCGCAACATCCTCGGCATCAGCACCACGGTGCAATGCGTCACCGGCGTGCTGGAACACGCGGTCAAGCGCATCCGCGACGAGCTGTTGCCCAAGTACCCGAACGTCGACGATGTGGTTGCCCTGACCCACAGCTACGGCTGCGGCGTGGCGATCAATGCGCGCGACGCCTACATCCCGATCCGCACCGTGCGCAACCTGGCGCGCAACCCCAACCTGGGCGGCGAAGCACTGGTCATCAGCCTCGGCTGCGAGAAGCTGCAGGCCGAGCAGGTGATGCACGAGGGCGATCCCTCGGTGGACCTGCGTGATCCCTGGCTATACCGCCTGCAGGAGTCGAAGACCGGTTTTGGCGAGATGATCGAGCAAATCATGGCCTTGGCCGAAACGCGCCTGAAGAAGCTCGACCAGCGCCGTCGCGAAACGGTGCCGGCCAGCGAGCTGATCCTCGGCATGCAGTGCGGTGGCAGCGACGCCTTTTCGGGCATCACCGCCAACCCGATGTTGGGTTATGCCTCCGACCTCTTGGTGCGTGCCGGCGCCACGGTGATGTTCAGTGAGAACACCGAGGTGCGTGACGCGGTTTACATGCTCACCGCCCGCGCCGAAACGCCGGAGGTTGCCGATGCGCTGATCGCCGAGATGGACTGGTACGACCGTTACCTGGAGCGCGGCGCCGCCGACCGCAGCGCCAACACCACGCCGGGCAACAAGAAGGGCGGGTTGTCGAACATCGTCGAGAAGTCCCTCGGCTCCATCGTCAAATCCGGCAGCGGCGCCATCAGTGGCGTGGTCGGGCCGGGCGAGCGGGTCGCGCGAAAGGGCCTGATCTTCTGCGCCACCCCGGCTTCGGACTTCGTCTGCGGCACGCTGCAGCTGGCTGCCGGGATGAACCTGCACGTGTTCACCACCGGCCGCGGTACGCCCTACGGGCTGGCCATCGCGCCGGTGGTCAAGGTGGCGACGCGCACTGAACTCGCCGAGCGCTGGCCTGACCTGATCGATATCGACGCCGGGCGTATTGCCAGTGGCCGTAGCAGCATCGAAGAACTCGGCTGGGAGCTGTTCCATTACTACCTGGACGTCGCCAGCGGGCGGAAGCACACCTGGGCCGAGCAGCACCGGCTGCACAACGACATCGTCCTGTTCAACCCGGCGCCCATCACCTGAGCCGACGTGCTCCCGTCTCGCCCGTAGCAGTGGTGGGGCATGGACAGGCGATACCGCAGGAGATAGGTCAGGTACAGCTTCTAAATAGAAACATTTATCAATATCATGCGCGTTCTCATAAAAACTTCAAGGTAGAACTCCATGAGTCGCGTTGTCGCTTCGCCTCCGTTTTCGTTGCGCCCGCTGGTGTTGGGCCTGCCAGTACTGGTCGCCTGCTTTGCTGTAGACGCTCAGGAAGCGGTCGAGCTCGAAGCGCAACAGATCACCGCACCTCGCGAGACCGAACGCGGTAATGGCCCGGTCGAAGGCTATGTCGCCAAGCGCAGTGTCAGCGCCACCAAGACCGACACGCCGATCATCGAGACTCCGCAGTCGATCAGCGTGATCACCGCCGACCGCATCCGCGACCAGGGCTCGCTGACCATCCAGGATTCGCTGCGCTACGTTGCCGGTATGCGTGGCGAGGCTTATGGCTTGGACAGCCGCGGCGATTCGGCACTGATACGTGGCACATCGCCGGGCATCTTTCTCGACGGCTTGCAGAAGAGTGTGGGCTACTACAACGATACCCGCACGGATCCTTACACCCTTGAGAGGGTCGAGGTATTGAAGGGGCCTTCCTCAATGCTCTACGGGCAAAGCCCGGTTGGCGGCCTGCTCAATTTCGTCAGCAAGCGTCCGCAAGCTGAGCAGAAAAGCGAGCTGCAGCTGCAATACGGCAGCTTCGACCGCAAGCAGATCGCCTTCGACAGCACCGGCCCGCTGGACGACGATGGCACGCTGCTGTATCGCGTGGTGGCGATCCAGCGTGACAGCCAGACCCAGGTCGATCACACCAAGGACAACCGCCTGCTGTTCATGCCGTCGTTGACTTGGCGCCCCAACGAGCAGTTCGAGTGGACGCTGATGGCCAACGTGCAAAAGGACGACGGCGGCACCACCAGTTCCTTCCTGCCGCACCGCGGCACGGTGCTCGGCGCGCCCTACGGCGAGATCGGTAGCGAGCGCTTCGTTAGCGAACCCGGCTTCGATGAATACGACAGCGAGCAGAAAGCGCTGACCTCGCAGATGGCCTGGCGTGTCGACGACACCTGGACGCTGCGGCAGAACCTGCGCTGGCAGAAGAGCAAGGTCAGCTACCAGACCATGTATGGCTGGCCGCCGGTGCTCGGTGCCGACGACCGCACGATTAGCCGCGTCTGGTCCATATCCAAGCCGGAAGTGACCATCTGGACCGCCGATCACCAGGCCGAGTCGCGCTTCGACACCGGTGCGCTGCAGCACACCGCGCTGGTGGGCATCGACTACCGGCATGCGGTAACCGATAGCCGGACCGCTCGCGGCGTGGCCACCCCGCTGGATCTCTACGACCCGGTGTATGGCACCTTCGATCCGTCCGGCATCACGCTTTCCGATGTCCCGCAGCAGCGCGTTGCCCAGCAGGGCCTCTACGTTCAGGACCAGATCCGTCTCGACAAGTGGCTGGCAACTCTGGGGCTGCGCAAGGACTGGGCTGACACTCGCGTCGAGGAGGGTACCCGGCAGAAGGATGACGCGGTCACCGGTCGCGTCGGTCTGACCTATCTGTTCGACAATGGTGTGGCGCCCTACATCAGCTACAGCGAATCCTTTACGCCGATTATCGGGCTGGACAATTTCACTCAGCAGTCCTACAAGCCGCTCGAAGGCGAGCAGTGGGAGCTCGGCGTGAAGTATCAGCCGGCTGGCAGCAACACGCTCCTCACTGCTGCGGTGTTCGATCTGCGCGAGAAGAACCGCCAGATGCCCAACCCGGCGAATCCGCTGAGCACCATCCAGGCCGGCGAAGCGCGGGTCAAGGGACTGGAGCTGGAAGGGCTGGTCGAGATGAACTCGAACTGGGATCTGATCAGCACCTACACCTATCTGGATAGCGAAGTGGTCAAGGGACCGGTCGCCCAGCAGGGAAAGCGCATCGCCAGCGTGCCCGAACACATGGCCTCGCTATGGTCGCAGCACCGCTTTAGCATCGCCGGCATTCCTGGCTTCAGCGCCGGCGCCGGTGTGCGTTACGTCGGTGCCAGCTGGGATGGCACCGACAGCCTGAAGACGCCGTCGACCACACTGTTCGACGCCATGCTCGGCTACGCCTACCAGGACTGGTCGCTCACCCTCAACGCCACCAACCTGGAAGATGAGACCTACTACACCACCTGTCTGTCACGCGGCGACTGCTTCACCGGCAACCGCCGCACGCTGACGGCGACCGCGAGCTACAGCTTTTGAACGCCGCTGAGCCAAGCGCCGCGTACCGGTCTGCAAGGGAGGATTCGAAGTGAGTCGCAACACATCCATCAACCGCTGGAACATCGCGTCGCGCGTGCTCGCGGCGCTGGTCGGCGGTTACGCGGTCGCCTACGCGGTCACCGCCTTTCTGGCTGTCTATCTGCCGCTGGCACGGCCTGATCGTGTGGTGTTTTCCAGCCTCGCCAGCTTTGCCGTGTGGACGGCCGTGGTGATCTACGTGTTCGCCGCCCGCAGTGCCACGCGGGTATGGCTGCCGATCATCGGCGTAACCGCGGTGCTGTGCCTGGCCGCGTTCTTTTCCGGCGACTGGAGGGTTCGTCCATGAAACTGCGCCAAAGTATGGCCGGACTTCACACCTGGGGCGGCCTGCTGCCGAGCTGGCTGCTCTTTGTGATCATCTTCGCCGGTACCGTTGCCTGCTTCGACAAGGAACTCACTCGCTGGATGCGCCCCGCGCTGCACGACGGCGTGGTATCGAGCCTGGGAGCGGACGACGTACGCGGCTGGTTGCAGCAGAACGTCAGCGATGAGCTGCATGCCTTCTGGATGCACGGCCCCACAGAGCGTGAGCCCTATTGGCGCCTTGGTTGGGAAGTGGACGGTACCAAGACGATCCACAACATCGCCTTCGACCCGCGCAGCGCGCAGGCCGAGCCAATGCCGGAAACGCTGGGTGGCGAGTTCTTCTTCAAGTTGCACTACAACCTGCACGCCGGTGACATCGGCATGTACATCGTCGGCCTGGCCGGCATGTTCATGCTCGTCGCGCTGGTGTCGGGGGTGATCATCCACCGGCGCATCTTCAAGGATTTCTTCACCCTGCGGCCCAAGGCCAACGGCCAGCGTGCCTGGCTCGATGCGCACAATCTGTTCGGCGTGGTCGGTTTTCCGTTCCATCTGGTGCTGGCCTACACCGGCGTGGCGATTTTCGTCGCGTCCTACATGCCGGCTGCCGCACAAGTGAGCTACTCCGGCAACGTCGTGCAGTACTTCGGTGAGGTGATGGGCAGCTATCACCGTGATGAGCTGCACCAGCCGGCTGCAAAACCGACCTCGTTGGATGCGTTGATTGCCGAATCGCGCCAGCAGTGGGGCGGTGGCGAGGTGGGCTGGGTCAGCGTGCATCATCCTGATGACGCTTCGGCGGTGGTGGACATCCGTCGACGGGACCGCTCGCGCATCGGCTCGCCGCAGGACACCCTGACCTACGACGCCACAAGCGGCGAACTGCTCAATCGTCAGGATGCCTCCACTGGCTATCGCGCCTACCTCTGGCTGGCCGGCCTGCATATGGCGCAGTTTGGCGGCACGCTGGTGCGTCTATTGTACCTGCTGATGGGGCTTGCCGGGTGCGCCATGCTGGTGGGCGGCCTGAAGGTTTGGGTGGCCAAGCGTGAGCAGCGCGGCGACAGGAGCCTGGTCTGGGTACGCGCGTTGAACGCCTCGGTTTTCGCCGGCCTGCCGCTGGCCAGCCTAGCGTTGCTGTGGGGCAATCGCCTGATTCCAGGCACCTTCGCCGAACGCGCAGTAGCCGAGGGCTGGGTGTTCGTCGGTGCCTGGTTGCTAGCTGTGCTCTGGGCTGTTCTGCGCCGCCGGCAAAGCCATCGCCTGCTGCGCGAACAACTGCTGCTCGGCGCCGTGCTCGCCCTTGGATTGCCGTTGGCCAATGGCTTGACCAGCGAGGGTCACCTGGTCGCCAGCCTCGGGCGTGGCGACTGGGTGTTGGCGTCAGTTGATCTATTCATGATTGTCGCGGGGCTGATTTGCGCCGCCTTTGCCTGGCGCTTGAGCGCAGCGCCGGCCCCGGTTGCTGTGCGTAGCCGGACAACCCGAGCACAGGAGGCGTGAACGTGCTGCTATTGGCTTTGGCCCTGGCCTACCTGGGTATGACGTTGCTCTGCCTGACCATGAACCGACACCGCGGTGTGCTGCTGCACGCCGATACGCGACTGCCAGGCGCAGCGATCATTCGGACGCTGGCCGCGGGCTGCTTCGGCTTTGCCCTGTGGTTATGCATCAACAGCCAGGGCGGCGAGATCGGTACGGTGATCTGGCTCTGCCTGGTGATGCTCGCTGGCTTGCTGCTGGTGCTGCTATTGGCCTGGCGTTCGCGCTGGGTATTGCCTGCGGCGCCGCTGTTGGCGGTGTGCGGGGTAGTGCAGGGAGTGCTGTAAAACCATTTGCGGGCTACGGCCCACCAACTCGCAGAGGAATATCGATGACCTGCATTCTCCAGATGGGCCCCTTGACCGAGCGATTCCAGCAGTGCCTGGACGGGCATGAAGTCCTGGCGTACTGGCAGGGAGATGCCGAAGCGCTGCTCGCCGAGCATGCCGAGCGCATCGAAATCATGGTTACCTCTGCGCGGTTTGGTTGCCCGGCCTCGCTGATCGCACGGTTGCCCAGGCTGAAAGCCATCTGCAGCTTCGGCGTCGGCTATGACTCCATTGCCTTGGAGGCCGCCAGGATGCGAGGCATCCCGGTGAGCAACACGCCGGATGTGCTCAACGAATGCGTGGCCGATCTGGCCTTCGGTCTGATCATCGACAGCGCGCGTCAGCTTGCCCTGGGCGACCGCTTCGTTCGCGAGGGGCGTTGGGCCGATGGAAACCTCGCGCTCGGCCGTCGGGTCAGCGGCAAACGGCTTGGCATCGTCGGTCTGGGCCGCATCGGCGAGGCGGTGGCCAAGCGCTCGGCGGGCTTCGACATGAAGGTGCGCTATCACAATCGCCGGCCGGTGACGGGCAGCCCGTACGAGTATGTGGCTGACCTGTTGGATCTCGCGCGCTGGGCGGATTTTCTCGTGCTCACCTGTCCGGGTGGGGCGCAAACGCAGCACCTCATCGACCGGGCCGTGCTCGACGCACTGGGTGCCAAGGGCATTCTGATCAACGTTGCGCGTGGCTCGGTGGTGGACGAGCCGGCGCTGGTCGCCGCGTTGCAGGAAGGGCGGCTCGGTGGTGCGGGTCTGGATGTCTTTGCCGAGGAGCCGAGGGTGCCGACGGCACTCTGCGAGTTGCCCAACGTCGTCCTGCTGCCGCACATCGGCAGTGCCACCCATGAAACCCGCAGGGCGATGGAGGATCTGCTATTGGACAACCTGGACTGCTTTGTCCGCGAAGGCCGCCTGCTGACGCCGGTCTAGGCGCCGCAGCAGACAGCTGCACCGCAGCGAGTCGCGGATGCTGAGCGCCGTGCAGTCCGCGGCGCGGTCTCATCGCTAACACCGTCGCTGCTGGCGGTTGCCAACCATCAGGAGCACGCATGGCTTCACTTGACGAGCTGCACCTCTCGCACGCCGGTTTCCGGCTCTCGGTCTGTCCGGCATTGGGTGGTGCCATCACCCGTTTTGCCCTGGATGATTTCGACCTGCTGAGGCCCTGGGACGGCATCGAGCAAGTGCGCCGCGCAAGTTGCTTCGTGCTGGCGCCGTATTCCAATCGCATCGGTGATGGACTGTTCGAGGTGAATGGCGAACAGCATCGGCTGCGGTTGAATTCCGCGGAGCACGACTTGCCGATTCACGGCGTGGGCTGGAAGCGCCCTTGGACGCAGGCTGCGCAGGAGGCCGATCGTCTTCTGCTGACCCTGCAGCACCGGGCCGAAGGCGAAGCCCGGCAGGACTGGCCTTTCTCCTTCGAACTCGAGCATGAGCTCGGTCTCGACGAGCAGGGCGCCTGGATGCGGCTGGTGCTGAGCAATCGTAGTGATCGGGTGATGCCGGCAGGGCTCGGCTGGCACCCATACTTCTTGCGCCATGATGGCGTGACGCTGCGTTTTGCTGCCCAGCAGGTCTGGCTGAGTGACGATCAGCAGCTGCCGCGCAAGGCGGTGGACGTACCAGAGCGCTGGGACTACCGGCAGGCGCGGGAGCTGCACGAGCCCGAGCTGGATCATTGCTTTAGTGGTTGGGATGGCACGGCAACACTGCAGTGGCCTGCTGCAGGGGTCACGCTGCAAATCGAAGCTGACCCGTCGATGGCGCATCTGGTGGTGTATACGCCGCCGGCCGCGCAAGGGCTCTTCGCCGTGGAGCCGGTATCCCATCGCAACGATGCGTTGAGTACGCCCGATCCGGCCAAGTACGGAGTCGTGTATCTGCAGCCGGGCGAGCGACTGGAGCGGCGCTGCCGCCTGCGCGTCACGCGTCGCTGAAAGCGGATGAAAAAAGGCCCGTCAGACGACGGGCCAAAGATTTATCGCAACCGGAGCGAGGAGGGTTGCGTACTGCGCTACCGCTTACAGCAGAGACAGCGGGTAGTTGAAGATCAGCCGGTTCTCGTCGAACTCGGTGGTGCTGTAGTCACGACGGATGCTGGAGTTGCGCCACTTGACGTTGAGGTTCTTGAACGGGCCGCTCTGCACTGTGTACGCAAGCTCCGACTCGCGGCCCCATTCTTTACCGTCATCCACGCCGCCAGCTTCAATGCGATCGCCGCTGATGTAGCGGTTCATGATGGTCAGGCCCGGAACGCCCATGCCGGTGAAGTTGTAGTCATGGCGTAGCTGCCACGAACGCTCGTTCGGGTTGTCGTAGGCCGAGTTGAACGAGTCGTTGGCCAGGGTGCCGCCGCTGGTGCCGTTGACGCGCATCCAGCCGTTGTCGCCGCTGACCTTCTGCAGACCGACGTAGAAGGTGTTGCCACCGACCTGCAGGCCGAACAGGCCGGAGTAGGTCTTGTTGTCCAGATCGCCGACCAGTGCGCTGCCTTCTTCCTTGCCGGTGAAGTAACCGAGGTTGGCGGTCAGCGCCATGCCTTCACCCAGCGGTTGGGTGTGCAGGAGCTGGAAATAGTTCTGCTGGTAGATGTCTTCCAGGCGTGCGTGCCAGGCGCCTATCTTCGTCTTGGCGCCGAGGTCGTACTCACCGCCGACAAAGTTGAACCGATCAGAGGTAACGCCACCGAAGCCCTGCAGGGACATGTCGTCCATGCTGCCATCATCGCGCGGGCTGTTCTGCCGCATCTGACCGCCATAGAGTGCCAGACCATTGATCTCCTTGGAGGTGATCATGCCGCCCTTGAAGGTCTGCGGCAGGGAGCGCCCGTCGTCCGAGCGCAGGATCGGCAGCACCACCATCCATTCACCGACGCGCATTTCGGTTTCGGACAGCTTGGCCTTCGCCGCAACCGCCAGGCGGCCGAAGTCATCCGGCGGATGCCGGTCGCCCGGTGCGCCATGTACCGGCAGCAGGCCCGTGCCATAGGTGCCGCCACCGCCATCGAGCTTGACGGCCAACAGACCCAGCGCATCCACGCCGAAACCGATCGGGCCAGGCGTATAGCCGGACTGGAAATTGAGAATGAAGCTCTGCGTCCACTCTTCGGCCTTGCTCAGCGGCGCGTCCGGATTGGTGAAGTTGCGGTTGATGTAAAAGTTGCGCAGGTTCAGTGACAGCTTCGAGTCGTCGATGAAGCCCTCGGCTTGCGCACTGGCGGCAAAGCCGAGCGATGCGAGGGTCATGCAACCGCCAGCGAAAAGCGCGACGGATGAGGAGGTGCGTGGGGTCATTATTGTTGTACTCCCTTGCTTGATGGGCCGCCCCGGTGTGGCCACCGTGGGGGCGGTGGTCTATGCCTGATGGCAAGTCTAATGACGTCAGTTGTCATATGACTTCAGGCATTATGGACATGGCTTCGTCGTTGTCAACGTCGCCTAAAGTCGAAAGAAGGGATGGCCCACAGCAGATAATACGGGCGTCTCGTCAGGCCTGTGCTGTATTTGAGGGGGCCGGCAGCGTAAGCACGCGATGGTCTTGTGCTTTGCTGCCGAGAAGGCGATCACTCGAAGATTGACGAGTGATCGTATGACTCAGGGGCGGCTATAGGGTGAAGTGGCAGCCGGGGAGAGATCGAATGTGCCTTTCTCGACGAAGCGCTGGGTGCCGAACAAACCGCCGGCAAGCTTGCCGCGCAACACGTAGGGTACTTCGTCGAGGCCGACGTGTTCGGCAAGCCCGAGGGCCTGGCGCGCAGCAGAGAAAGCCGAGATGGTCACCGGTACGCTGAGCACGCTCTCACCGAAGCGTGGCACCGTGCCGCGCTGGTCGCTGACCCCGCTGGCCAGCCGGCGGCCGTTGACCTCCAGGTCTAACGCGACGCCGCTGTAATCGATGGCGGCCTCGTTGGGGTTCTGCAGGCGGAGCCTGACCATGAAGCGCAATTCCAGACCTTCGCCCTGCAACGGTTGAATGCCGGCGACCTGAACATTGAGCGGGTCGCGCGGCGAGAAGGCGGCGCAGGCGCCTAGCGCGGAGGCGAGCAGGGCGATCAGCAGCAGGCGCAGCGGTTGGTGAAGCGTGGCAAATATGTGCACTCAGGATTTCCTGTCGAGGTTCTTGATGCCCTGCAGCAGCTCTATGGGCAGCGGAAAGACGATGGTGGAGCTCTTGTCGCCGGCGATGTTGCTCAGCGTCTGCATGTAGCGCAGTTGCATCGCTCCCGATTGCCGGCCGAGCATCTCGGCGGCCTGCATCAGCTTCTCCGAAGCCTGCAATTCGCCCTCTGCATGAATGACCTTTGCTCGGCGCTCGCGTTCCGCCTCGGCCTGGCGGGCAATGGCGCGAACCATGGACTCGTCGAGATCAACATGCTTGATCTCGACGTTGGACACCTTGATGCCCCAGGCGTCGGTCTGTGCATCGAGCACCTGTTGGATGTCGCTGTTGAGCTGTTCTCGTTCGGCCAGCATGTCGTCCAGCTCGTGCTTGCCGAGTACCGCGCGCAGGGTGGTCTGCGCCAGCTGGCTGGTGGCCGAATGGTAATCCTCGACCTGGATGATCGCTTTCTGCGCATCGAGGACGCGGTAGTACACCACCGCATTGACCTTGACCGAGACGTTATCGCGGGAGATCACGTCCTGGGTTGGCACGTCCAGCACCAGGGTGCGCAGGTCGACCCGAACCATCTGCTGCAGCCCCGGGATGATCAGGATCAGCCCGGGGCCCTTGACCTTCCAGAAGCGCCCGAGCATGAACACCACGCCGCGCTCGTATTCGCGCAGGATGCGAAAGGTCGAGGCCAGCAGCCCCAACAACAGCACCAGCAACACCAGAAAACTCATTTCATAACCCATGGTTCAGCTCCTCTCGATTGGTTGATGGTTGTGCCGCGACCTCCAGGTGCAGGCCTTGCCGCGCAATCACCCGTACCTGTTGGCCGACCTGCAAGGGCATGGCACTGCGCACCTGCCAGTTCTCGCCCTGCAGATGCACCCAGCCGCTGTGCGGGTTCTGCGGCGGCACTGAATCCACCAGCGCCAGGCTGCCGATGAGTTCGCTGTCACCACCGACGAGGCGCTGCCGTCGTGCCTTCAGCGCCATGGCGACGATGGCGAACACCAGCAGTGCGCTGACGATGCCCAGCGGCACGATCAATGAGAGCGGGATGCCGAAGCCGGGCACTTCCGTGTCGATCAGGATCACCGCGCCCGCGACGAATGCCGCGACCCCGCCGATGCCGAGTACGCCGAAGCTCGGTAGAAAGCCCTCGGCCACCATGAAGGCGATGCCCAGCAGTATCAGCGCCACCCCGGCGTAGTTCACCGGTAACAGCTGCAGCGAATACAGCGCGAGAATCAGGCAGATGCCGCCGAGCACGCCGCCGGCGCCGATGCCGGGGTTGGAGAATTCGAGAATCAGCCCGTAGATGCCGATCATCATCAGAATCAACGCCACGCTTGGGTTGGTGATCACCGCCAGCAGGCGCACCCGCCAGTCCGGTGCATGTTCGATCAGCTGAGCATCGGCGGTGCTCAGGCTGACCTCTCCTTCGGCGGTGACGAGGGTCTTGCCGTCGAGCTGGCGCAGCAGATCGGCGACATCGCGCGCCAGGTAGTCGATGACCTTGAGTTCCAGCGCTTCGCTGGCCGAGAGGCTGACCGCCTCGCGCACCGCCTGCTCGGCCCATTCGGCATTGCGTTCGCGCAACTGCGCGAGTCCACGGATGTAGGCGGCGGCATCGTTGACCTGTTTGCGGCTCATGGCATCGCCGGGGGCTTTGGTTTGCTCGCCCTTTTCGCCTTGCGGCTGCTCGGGCGGCGCGCCGGGCATGCCTCCGATCTGCACCGGCGTTGCTGCGCCGAGGTTGGTGCCTGGGGCCATCGCCGCAACATGGCTGGCGTAGAGCATGTAGGTGCCGGCGCTGGCTGCGCGGGCGCCGCTGGGGGTCACATAGGTAGCAACCGGAATCGGACTGGCGAGGATCGCCTTGATGATGGCGCGCATCGAAAGGTCCAGGCCGCCAGGGGTGTCCAGTTCCAGCACCACCAGCTGTGCGCCTTCGACGCCGGCATGCTCAAGGCCGCGCAGAACATAGTCGGCGCTGGCCGGGCCGATGGCGCCATCCACCCGCAGCAGCGTCACCGGAGCGGCGGCCAATACCGGTCCGACCAGTAACAGCAGCAAGGCCAGCGACCGGCGCAATAGGCGCATGGAGCGAGGCATGGCATTCTCCTCGGGCAGTGCAGGAGGTACTGCCTGTCTCTTGAGCGTAGACGACAGGCCCAGCTGCGTCGGTTGCTGCGCGGGAATGCCGCGCCGTGGCGCAGGCACTGACCTCCGGCCGAGGTTGCTGCCTCACACTTGCCGGCTGGCCATGTCCGTAGAAGAAGGAGTCACCCGTGGATGAGAAAGCGATCAGCGCGATCAAGCGCCGGCAGGATAGGGCGATCTGATGCCGGCGCCTCGTAACCAAACCGTCGAGAAGATGATGGGGGCCGTGCGCTGGATAGGCTTCGGTGCCTGCTCACTGGCAGCCGTCGGCTATGCAGTGATCGGCAATTACAACATGGCCGGGGCGATGCTGGCGCTGGCCGTGCTTTCCTGGATCAACATCAGTCGCAAGCGTTCGCCACGGCCGCCTGAGCGCTAGTGCCGGCGTCGACCCAATGCCCATCCCGCACCCAACACCAGCAGGGCGCCGGCGCCCAGGGCCAGCTTGCCTACATTCGCTGCGCTGATGGTCGGCGCATGTGTCTGCGCCTGATCGCCGAAGCGGCCGTCGGTCGAGTGCAGGCCTTCGACTGGCTCGAACAGGTTGTCCGAACGGTTTTCCGCCACGCGCTCTGGCACCAGCTGTCCGTCCCAGGCCTGCCGCGCGAGCATGCGATCGAGCAGGCCGGGCATGAACAGCGTGCCGATGATCGCTTTCAGGCTCGCCGTGCCGACCCACAACTCCCGTGGTGCTTCGTGGGCTGCGCGCAAGATGGCGCGGGCGGCAACTTCTGGTGTATGGATTGGCGGCACCGGCTGCGCGCGCCAACCCACCTTGTTGCGTGCCCAGTCGAACTGCGGCGTGTTGTGCGCCGGCAGCTGGACCATGGTCAGGCGAATGGCGCTGTTATCGTGGATCAGCTCACAGCGCAGCGAGTCGATGAAGCCGCGGATCGCGAACTTGGCACCGCAGTAGGCCGACTGCAGCGGTATGGCGCGATAGGCCAATGCCGAGCCGACCTGGACGATGGTGCCGCTATTGCGCGGGCGCATGCAGCGCAGGGCGGCGAGGGTGCCGTGCACGCTACCGAGGTACGTCACTTCGGTGACGCGACGAATTTCGTCTGCGGTCAAGGACGCGAAGGGGCCGAACACGGTCGCCATCGCCGCGTTCACCCAGACATCGATCGGCCCCAGTTCCGTCTCTATGCGGCTGGCTGCGGCATCCAGCGCCTTGGCATCGGCGACATCGGCGGAAATCGCCAAAACGGTCGCACCCAGTGCTTCGAGTTGCTCCTGAGTGTCGCGCAGGCCCTGTTCACCCCGGGCGATCAGCGCGACCTGGTAGCCGGCTTTCGCAAAGGCCTCGGCGGTTGCTCGGCCGACACCCGCGGTCGCACCGCAGATCACCGCGATTGGTTCAGACATGGGAAATCCTCTGCTCGAAGAAGAAAGCGGCGCGATTCGGTCGCCCGCAAGGTCTGCTAAGACGACCCGTATAGGCTGCGGCGAGTTCCGACCCAGACTGGTAACTGTTCCTTACTGAATTGCTCGGCTATCGACCAATGGCCAATGGTGGCGTCAGGGCTCTTCTGGGATGGTTAGCAGGCTAAGCGATACGCTCGGCGCCGCCCCTTGGCTCAAAAGGCGAAGCGGCATGACGCAACGGTGCCATCGCTGCAGGTATGGCTGCGTCTTCCCCCTCCGTGCATCTATCAGATGCCCTCGGCGGCTTATCCGGTCGCCTTCGGATCATTGCCCGCTGCCCATGGCAGCGGGCGTCGCCGGTTTAAGAACGGAACCCGTCTGCGCCGATCAGGTCGATTCAGGTAGGCCTAGCCAAGGCCACCCTGACCTGACGGAGACCATGATGGACCTCATCCGCATCATTATTGCGATTCTGCTACCGCCGCTTGGCGTGTTCCTCCAGGTGGGTTTTGCTGGTGCTTTCTGGCTGAACATCCTGCTTACGCTGCTGGGCTACATCCCAGGCATCATCCACGCAGTCTGGATCATCGCCCGCCGTTGATCGCCACCGGCCCGACGTTGTTCGGGCCGTTTTTGAACTCCCTCCTCTGGCCGTGTAGAGTAGCGCTTCCTGCGCTGCGGAACCTATTACGCGCGAAACACTCAAGAAAACGCCGGTAACCGAGCGCGATCGCCTTTTAGCGATGTCATGCGCGTTGCCGTCGCGTCGGTTATTCGGAAAGGAAACCAATGAGCGAGTCCTTCATCGATCAGAGCAATTTCAGGCGGATACTGAACCGCAACGTGGCCGTGCCACTAGGGTTCGGGTTCCTCAGCGCCTTTTTCTTCAGCGCTATCGTCTATTACCTGTTGAGTGTCAGTCATTGGGTTGATCAGTCGGTCAAGGGCGTCGCCCATGCCCACGAGGCACTGCGGCTGGTCGCCGATCTGGAAACCGGTATGCGCGGCTACCTGATCGCCGGCGAGGAGGTTTTTCTCGACCCCTACCGTCAGGGTCTGGAGCGCGTGCAGCAAGAGCTGGACGAGCTCAAAGAATACTCGCGCGACGACCCGTTGCAGATGGCGCGCCTCCAGAAGATCGAGGCCGCTCACCGTCTCTGGCTGACCTTTGCCGAGGAAGGCATCACTCGGCGCACGGCTGGAGAGCCGATAGTCGACTACGTGCGTACTCGCCGAGGCTTGGATCTGACCGATCAGCGCCGTGACCTGCTCAATGAGTACATCGCAGCCGAGCGGCAACGCCGTGCTGAGCGCATCAGCAACTCCGAATCGATGACCACGGCGCTGATCGGCGGCTTCCTGCTGTTCAGCCTGATCTTCAGCGGTATTCTGGTCTATCTCGGCCGCCGCGACCTGACCTCGCTGTCGGAAAGCTACTCGCAGTCGTTGCAGCGCCAGCAGTCCCATTCCGAGGCGCTTGAGCAGCAGGCCTGGTACCGCACCGGGCAGACCCAGCTCAGCGAGTCGATCATCGGCGAACTGGCCCTGCCAGCCCTGGGTCAGGGTGTGCTGAATTTTCTTTCGCGCTACATCGATGCGGCGGTCGGCGCGCTCTACGTGGTGCAGGATGGCAAGCTGCAACGCGTCGCCGAATATGCCTACGACCCCGAATACCTGCAGAGTGCGCGCACGCTGGACATCGGCAACGGTTTGGTCGGCCAGGCCGCGCTGGAGCGGCGGGTGATGGCGCTCGAAGACCTGCCTGCGGACTACCTGAAGGTCACCTCGGCGCTGGGCGATACGACGCCGCGCTCGGTGCTGATCGTACCGCTGGAAGACAGCGGCATGCTCAACGGCGTGATCGAGCTGGGTTTCCTGCGGCCCTTGCGTGAGCAGGACAGCGAACTGCTGCGGCGCATCGCTCCCAGCATTGCTTCGGCCATCGAGGCCGCGCGTTACCGCCAGCGGCTGCAGAGGGTGCTGGCCGAGACCCAGCAGCTCAACGAGGAGCTGCAGGTGCAGCAGGAAGAGCTGCGCGCCGCCAACGAGGAGTTGGAAGAACAGTCCAATGCCCTGCGCGAATCCCAGGCGCACATGGAAGAGCAGCAGGCCGAGCTGGAGCAGACCAACGAGCAGCTCGCCGAGCAGGCCGAGGAACTGGCCCGCCAGCGCGATCAGATGGACGACAAGAATCAGCGCCTGAACGAAGTGCAGCTGATGCTCGAACAGCGCGCCGACGAATTGCAGCGCGCCAGCCGCTACAAGTCCGAATTCCTCGCCAACATGTCCCACGAGCTGCGCACGCCGCTGAACAGCTCGCTGATCCTGGCCAAGCTGCTGGCCGACAACCCTGATGGCAATCTCAGCGACGATCAGGTGCAGTTCGCCCGTTCCATCTATTCGGCGGGTAACGATCTGCTCACGCTGATCAACGACATCCTCGACATCTCCAAGGTGGAAGCCGGCAAGCTCGAAGTGCATCCCGAGCTGACCATCCTTTCCCGCCTGGTCGACGGCATGAAGAATCTGTTCCTGCCGCTGGCCATGGAGAAATCCCTGCAGTTCAGCGTGGAATTGGCGGATGACCTGCCGGCCAGCCTGTTCACCGATCGCCAGCGGCTGGAGCAGATCCTCAAGAATCTGCTGGCCAATGCCTTCAAATTCACCGAGAAAGGCTCGGTGACCCTGCGCGTCGAACCGCGTGACGACGACCTGCTGGCCTTCGCCGTGCGTGACACCGGCATCGGCATCGCACAGGAGCAGCAGGCAGCGATCTTCGAGGCGTTCCGCCAGGCCGACGGCACCACCAATCGTCGTTACGGCGGCACTGGCCTGGGGCTGTCGATCTCCCGCGAGCTGGCCAATTTGCTCGGCGGAGAGATCGAAGTGCAGAGCACGCCGGGGGCCGGCAGTACCTTTACTCTGGTCGTGCCACAGAACTATAGCGAAGCGTTCGTCGCGGAGCCGGTGGTGCAGGAGCCGAGCCGTCAGCCGGAGCCACGTCAAAAGCCGGTACCCGCTGCGAGCAAAGCGCCGGCGCTTCAGGACGAGCGTGAGTTGCTGAATCGCGCTGCCGCTGCGCCGCAGGCGCGCCTGGCCGACGACCGCGACAAGTACCCGTTCAAGGAACGCTGCGTACTGGTGATCGAAGATGAACCGCAGTTTGCGCGCATCCTTCACGATCTCGCGCATGAATTGCAGTACAGCTGCCTGCTGTCGCAGAACGCCGACGATGGTTTCGACACCGCGGTGCAGTACAAGCCCGATGCCATCCTGCTCGACATGCGCCTGCCGGACCATTCCGGCCTGACCGTGCTCGAGCGCCTCAAGGAAAACTCGGCGACCCGCCATATTCCGGTGCACGTGGTCTCGGTGGAGGATCGCAAGGAAGCCGCGCTGCAGATGGGCGCGGTGGGCTACGCGATGAAACCCACCACCCGCGAGGAACTGAAGGACGTGTTCGGTCGCCTGGAAGCCAAGCTGGCGCAGAAGGTCAAGCGCATCCTGCTGGTCGAGGACGACGCCCTGCAGCGCGAGAGCATGTCGCGGCTGATCGAGGACGTGGACATCGAGATCACCGCCGTCGAGTTCGGCGAGCAGGCCCTCGAACTGCTGCGCAGCACCGTGTTCGACTGCATGATCATCGACCTCAAACTGCCGGACATGGATGGCAGCGAACTGCTCGAACGCATGGCCAAGGAGGATATCTGCTCCTTCCCGCCGGTGATCGTCTACACCGGGCGCAACCTGACCCGCGACGAGGAAGCGGCGCTGCTCAAATACTCGCGCTCGATCATCATCAAGGGGGCGCGCTCGCCGGAGCGCCTGCTCGACGAGGTCACCCTGTTCCTGCACAAGGTCGAGTCGGACATGCCGCCCGAGCGGCAGAAGATGCTGAAAAGCGCGCGCAGCCGCGAGAAGGCCTTCGAGGGCCGCACGATCCTGGTGGTGGACGACGACGTGCGCAACGTCTTCGCCCTGACCAGCGCGCTGGAACAGAAGGGCGCGCTGGTGGAAATCGCCCGCAACGGTCTGGAGGCCATCGACAAGCTGCAGCACGATGCCGGCATCGACCTGGTGCTGATGGACATCATGATGCCGGAGATGGATGGCTTCACCGCCATGCAGGAAATCCGCAAGGATGCCCGCTTCGCCAAGCTGCCGATCATCGCGGTGACCGCCAAGGCGATGAAGGACGATCAGGATCGCTGTCTGCGTGCCGGCGCCAACGATTACCTGGCCAAGCCCATCGACCTCGACCGATTGTTCTCGCTGATCCGCGTCTGGCTGCCGAAAGTGGAGCTGCTGTGACATGCCCGACCGTAACGTCGAGATCGAACTCAAGCTGCTGATCGAGGCCATCTACCTCAAGTACAGCTACGACTTCCGCGACTACTCCAGCGCCTCGCTCAAGCGCCGGGTGCTGCTGGCGCTCAAGCAGCTCGACTGCGGCAGCATCTCGGAACTGCAGCGCAAGATCCTCTACGACCCGCACGCCTTCATGGACCTGCTGCAGTACCTCACCATCCCGGTCAGCGAGATGTTCCGCGACCCGAGCTACTACCGGTCGCTGCGCGAGCACGTGGTGCCGGTGCTGCGCACCTATCCGTCGCTGAAGATCTGGGTCGCCGGCTGCAGCACCGGCGAGGAGGTCTACTCGATGGCCATCCTGCTCAAGGAGGAGGGGCTGCTGGAGCGGACGATCATCTACGCCACCGACATCAACCCGCGGTCGCTGGAACAGGCGCGCCAGGGCATCTTCGCCATCGACCACCTGCGCCAGTACACGGCGAACTATCAGCAGGCCGGTGGCACGCAGAGCTTTTCCGACTATTACACCGCCGCGTACGACTCGGCGATCATGGACAAGTCGCTGAAAGAAACGGTTACGTTTGCCGACCATAGCCTGGCCACCGATAGCGTATTTTCCGAAACGCATTTGATCTCCTGCCGCAACGTGCTGATCTATTTCAACAAGCCGCTGCAGGACCGCGCCTTCGGTCTGTTCCACGAATCGCTCTGCCACCGCGGGTTTCTCGGCCTGGGGAGCAAGGAGACGGTGGAGTTCTCCGGCTACGCCGGTTGCTACGAGCCGTTCAACAAATCGGAAAGGATCTTCCGCAAATCATGAGCAGCTCCGCGCAGGCGATCCTGCTCGCCCGTCGCCAGCCGCCGATCGAGGCCGTGGTGATCGGCGCCTCCGCTGGTGGGCTCGAGGCTCTCGGGATGGTGCTCGAAGGGCTGCCGAGCGGTTTCCGCTTGCCGATCCTGGTGGTCCAGCACGTGCCGGCCAATGGCCCGACGCATCTGGCCGAGATTTTCGGACGTAGAACCCGGCTACTGGTCAAGGAAGCCGACGACAAGGACCAGTTACGCTGCGGAATGCTGTACTTTGCCGCACCCGGCTACCACCTGCTGGTCGAGAGCGACCGCAGCCTGTCCCTGAGCCAGGACGATGCGGTGCATTTTTCCCGTCCGTCGATCGACGTGCTGTTCGAATCGGCGGCTGATGCCTGGGGACCGCAGGTTGCGGGTTTCCTGCTGACCGGCGCCAACGAGGATGGCGCCGCCGGCCTCGAGGCGATTCACCGCGGCGGCGGGTTGACCGTGATTCAGGACCCCGCCGAAGCGGCCGTACCGACCATGCCTCGCGCCGCTCTGCGACGCTTCGCGCCGGATTACATCTTGCCCCTACGCGACATCCACCGATTGTTGCGAGAACTGGAGTGACCATGCCCGACCGTACCGACGAGGTGAACCTGCTGATCGTCGATGACCTGCCGGAAAATCTGCTGGCTCTGGACGCGCTGTTGCAGGCGCCCGGCATACGGGTTCATCAGGCCGAATCGGCCGAGCAGGCGCTGGAGCTGTTGCTGCGACATGAGTTCGCCCTGGCCATTCTCGATGTGCAGATGCCGGGCATGGACGGCTTCCAGCTGGCCGAGCTGATGCGCGGCACCGAACGCACCAAGCAGATCCCCATCGTCTTCGTCAGCGCCGCCGGCCGTGAGCTCAACTATGCCTTCAAGGGTTACGAGAGCGGCGCGGTGGATTTCATGCACAAGCCGCTGGATGCCCACGCGGTGCGCAGCAAGGTCAGTGTGTTCGTCGATCTGTATCGCGGGCGCAAGCGCCTGGCGCGCCAACTGGAGGCCCTGGAACGGAGCCGTCGTGAGCAGGAAGTGCTGCTCGACGAACTGCGCAGCACCCAGGCCGAGCTGGAGGGCGCCGTGCGCATGCGCGATGACTTCATGTCGATCGTCTCGCACGAGCTGAAAACGCCGCTGAACACCCTGATACTTGAAGTGCAGCTACGCAAGCTGCAGCTCAGCCGCAACAACTTCACTGCTTTTAGCGAAGAGCGGCTGCGCAACATGGTCGACAAGGACGAGCGGCAGATCCAGAGCCTGATCCGCCTGATCGACGACATGCTCGATGTCTCGCGTATTCGCACCGGCAAGCTGTCAATTCGTCCGAGTCGTACCGACCTTGCCGAGCTGGTCGGTAATGTCGTCGAGAGCTTCGCGGCGCAAATGGAAGCCTGCGGTTGCGAGCTGCGACTGGAGCGCGCCGAGTCGATTATCGGCGTCTGGGACGCCTTTCGCATCGAACAGGTCCTGGCCAACCTCCTGACCAATGCCATGCGCTATGGCTCAGGTAAACCGGTGCAGGTCAGCGTTGCAGCGTGTGCGGAGGGAGCTTGCATCGAGGTGCGCGACCACGGCATCGGCATCAGCCCGAAGAGCCTGGAGCGCATCTTCTGCCAGTTCGAACGCGCCGAGGGCAGCGAAGGCAGCGCCGGACTGGGTCTTGGCCTGTTTATCGCCGATCAAATAGTCAGAGCCCATGACGGCCGCATTCAGGTGCAGAGCCAGGAAGGCCAGGGCTCGCTGTTCCGCGTCGTGTTGCCACTGGGCGAGTAACCTCGCCGTCTATCCTGTTTTGTCGTTTTGTTTTGTGCAGGCCTACGGCCTGCATTCGCCGCGAGGGCGCGCCTCCCACGAGAGGGCTCGGCGCAGGCTGCTCGGGCTTTTGTGGGAGGCTCGGCCTCGGGGCGAAGTGCTCGATCTTCCGCCTGATATGCAACCCTTTTTGGGGCTGGGCGTGATGCGTCGAGCCGATGCAGGCTCGATCAGGACGAGCAGCTTATCTCCAGATGCTTGCCCCATTCCGGTGGCCGCTCGGCATAGCGCTGCATGCCGGGCTGCTCGTCGAACGGTCGACTGAGCACGGCGTGCAGTTCGCGCACCGGCGCGTAATCGCCTTTTTCCGCCGCCTCGATGGCCTGCTGTGCCAGGTAGTTGCGCAGGATGTACTTCGGATTGACCGCCTGCATCCGCGCCTGCCGCGCGGCGGGATCGCCGCCCTCCAGGGCCGTGCGTGCACAGTAATCCGCCGCCCAGGCATCGAAGCCCTGCAGATCGACGAAGTCCTCGCGCAGGCGGCGTACCGCCTGTTCGGCCGGGCTCTCGCTGAGTTCGCGGAAGAAGTTCGTGTAATCGACGGCACTGGCCTGCATCAGTTGCAGCAGGTGGCGGACCAGTGTCTCGTCATCCGCTTGGGCCTGGGCGAAACCCAGGCGCCGGCGCATCAGGTCCAACCATTCGGCTTCGTACAGCGGCAGGAACAGCTCCATGGTTTCGCGCAGGACTTTCACGTCGACGAAAGGCGTCAGGGCCTGGGCTAGCGCCGCCAGGTTCCAATGGGCGATGGGCACCTGATTCTCGAAGGAATAGCGACCGGTGTCGTCGGAATGGTTGCAGATGAAGCGCGCGTCGAAGTCGTCGAGAAAGGCGTAGGGGCCGAAATCGAAGGTGATGCCAAGGATCGACATGTTGTCGGTGTTCATCACGCCGTGGCAGAAGCCATAGGCCTGCCAGCGGGCAATCAGCGCGGCGTTGCGCTCGAGCACTTCGCGGAAGAATGCATGGAACGGCTCGGGGTGTTCCAGCAGCTCGCTGAAGTGTGCCGCGATGACGTGTTCGAGCAGCTGCTTCAGTTCGGCGTGCTGGCGGGTGTAGTAGAAGAACTCGAAGTGGCCGAAGCGCACATGGCTGGGCGCCAGGCGCATCAGCATGGCGCCGCGCTCCGGGCGCTCGCGATAGACCAGCGTGTCCGAGCTGGTGACGCACAGCGCACGGGAGCTGGGAATGCCCAGCGCATGCAGATGTTCGCTGCCAAGGAACTCGCGGATCGACGAGCGCAGTACTGCGCGGCCGTCGCCCATGCGCGAATAGGGTGTCTTACCGGCGCCCTTGAGGTGAAGGTCCCAGTGCTCGCCAGCCTCGTTGATTACCTCACCGAGCAGCAGACCGCGGCCGTCGCCCAGCTGCGGGTTGTAGCTGCCGAACTGGTGACCGGAATAAACCATCGCGCGCGGCTCGGCGGTGGACCAGATCTTGTGCCCGGAGAACAGTTCGGCGAACAGCGGCTGCTCGGCTTCGGCCGGGTCGAGATCCAGCAGGGCCATCGCCGCCTCGCTTGCCACCACCAGGCGCGGCGCTTCCAGCGGCTGCGGCGATACCTGGGTGGAAAAGGTATCGCCGAGACGGGCGAAGCGATTGTCGAAATGGAGCTGGGTCAGGGTCTTCAAGTCGCCTCCGGCGCGGCATGCGGGCAAGCATGGCCCGGCCGGAGCCGAGCCTGTTCAGGACGTTGGAGGACGACGGACGCCTGGACGTTCCTCAGGCGCGATCGTCGGTTGCCGGCTTGTCGCCATCGGCCGGTTTGGTTGCGGCGCTGAGCTGCAGCTGCTGCCCCGCAAAGTTCTTGAGGAAGATATCCACCTGACGGAAGGCGATGCTGATGCCCGCCTTGTTGAACTCGCGATCGATGAAGCGGTTGATCTCGTCGGTGGCCGGGTTGCGGTCGCCGAGGTCGCGCACGTGGATGCGCAGCTCGTGGTCCAGCGTGCTTTCGCCGAAATTGAGGAAGAACACCTGCGGCTCGGGCTCCTTGAGCACACGCGGGTTGTCCTGCGCTGCCTTGTAGAGCAGCGCCTTGACCTTGTCCAGGTCCGATCCGTAGGCGACGCCGACCTTGATCGTCACGCGCGTTACGGTGTCGCTCAGCGACCAGTTGATCAGCTGGCCGGTGATGAAGGTCTTGTTCGGGACGATGATGTCCTTGCGGTCGAAGTCGGTGATGGTGGTGGCACGGATGCGAATCCGGCTGACCGTGCCGGACAGGTTGCCGATGGTGACCACGTCGCCGATGCGCACCGGGCGCTCGAAGAGGATGATCAGACCGGAAATGAAGTTGGCGAAGATCTCCTGCAGGCCGAAACCCAGGCCCACCGAGAGCGCCGCCACCAGCCATTGCAGCTTGTCCCAGCTGACCCCGAGGGTGGACAGTGTGGCGACGATGCCGAAGCCGGCCAGCGCATAGGACAGCAGCGTGGTGGTGGCATAGGCGCTGCCCTGGGCCAGGCGCAGCTTGGACAGCACCATGACTTCAAGCAGGCCCGGCAGGTTGCGTGCCAGGGCCACGGTGATGGCGATGATCAGCAGCGCACCGAGCAGGTTGTTCAGGCTGATCGCCGCGGTGGTCAGCGTTTCGCCGCTGCCGGTGGTGTATTCATAGAGGGTGATGTTGTCCAGGTAGGAGACCACCGAGATCAGGTCCGACCACACCCAGTACAGCGCCACCAGGAACACGCCGAACATGGTCAGGCGGGTCAGGCGCAGGGACTGCTGGTTGACCTGCTCGATGTCCAGCCCAGGCTCGCCCTGGGCTTCGATCGTATCGCTCTGCTCATCGGCCATGGCTTGCCGTCTGGCCAGTGCGCGCTTGTAGGCCAGGCGCCGCGCCGCCACCGTCAGCCCGCGGATCAGCGCGGCCTCGACGACGATCCAGATCATCAGCAGGTAAAGGGTGTCGATCAGCCGGTCGGTCAGCTTCAGCGCGGTGTAGTAGTAGCCGAAGCCCACCGCGACGATCAGCGCGATCGGTAGCACGCTGAACAGCAGGCCGATCATCAGTCTCACTGGTGGCGCATTCTGGCTCGATGGGCCTTTGAGCAGCAGGCGGTTGAGACGCCAGCTCATCAGGGCGAAGCAGGTCAGCACCACGAGGATGCCGAGCACGTCGTCGGCCAACCGCGCCGGCTGGTGCTCGGCGACGCTGACCACCGCCACCAGGGCCATGACGATCAGGCCGAGGCGGCGGATCTCGTCACGCAGGAACGCGACCTGTGGCCGTGACCAGCCGAAGTGCAGCTCGGCCACCCGCCCAGGTGAAAGCATGCGATAGGCGCTGTAGAACACCAGCCAGGCCTGGGACATCTCGTACAGGGCAGCGCCGAGTACCAGGTTCTGTCCGCGCGCATCCATCTGCAGCAGATAGCCGCAGAGGGCGAGGAACAATGCGCCAGGCAAGGCCAGCAAGAGGTTGAGCAATAGCGCCAGCGGTGTATGCAGCTGGCTGTCGTTGCGGAAGTGGCCGATCTGCTCGCTCAGCGAGCTGAGCTTGGCGTCGATCTTGTTGCGCCACCAGAGCAGGGCGGCGATCAGCAGCAGCAGCGGCAGGAAGAACAGCGGCCGCTCCTTGAGACCGGCGCCCAGTTCCTGCAGCGCCGACAGCCAGGGCATCGACGCCAGCTGCGCTTTAAGGCGGCGCGGTGCGTCCTGTAGCCAGCTGAAGTCCAGCGGTCTGTTGCTGGGAATCCAGAACATCTGCTCGTCGAGGGTATCGCTGAGGGCACGGGCTGTGTCCTGCAGCTGTTTCTGGTTGAGCTGCAGGGTGATCGACGCGTTGAGCAGGGTGTCCAGCTCGCGATTGAGACGGTCGAGCAACTCGCTACGGGTGGTGGCCAGCTCCAGCAGGGTGCGCCGCAGCTCCGGCGTTACTTCTTCTTCGTTCTGCCGCGCCAGCAGCTGATCGACATAGGCGGCGGCATTGCCGGCCGCCTCGCGGCGCTGGTTGAGTTCGAACTGATAAAGGCGGATATCGGCGATTTCATCGGCGAGGTTCTTGTCCAGCTGCAGGCTCGGCAGGGCTTGCTTCTGCTGATAGAGAATGCGCGACAGCAACAGACTGCCTTCGAGTACGGCAATCTGCTCCTCCAGGGCCTGATCGGACTGGTTGAGGGTGTCGAGTTGCTGACGGGTCTTGAGGTTCTGCTGGTTGAGCCGATTCAGCCGTTCGGTCGCCCGCAGCAAGTAGTCCGACAGCTTGAGGTTCTCGGCGCTTTCGGCGGCGAGTAGCTTGTCGGAACCGGCCTGCTGCACCCGCGCCGAGAATTCGGCAACGGTCTGTTCCGACTCGGCGCGCCGCCTTTCGTTGATCAGACCCTGCAGCGCCTGGGTTTCCTGCTCGGCGCGGGCGATGCGCTCGGCCAGCAGATCGCGGCGCGCCTTGCCCAGATCCTGCAGCACGCTGTTGCCGGCCAGTTCCTGGCGGCGCAGGTCGATCTGCGCATTGAGCGAGGTGATCTCCGCTTCGAACAGGGCGCGACGTTCTTCGCTCAGCGGCTTGCCCGATTCGCGGCCGCTCTTGAGCAGGTTGTTCAATTCCTGAATGCGGGTCTGCGCCGTGCTGATCTGAGCCTGGGCGCGCTCCGGGCGGGTCTGCGCCGTGATGATCATGCTGTTCGCGGCGCTAAACTGCTTCTGCCATTCGGAAAGCTCTTCGACGCGTGTCCCCAGGAGCTGCTCCAGGGCTTGAACCGACTGCTTGGCATAGCGCTGAGCGGGGTCCTCTGCCGGGCTGGCCTTGAGCTTTGTCAGCTCGCGCTGAGCTTCGGCGATTTCCTTTGGCGCCTGAGCCAGCAGGGCCTTGAGGTCCTCCGCGCGCTTGTTGCTGGCTTCGGTCTGCTGAACCATGCGTTGGGTCTGCTCGCCCAGCGATGGCTGTGCGGGCTTGGCCTCGCCTTCGGTGACGGCCGGCGTGCCAGTCAGGCTATCCAGCGATTGGGCATGCAGCGGGGCGACGAACAGGCAGAACGTCGAGAACAACAGAGTGCGCAGAAGTGACATGGGGGCAGTGGCGTAGGCGAATGACCAGAGAGTGCGAAAGTCTACGGGCTGCGCCAGTCCAGCGCGAGTACCGCGCACCTGGCCGACGGACGGGCGGTTAGCCGCCGTAGTTCGCCGGCGTCGTGCCATCAGAACATCAGCTGCGGGCCTGGCTTGTCACCTTCGGGAAACTTCAGGCCGACCTTGCGCACTTCGCCGGCATCCATGGCGGCTACCGTCCAGGTCAGGCCATTCCATTCGATCTGATCACCCACCACTGGATTGCCGCCGACCTCTTCGGCCATGAAAGCGCCGATGGTCTGCTCGCCATTCACATCACCGAGTTTGAGGCCGTAAAGCGCTGTGATCGCGCTCAGTTGCGCGTCGGCCTCGAGGATAAAATCACCGAAGAAACGCAGGTCCTGACCACGTTTGGGCGCCTGGCTGAATAGCTTGCCAAGGGCCGGCAGGTCTTCGTCGTGGCCGATCACGCAGAGAATGTCATCGACTTTCAGGCGTGTGCTGCCAGACGGGTGCAGCAGTTCCTTGCCGCGAAACAGCGCAGCGATGCGCGTTCCAGGGGGCATTTTCAATTCACGCAGTGCGGCGCCGACGCACCATTTGCTGGCGCTCAGGCGGTAGACGAACATTTCCCACTGGCTGGTGGTATGAACTTGCAGACCGGTGCGCGAGACAGGCATCGGTGAAGGCGGTACTTCGACCTTGGCTTTCTTTGCGGCCCAGGTCAGGGTTGTGCCCTGCACCAGTAGTGACACCAGCACGATGAAGAAGGCGACATTGAAAAACAGCTGGGCATTTTCCAGCCCGGCCATCAGCGGGAATACCGCGAGGATGACGGGTACCGCACCACGCAGACCGATCCAGGAGATGAACAGGCGCTCACGCAGATGAAAGCTGCGAAACGGCAACAGGCTGAGAAACACCGCCAGCGGCCGGGCGAAGAGAATCATCCACAGCGACAAAGCCAGTGCCGGCAGGGCGATGGGCAGCAGCTCGCTGGGCGTGAGCAGCAGACCGAGCACCAGGAACATGCCGATCTGGCTGAGCCAGGCCAGGCCGTCGAACATGTGCAGGATGCCGTGGCGGTTGCGGATCGGCCGGTTGCCCAGCAGCAGACCGCAGACGTAGATGGCGAGGATGCCGCTGCCGCCGATGGCGCCGGACAGGGCGAAGATCATCAGGCCGCCGGCCACCGCCAGCAGCGGATAGAGGCCGTCGGCCACCGACAGCCGGTTGATCAGCTGCAGCAGCAGCCAGCCGCCAGCCAATCCGAGCACGGTGCCGATGCCGAATTGCTGCAGCAGAGTCAGCAGGAAGTCCCAGCCGAAGGTGGTTTGCCCGGCGAGCAGCATGTCTATCAGCGCGACGGTGAGGAACATCGCCATCGGGTCGTTGCTGCCCGATTCGATTTCCAGCGTCGAACCGACCCGCTCGTTCAGGCCCTTGCCGTTGAGAAGATTGAACACCACGGCGGCATCGGTGGAGCCGACGATCGCACCGATCAGCAAGCCCTGCAGCAACGGCAAATCGAACAGCCAGGCCGCGGCCAGTCCGGTGAAGCCGGAGGTGATCGCCACGCCCAGGGTTGCTAGCGAGAATGCCGGTTTCAGCGCGACGCGGAAGGTAGCGGTGCGGGTGCGCATGCCGCCATCGAGCAGGATTATCGCCAGCGCCAGGTTGCTGATGATGAAGGCCAGGCGGTAGTCCTCGAAGACGATACCGCCGACGCCATCGACCCCGGCAAGCATGCCGACGCCAAGAAAAATCACCAGGATCGGCACACCGAGTCGCGCCGAAAGCGAGCTCATCAGGATACTCGCCGCCACCAACAAGGCACCGATAAAGAACAGGTGGTTGATGCTGCCGACGTCCAAATGAAGTCTCCACTAGAGAAAGCTGCCGCGTGCCCATGCACGGGATATGCCAGCGATTCTAACCTGATGATTTGACTGCCTGTCAAAAAAACGCCCCGCATGAGCGGGGCGCTGTAACAGCATGTATGGCGTACGCTAGAACCAGGCGTCCTGCATGGAGAGGCAGGTATCGTCGCGTGTTTCGAGGATGGCCAGCTCGTGCTCGCAAGCCGGTACTTCCCAGCTGAGGAAGTAGCGTGCGGCCTGCAGCTTGCCGCGGTAGAAGTCGGCATCTGCCGGATTGCCCTCGGCCAACCCGCGCTCGGCACGCAGTGCCTGTTCCAGCCAGCGCCAGCCGATCACTGCGTGGCCGAACACCTTCAGATACAGCGCCGAGTTGGCCAGCGCCTGGTTGACCTTCCCTGCCATCAGGTCGCCCAGGAGCGCCTGGGTCACGCTGGTCAGCCGGGCGACGTGCTGTTCCAGTGGCTGGCGCAAGGCACCGAGCGAGTCGTATTCGGCGGCGCGCTGGCAGCAGTCCTGGATCAGCCCGAGCAGCTGGCGCAGGCCGGCGCCCTTGTTCTGCATCAGCTTGCGGCCGAGCAGGTCCAGCGACTGGATACCGTGAGTACCTTCATGGATCGGGTTGAGGCGGTTGTCGCGGTAGTACTGCTCCACCGGGTACTCGCGGGTGTAGCCGTGGCCGCCGAGGATCTGGATCGCCAGTTCGTTGGCCTTCAGGCAGAACTCCGATGGCCAGGACTTGACGATGGGGGTGAGCAGGTCGAGCAATTCCGCCGCACTGCGCCGCGCCTCCTCGCTTTCCGCAGTGTGCTCGTCGTCCACCAGCCGCGCGGAATACAGGCCGAGGTCGAAGGCGCCCTCGACGTAGGCCTTCTGCGTCAGCAGCATGCGCTTGACGTCGGTGTGCTCGATGATCGGCACCTGGGTCGACGCCGGGTCCTTGCCGTCCGGCAGGCGGCCCTGCGGACGCTCGCGGGCGTAGTTCAGCGAGTAGAGGTAGCCGGCGTAGCCGAGCATGATCGCGCCCATCCCGACGCCGATGCGCGCCTCGTTCATCATCTGGAACATATAGGCCAGGCCCTTGTGCGGCTCGCCTACCAGGTAGCCGACGCAGTTGCCGTTGTCGCCGAAGTTCAACGCGGTGCTGGTGGTGCCGCGCCAGCCCATCTTGTGGAACAGGCCGGCCAGCAGCACGTCGTTGCGTTCGCCCAGCGAGCCGTCGTCGTTGATCAGGAACTTCGGCACGATGAA
>Ga0189292_10158_pt1 | contig 32664 bp, 31 predicted proteins | sample UW1oraminimetaG_FD_130317 | JGI IMG/M metagenome (GOLD analysis project Ga0189292, IMG submission 130317) | Marine microbial communities from the Costa Rica Dome - UW179A-orange mini metaG | ecosystem: Environmental > Aquatic > Marine > Oceanic > Photic zone | place: Costa Rica: the Eastern...
ACGATGCTCTTGTACCAGACGCACGGCGCGGTCACGGACTTCCGGGGAAAACTTGTTCTGCTTGCTCATAAGGGCTCCATTCTCTCAAAGGTTGGAGCCTCCGCAAAACCCGGGGCAATTCAGGGGCAAGTGGTGATGTCTCGGTCAGAAGAACCATATTTTCGTCGATTGTTCGCGCGCCTCTCGAAGGAGCTGCAACCCTCTAGGGTTTTGGAGATTGGATTTGGCCTAGGAATCTCCGCAGATTTGATTCAACGCTTTCTGCGCCCTGACAGCCACCACATCGTCGAAATAGATACAGGCATATACGCAGATCTCGAAAGGTTTGCCAGTACACGACCGGGAGTCGTGCCGTGCCCAGGAGACTGGCGCAGCACATCGCTAGACGCCCCTTTCGACTTGGTGTTCTATGACCCCTTCGACTATTCATCTAAGTCAGATGGCGTTGTCAGTGAGGCGGCTTTGCTACGGAGCCTCGTAGCTACCGGGGGGGCGCTTTGCCATCCGCACTTTGGCGATGGCCCCCCGCGAGCCTTACCAGGCTTTCGGACCGAAATTCTAGAGCGATTCTTGGTTCCAGAGATCGACATGGCGGACGGGACTCATTGTAGTCACGCGGCAGCTGTGCTCTGTTTTCCAGACAACTGAACTCATCCATTACTGAGAAGTTCAGCGAGTGTCCCCTCTTCTTGATCGGCCAGTTCGAGCATAAGCCCCAGCAACCGACCAGGCGACCTGACGTTTGGAGACCCTCGAATTATTTGGGCCAGCGCAGCCAGTCGACGCGGTACATTGGCTTCAACGTCACAGATAGCAGGAAGCAGGCCGAAGAGTGCAAGTTGGTGTCTTTGCCTTGATCGCACTAGGCGGCTCAACGTTGGCCATTCAAGAGGTGAGCGCAGGAAGTGCTGTGCTTCATTGGCGGTCCCCCAGGCCTCCATCCATTGGGCTCGTCGGGGATAGCCTGAGCAAGCGAAATAGCCAAGAGCCTGCTTTCTAAGCCGTCGACGTGATGGAAGGGCCTGCGCACTTTCCACCTTGCTTCGCCAAACCTGACCTCTACTCCGAGCGCGCATGAGGAGTCGCGACGTTTCGGCCAAGACCTGATCACCTTGATCATCAAGTTCCTCTTGATGCTCACCCCATGCACAATAATCAACAAGAGAAAAGCCGCAAACCTTGTCGTCCACTACGACCTGTACTTCTTCCGCCGCAAACCAACTCTCCATGTCGTTGTCGACTTGCCGGCACAGCTGATTGAACTCGGGAAACTCGAGATTGAAATCCCGGGCGGTGACGGAGCTCGCTTCAATAAACTGCACGCGGCCATCAGAATGGGCATCTACCATGGCCCGGACGTAACCCGGCAAATAGATCGTGTCGGCGTCGGCCTGAAGGATCAGCACATCCTGTGCAGGCAATTTTTCTCGCAGAGCAACGGCCATAACCACGCCCATGCCCGCCCGCCTTGCGGCTACATGGCCGCGCCTCAGTTCTCGAGTGATCAAAACACACCCAGGAGGCGACGCTTGTTGGATAGCCAACATCACCTGAACTGTTCCATCGTCTGAGCCATTGTCCACGAGAACCAATCGCCCAAGCGGCTCCTGCCCACCTCCGAATCCCAGCGACCCGCACGTCGCCGCGAGGTAGCGTTCTTCGTTTAGGCATGGAATAACGATGAAGATCTCCATTGCCAGGCTGCTCAAGTAGAACGGTTCGTCTTTGGTCTTACCCAGCAAAGAATAAGCTGCGTGAATCCTGCAGGAGTCACGTCAGCAAATCCCGCCGCCTCCGCGGCGCGCCGGGACGCTATGTTGGACTTGCGCATATGGGCATAGACGGCTTCATGGGAGCTTAGCTGACAGGCTTTCGCGTAAGCAACTCGGCCAATACCCCGCCCCTGACTGCTGATGTTCAGGTAGATCTGCAGTGACGCATGCCGGCCGATCGGAGGCTCATCAATCACGTTGATAAAAACCTCGCCTGCCCGCACACCTCCAACTTCAATGCGCCATTTCTCGCCACCCGGGCCCTTGCCTTTTCCAGGCGTCCCAGCGACCGGAACCAGCTCGACCTCACCGGCAGATATCTTGGCCTCCCCGGCCCGCGGCTTGACGGGCCGCGGCTTAGGCGTCTCCCGTGCCGATCGCCTGCGTTTGGCTACACTGGCACGATAGGCTGTCACAGAAGGCGTGCCAAGCCAGCACGTAAATGCCGATGAACAGGTTGCCAAAACTCAGCCGGAAAGAACCCGGGAGAATAAGCAATGCACACATCCTCAATGATCGCTTTCGATGTCGCTAGGGCATCAATGAGGTCATCAATTTTTGACAACATCGCTGGCAGGTCTGGGTCAAGTCGGGGTACGCGGTCAAACCAACCCGAATCGCCGTCATAGCGATTGTTAAAATAATCTAGATCGATGTGAACAAGCGCAGGGCGACCCTCTATGTTGCGCGACCACGTTTCCGGATCACGGGTTCCCACATAGTTTGCCGTATCGGCCGTACCCTCGACGAACTCAACTTCAAGCCGCTCAGCTTCCGGATCCAGCAGAGTGTCAGGGGCCGTGGTGAGAGCGAACATTTTTCGCACGTCCGCCTGCATCTTCGGCGGCTGGCAGAGGTGTCGAACGATCGCATTCGGGCATTGCCACAGAAACGGCGTCATGAAACTACCCATGCCAATAGCGCCGCTTTCGATGGCCCGCCGCACAGTGGAGGGGTCCGCCAATCGCACCTCTTCGTGGGTGATAGCGTCAACCAACGTGTCGTTGACCAAGAACAGCCGTGGCGATCCCATATCACGGTGATCGTCCACGTGTAGGATAACGATCTGCTCGGCGACACCGGAAGGAACCCTAGCCAACCATTCGCACCAACTCAAAAGCGTCCACGTGTCATAGAGCGAGGTCATGATGCGGTCTTCGCGCTGCCACGCGGACCACATAGATCCGAGCGACACCCCTTGCCCCCACCACTGCAGGCCTACACCCAAAGCGGGATCAACATGTCGCTCCGCGCCATCGGCCCAACTCAGATGAAGGTCGACATCATCCGTAGACTGAGTCGCAGCCGCATCTTTGTCGCAGAAGTAGTCTCGCAGAAACCCATGCCAGACGGTGGAGTCTTGTGGGAGTCGGGCTCTGGGTATGCGCATGTGCTACTCCCGAGCCCCGGCTTCTAATACAGCTACCAATGAACGACCAGTAGCTGTCAGCTCGCATCCTGCCAACGTAGCGAACGCGTCACCCAAGCGAGCATCGGTGTCTAACAGCTGATTTTCGGCACGAGTGTTCAGCCGGTCCAAGTTAAGCGATCGGACATATTTCCAGAAGCGGCGTAGCTCGACAAATACGAAGACGGCATGGAGTAACCCCGCAGGTGGTCTCAGGTCGTCGCGCCAAGGAGAAACCACTTTGCGGTTTGTCGGTTCCACGACCGGAGTGAGTCGCTCCAACAGATAGAGCTTCTGATGACGATATTCATGGAGGAGAGAGTCCGCCAGATCGTAGGCGTCTATTAGCCTGGCCCCCTGCCTCACCGAAACATAAAGGGCACCAGGCACAGCGTTGTCACTGAAAGAGACGATCTTGTCGGGATCAGCAGCAGGGTCTCTAATAAACTGAACCGAGCGGCAGATCATTTTCAGTTCATTTGCGATGGCAGGACGCCACGCAGTTAGGATTTCAAGCGCTTCATTCAGAAGCGGTTCTGCCGCCGCGAGAACTTCCTGATCCTCAAAATGGATGGCAGTACCAAACGGACGGCGCAGCCAGACGTCGTTCGAGTGAACCTCAGGCGACTCTTTGGGCGAATCCTGCAACGACGCTAGCATCCAATGGACATATCCAAAGTCCCGTTCAAGCACGCTCCCATCAACGGCGCTCAATAAGCGACCAGCGCCGATCGCCAATATTGCATTGCTCCAGGCGATAGCCCCCGGCATCTGCGCAAGAAGATAAACGGTCGACGGCGAGTTTAACAGCGCTCTTGCCGCGCTGGACTCATCAGACCCCATACAGGAGTCCTCAAGCCAAAGCAGCGCTCGCTGCAACTCTTCCGATTGGACCGATATCGCGCTTTCCCAGAGATTGGATACAGCCTCCAAGGAAGTCTCAGCGCACTCAAACTCGGAGAGATCACGATCGTAACAGGCCAGAGCAGCGGGTGCCTCCGCCTGTGCAAGCGAGGCGGCAATGCGCGTTTGCACATGACGAATTAGGGCACGCATTTCCCTACAATAGGTCGTCGGGTTCATGAACCCGTTTATTCCATACCGGTGCGGGACAGAGCCGCCCCCGCAAATGTCCACAACATCACAACCCTGGCAGGTCGCGCACAAGCCCTCTTTCTTCAGGAGTGAACGGTGAGCCGCAAGCGCAGGAGATACCGCCACCTCTGCAATCGGCGTATCCCTCACGCTACCATCAAGGCGAGTCGCACCCTGCGATACCACCTTGAGCACGTCAAGGTCATGATAGGTGCCGTCAGTTTCGATCGTGATGAGACTGACATCGCCGTAGCCAAGCGCATCAGTTTGAGAAGGCAACCCCGCGACCGCGTCAAGAAGGGCCTCGAAAGTGCGGACCTGCAAACCAGGGTAGTCATCGAACCAGAGGTCAAAAGCTTCGATCAGCCAACGCTCGTAGATATCCGGCTGTTCGAGTCGGCCTGGTGGCAGGCGCAGGTGATGCGCATCAGGCAAGAGAAAGTCGACTTGAGGTACCTGCTGCTCGCTGAAAAACTCCAGCAAGTGGCGTGGTGGCGTCCGAGGGTCGATCACAGCGATCACGCCCGAAAACACATCGGGCGCACGCCGCAAGAGCTGCAATGCTCGATAAGTCTGCTCGAAACTTGACCGCCCACGCCGAGACGTCCGATGCAAATCGTTAGCAGCCTTCGGGCCATCCAGGCTTAAAGAAATACCGATATCTGCACTCGATAGCTGATCAATCACCTCTTGAGTCAGCAATAGCCCATTGGTTTGCATCCCGATATCCAACTGCACATCGGCACCAACGGCTTCACGTAATTGAGCCGCAAATGCCACCAGCTCAGCGCTGCCCATGAGGAGAGGTTCACCACCATGGAATACGACGACGCCGCGTCGTATGCCTGCCTGCTGCAGATACGATCCCAGTCTCGAGGAAAATGCTTCGCGATCCTCAGCAGACAACAGCCGAGGCATCGCGCGCCAGCTCTGGTCCGCGTGGTGATACATATAGCAATAGTCGCAATCCAGGTTACACCTGGACGCGACCTTCACGAGGAACGAGGTCAATCGGACCCCGTCGGCTAAGACAGACATTACGAGCGGTTGTGCCGGTGATGCATCCGGTCGTAGCTCGTTATGACCTCGCTGGCGTCAGCGCTTTTCAAGATCCGTGCTTGAAGACGCTGCAGGGCGGGGTTGGCGTGGTCGCCACGAGCGACCACGCTGCGCACCACACCCTTCTGTGCGAAATCCTCATATTGCGATTGCTGCGACTTGGTTGAAAACATAGGTAAGCCCTCCTAGGTGACGAAATATTAAACGGCGTAAACAATTGACGCAATCCCCTACCCAATGGGCCCCATTCCTTGAGACATACAGCCGGCTGTTGAAGTTACCCGGGGCATGAGCGGGCGGAAGCGAGCTAGATGAACGCCTCGAGTTGGGCTGTGATTTTCTTGGCAAGCTTGTGGAAGCCCCGTTGCCCAATCCCTAGTACACGAACCCGGTACTAGCGATCAAAATCCGCCGTGGCATCGCAGGGGCCTGGCTTCGAAAACCTGTCCATATATTTGTGCATTGGAGCATCTCCGTCATGGCGCCTAGTGATACAAGATGCTACTCTCAATTCCCGCATAATCTTAAGGGAATGTCCATGAGCAATGGAGTCTCGGTCGCGTCCCGCACCTACCGCAAATCGGTCAACAAGATTTCTCAGAAGTTCGAATTGGAGGCGCGCCACAGTCGGTCACCGTTACGTGATTTGGAGGCTGTGCTCGAAAGGGTAGACGAGAAACACCGTGGTGAACTGCACAAGGTGTTGGTCAACTTCTACAAGATGGGCGTCAAGCGTGGCTTGATCGTCGCCACTGATTTGATGGCGGAAGGTCAGTTTCATCAGAAAGACGGTTACGTCTATTCTCCGCCAGAGGTAAAGTTGAATCTCAAGGTACGCCCGGGCGGCAGCACCGAGTGGACGCAGGTTAAGTTCAAGGTCTCATCCCAAGACATGGGCTTTGCATAAACACAGCCCCCGACCGCCTAGTGGGGGCTTTGCTTATGCTGGTTGCACCGGCTTAAACTTACACCCTACATTGGCCTTTTGAGCAACTGCGCAAAGCCATAATTGTGGGTACCTAGTAGCCGGGTGCGTCATAGCCCCCTTCCACATCTCCAACTCCCAGCTCATGAATTACCCGCCACTTGACGGCACTCGAAGGTGGGAACGAAGCTTTCATTGCATTTTTTGACGCGACCCCTCCAGGCATGCGTGTCTGTCGACTCTTCCGTTACGGTCCAGCCTATGCGGCGGACTGTCCGCGATGCTACGGGTGAGCTATCTTGTGGTTATTCTTCGAGGGGCGACATTTTGGCCACATCCGTTCAGATAGGAAAACGGATAATTGCCGATCAGGCGCGCCGACTGGATGATGCTTACGATGGAGACCGCACACTGGCCCCCACGCTGCGAGCCCGCAAATAGCCAGTACGAACGTCCGGTCGCACTCGGTCGACCTGAGCCCCCCCAGTTGTTGTTGATCGGCGCATCGCCGGTCATCGAATTCTCAATAAGCCGGATGACTTCTTTGACAAAGCGGCGTCCGAATTCGAACGCTGCCCCTTCGAGAGCATTAGGTGTCGAATCGGGTCAACCGCGCAAATTTTCATATTTTCAATTATCGATAATGGTGTGTTTTCACTATTTGACGCTATGTAACGCCCCTAAGTTTTGCGGGCATGAGCTTTTTTCAACCTCTCAACTTTCGATCCGTACCGGCCATCGAATCGTGGGCAACCTGACGCTGTAACTGGTAACGCGTTAATCGCATGCTGGATAGACCTCAGACGTTGATCATAGTTTCAAACGTTGATCGGTCTGCGAAGGACCACGAATTCTCGGTTTCGCGGGAAGAGAGGACCACGACCTTTGCGGGAATTGCTGGAAGTAACCCAGTTGTACCCCAAAGAGTCGTTAGGAGTAACGGATTACTCTGAATGTGAGTGCAGCACAGCGCCTAAGTGGATTTGACCCTGTATCGCCGGACACCACTTCACCGTTAGGTTAATAAAACGGCGAGACGCCGGAACTCTCGAGTGAACGATACTTCAACGCACTACGTGGATGCGTTTCGTTGTAGTGCTCGAAGGCCAGAGCCAAGTTATGTGCGGCAGTATTGGCATCGGGCTTGGGCATGAAGGCAACATAATCGCGCTTCATGGTCTTTACGAAGCTCTCGGCCATTACACCCGCCACGACCCACTGCGGCAAGACGTCCTATTCGTCATGCCGGCCTCACTCAAGCTCGATGCCCGCCTCACGCCATTGGAGCGCAGTGGCTGGCAGGTGTGCTGCGCTCTGCGAAAGACATCACCCCGCTGGCAAATTTGGGGCGGTTGCGCCGCTACTCCAATGGTAGACTTCAGCCGATTTAAAACGACTTTCAAACGTAATGCTAGAGCTTCATAGACATGAGCATTGAACCGTGGGTTACCGCTGAACACGTCGCCCAGCATCTGGGGGTCGCCAAGGACACCGTTTATCGTTGGAGAGAACGAAAGGGCCTGCCTGCGCATCGCATGGGACGGCTTTGGAAATTTCAGCTGTCCGAAGTGGACGAGTGGGTACGCGCAGGAGGGGCAGATGAAGATGGCACTGAGCCAGGGAGCCAGAACACGTGAATGGCACGGCTTTTACCCACCCATGCAACGGCGATAGCAACCGTTGGGGTCATTGAGGAAAGATTTATGACGACGTCAGAACAACAAATCGAACTCGATCTGATCGCCAAGCTTGGCGACCTCAAGTACATCTATCGCCCTGATATCCGGGACCGTGCCATGTTAGAGGCCAACTTCCGCTCCAAGTTTGAGGCGCTTAATCGAGTGAAACTGACCGATAGCGAGTTCCATCGCCTGCGGGACAGTATCGTGACGGACGATGTTTACAAGGCTGCTCAAACGCTGCGCAACATCAACAGTTTCGAGCGCGATGACGGCACGCCGCTGAACTACACACTGGTGAACATCCGGGACTGGTGCAAGAATGACTTCGAGGTCATCAATCAGCTACGCATCAACACCGACGATAGCCATCACCGCTATGACGTGATGCTGCTCATCAATGGGGTGCCGTTGGTGCAAATTGAGCTGAAGACCCTGGCCGTCAGCCCGCGTCGTGCGATGCAACAGATCATCGATTACAAGACTGTTCCCGGTAACGGCTACGGCAAAACGTTACTGTGCTTCTTGCAGCTATTCATCGTCAGCAACCGCACCGATACCTGGTACTTCGCCAATAACAACGAGCGCCACTTCAGCTTCAACGCGGATGAGCGGTTTCTGCCGATTTACCAGTTCGCAACCGAAGACAACAAGAAGGTTGCCCTGCTCGATAGCTTTGCTGAGAAGTTCTTGGCCAAGTGCACCTTGGGCCAAATGATCAGCCGCTACATGGTGCTCGTGGCCAGCGAGCAGAAACTGTTGATGATGCGGCCGTACCAGATCTATGCCGTCAAAGCCATCATCGAGTGCATCCACCAGAACTGTGGCAATGGCTACATCTGGCACACTACCGGCTCGGGCAAGACGCTAACCTCGTTCAAGGCCTCCACCTTGCTCAAGGACAACCCGGACATCGACAAGTGCCTGTTCGTGGTGGACCGCAAAGACCTGGATCGCCAAACCCGCGAGGAATTCAACCGATTCCAGGAAGGCTGCGTCGAAGAGAATACCAACACCGAAGCGCTGGTGCGCCGCCTGCTGTCTGACGACTACTCTGACAAGGTCATCGTCACCACCATCCAGAAGCTGGGCCTGGCGCTGGACGAGAACAGCAAGCGCAACAAGCAGAGGGAGAAGCAAGGCGAGGAGACCTACAAGCAGCGTCTTGAACCCCTGCGCGAGCAGCGTGTGGTATTCATCTTTGACGAGTGCCATCGCTCTCAATTCGGCGACAACCACAAGGCCATCAAGGAATTCTTCCCGAAGGCCCAATTGTTCGGCTTCACGGGCACACCAATCTTCAAGGAGAACGCCACCTCCGTGCAGATCGAAGGCCAGCAAGCCAGCTATCGCACGACGGATGACCTATTCCAACGCTGCCTGCACGAGTACACGATCACGCACGCCATCGAGGACCAGAACGTCCTGAAGTTCCACATCGACTTCTTCAAGCCAGAAGGCAAGAAGCCGCCCAAGCCGGGCGAGGGACTGCCCAAGGCCAAGGTCATCGAGACCATCTTGGCAAAGCACAATGCCGCCACCAACGGGCGCAAGTTCAATGCCGTGCTGGCCACCGCCAGCATCAATGACGCCATCGAGTATTTCGAGGCCTTCAAGGATCTGCAGGACAGGAAGCGAGCCGAGGACGAGAGCTTCACACCGCTGAACATCGCTTGCATCTTCTCGCCTCCCGCAGAAGGCAACAAGGACGTTCAGCAGATTCAGGAAGACCTGCCGCAGGAAAAGGAAGACAACCAGCAGGACCCCGAAGGCAAGAAGGCCGCGCTTACGCGCATCATTGCTGACTACAACGCGCACTTCGGAACGAACCACCGCATCGGCGAGTTCGACCTGTACTACCAGGACGTGCAGAAGCGCATTAAAGACCAGCAGTACCCCAATACCGATCTGCCGCACGGCCAGAAGATCGACATCACCATCGTGGTGGACATGCTGCTCACCGGGTTCGACTCCAAGTACCTGAACACCCTGTACGCGGACAAAAACCTCAAGTACCACGGCCTGATTCAAGCGTTCTCGCGCACCAACCGCGTCCTCAACGACAGCAAACCCTATGGCAACGTCCTTGACTTCCGTCAGCAGCAAGAGCCCGTGGAAAAAGCCATTGCGCTGTTCTCGGGCGAAAAGACGGACAACCCGCGCCAAATCTGGCTGGTGGACCCAGCGCCCACAGTCATCGACACCTTGCAGGCTGCCACGCAGAAGCTCGCAGACTTCATGCAGTCACAAGGGCTGACGAATGCCCCGGAAGAGGTCGCCAACCTGAAGGGCGATGCAGCACGCAGCCAGTTTGTCAACTTGTTCAAGGAAGTGCAGCGGCTCAATACGCAGTTGGAGCAATACACCGATCTGTCGGAAGACCAGAAAGCGCAGATCACCCAGATCGCTCCGCCAGAACAGATGCTGGGCTTCAAGGGCGTTTACCTTGAGACGGCGAAGCGCTTGAAGGCTCTGCAAGACCGCGACCAGACGCTGCCCGAAGTGCAGCAGTTGGATTTTGAATTTGTGCTCTTCGCCTCGGCGGTGATCGACTACGACTACATCATGGGCCTAATAGCCCGGATGACGCAGAAGCCCGGCAAGCTGACCTTGAGCCGCGAGCAGCTCATCGGCCTGATCCAGGCGGATGCTAAGTTCATTGACGACCGCGAAGACATTGCCGAGTACATCCGTGGCTTGCCCATGGGCCAGGCACTGGACGAGGAGGCCATTCGCAAAGGTTTTGATCGCTTTAAGGCCGACAGGAAAAGCCGTGTGCTGGCTGGAATCGCGCAACGCCATGGCCTGAGTGCCGATGCGCTGCTGGCCTTCGTCGAAGGCGTCCTGCGTCGCCGAATCTTCGACGGCGAAGCACTGAGTGAGCTGATGGCGCCGCTGGACCTGGGCTGGAAGGCCCGCACACAGAAAGAGCTGGCATTGATGGAAGAGCTGACGCCGATGCTGCACAAACTGACCCAAGGGCGAGAAATTTCGGGATTGAGCGCATATGAGCAATAACAACGCGGACACGATGGCTGACCAGCGTGGTCGAAAACCAGCGCTGGTGCCAACGCTGCGGTTCCCAGAGTTTCGTAATGCTGGGGATTGGGAAAAGAAGAAAATGGGTGAGGTGATTAAGCTCGAGTACGGTAGTGCTCTATCTGAAGACAAGAGAAAAGGAGGGGCCGTTCCCGTCGTTGGCTCCAATGGCATCGTGGGCTATCACGATGAATATCTAGTTGCCGGGCCGGCCATTGTGATAGGCCGCAAAGGATCAGTTGGGCAAGTCAATTGGATTGATCTAGACTGCTATCCAATAGACACAAGTTACTATGTTGACAACAAAGATCCGCAGAATTATTCGCTCTCGTTTTTGGGCAAGCTCCTTGAACACAGTAACTTGGCTCGATTGAAGGACCCTAGTGCGGTCCCAGGCCTTAGTCGTGACACTGTTCATTCGCTCATTTCATGCTTTCCGAAATTCAAAGAACAGCAAAAAATCGCCGATTGTTTTTTGACACTCGATGAACTGATCTCGGAGGAAGTGCAGAAATTAAGCGCCCTCAAGATTTACAAGAACGGACTGATGCAGCAGCTTTTCCCTCACGAGGGAGAGGCCGTGCCGAAGTTGCGTCTTTCCAAATATTTGAAGGCGGATGATTGGAAAAAGAGAAAAGTATCCGACCTGCTTACGCGATCAACAAAACCCGTTGACGTAGAGGTCGAGGCTGCATACCGGGAGATAGGTATACGCTCCCATGGGAAAGGAATCTTTCACAAAGGTGCTGTGCGGGGAAAATCGCTGGGTGACAAACGAGTATTTTGGGTGGAACCGAGTGCGCTTGTTGTGAACATTGTCTTTGCTTGGGAGCAGGCTATCGCGGTAACGTCGAAAGCAGAGAAAGGGATGATTGCCTCTCATCGCTTCCCTATGTACAAGGAAAAAGTCGGCAAATGTGATGTGAATTTCATTAAATACTTCTTCTTGACAAAAAAGGGGAAGGAATTGCTTGGGGTGGCGTCTCCCGGCGGGGCAGGACGAAATAAGACCTTGGGCCAAAAGAGTTTTGAATCCCTAGAGTTTTTCACTCCAGACTGTGTTGAAGAACAGGCTGAAATAGCACGATGCCTGCTTTCCGTTGACGAAACGATCGCTATCCAAACCGAAAGAATAGACGCGCTCAGATCCCAAAGAAAGGGTTTGATGCAGCACTTGTTCCCGGTGTTGAAGGAGGCTCAGGAATGAAGCCGGGGCAGACCTTCGCCGACCTGCCTGCGCTGGCAAACCACCTGCGCAGTGAGCTGGAAAACAAGAGAACCATCGTCCTCTATGCCTACAACGGCACTGGCAAGACTCGCCTGTCCATGGCCTTCAAAGACATCGGCAAACAGGGTGGCGACGACAACGAAGCACGCGACACCCTGTACTTCAACGCATTTACCGAAGACCTTTTCCACTGGGACAACGATCTGGACGGCGACAACGACCGCAAGTTGACGCTGAACGCCGACTCGCGCTTCTTTGATGGCTTGGGCGAACTGGAGATGGACAACCGCATAAGGCCGTTGCTGCAGCGCTATGTGGACTTCGACTTCCGCATCGACACCCAGGAATGGGCGGTGCGGTTTTCGCGCACGGTGGACGGGCAAGTCATCGACAACATCAAGGTCTCGCGTGGAGAAGAGAACATCTTCGTTTGGTGCTTCTTCCTCGCCGTCACGCAATTGGCGATGGACCCAGACATCGAGGCCTACCGATGGGTGAAGTATGTCTACATCGACGACCCGATTTCATCCCTCGATGAACACAACGCAATTACCGTGGGCAACCACCTGGCGCAGTTGTTGAACAAAGCGGGCAACCCGCTGAAGGTGGTCATCTCCTCGCACCACCCGCTATTCTTCAACGTGATGCACAACGAGCTGGATGCACGCAAGTCGAAGAAGGTCTCGGCACACTTCCTGTCGCGTTCCAAGGCGAATGGCTCATACACCCTGGCCTACACCGGGGCGACACCGTTCTTCCACCATGTGGCTGTGCTGACGGAGTTGTACAGGGCCGAACAGTCGGGCGAGCTGTACACCTACCACTTCAACATGCTGCGCTCCGTGCTGGAGAAGTCGGCGAGCTTTCATGGCTTCTCAAATTTCTCGGCCTGCATCCCAATGGACGATGCGGACGACCCGGAAGGCGTGCTACATGCGCGGCTCATCAACATCCTGAGCCATGGCAACTATTCCTTGTTCGAGCCGCAACCGATGCTGGAAGAAAACAAGGCCTACTTCAAGACGATTCTGGATGGATTCCTAAATCGCTACCCCTTCAACCCCGATTTGTTCCCTCAGCCTGCACCGGCTGCCGGGCCAGCAGGTACACCATGACTGATCTCGAAAAGCAAAAACTGGGCAAGACCCTCTGGGCTATTGCTGACCAACTGCGCGGGGCGATGAACGCGGACGACTTCCGCGACTACATGCTCGCCTTCCTGTTCCTGCGCTATCTCTCGGACAACTACGAGGCGGCGGCTAAGAGGGAGCTGGGCCAGGACTACCCGATACAGATCGACAACTCCGTTTCGACGCCCTTGCAGCGCTGGTACGAAAGCAATTTAGATGACGTGCCGGAGTTCGAGAAGCAGATGCGCCGCAAGGTGCACTATGTGATCGAGCCGCAGTACCTGTGGGGCAACATTGCTGAGTTGGCGCGCACCCAGGATGGCGAGTTGCTGAAGACGCTGCAGAGGGGCCTAAGCTACATCGAAACGGAGTCGTTCGCCAGCACCTTCCGAGGCTTGTTCTCCGAGATCAACCTCGCGTCCGACAAACTGGGTAAGACATACACGGAGCGCAATGCGCGTCTCTGCAAGATCATTATGGAGATTGCGGACGGGCTGAGCCAGTTTTCGACCGATAGCGACACCCTAGGCGATGCCTATGAATACTTGATCGGTCAGTTCGCGGCAGGCTCAGGCAAGAAGGCAGGGGAGTTCTACACGCCGCAACCCATATCCACCATCCTGTCGGCCATCGTCACGTTAGACGGGCAAGAACCCGCGACGGGTCAGCGCTCTCATCTGGACAACGTGTTGGACTTTGCTTGCGGCTCGGGCTCACTGCTGCTGAACGTGCGTCACCGCATGGGGCCTCATGGCATCGGTAAGATCCATGGGCAGGAGAAGAACATCACCACCTACAACCTGTCGCGCATGAATATGCTTCTGCATGGGGTGAAGGATTCGGAGTTCGACATCTTCCATGGCGACACCCTGCTCAATGAGTGGGACGCGCTACGCGAGACCAACCCGGCCAAGATGCCGAAGTTCGACGCAGTAGTAGCCAACCCGCCATTCAGCTATCGCTGGGATTCCTCAGCCTCGCTCGCCGAGGACATGCGCTTCAAAAACTACGGCTTGGCGCCGAAGTCGGCGGCGGACTTTGCATTCCTGCTGCACGGCTTCCATTTCCTGAAGGAGGACGGTGTGATGGCTATTATCCTGCCGCACGGGGTGTTGTTCCGTGGGGGAGCCGAGGCACGCATCCGCACCAAGCTGCTCCGAGATGGGCACATCGACACTGTGATCGGCTTACCCGCCAACTTGTTCTTCTCCACCGGCATCCCCGTCTGCATCTTAGTGCTGAAAAAGTGCAAGAAGCCGGACGACGTGCTGTTCATCAATGCGGCTGAGCACTTCGAGAAGGGCAAGCGGCAGAACCAACTCTTGCCCGAGCACATCGACAAGATCATCGACACTTACCAGTTCCGCAAAGTAGAACCGCGCTATTCGCGCCGAGTCGGCATGGAGGAAATCGAGAAAAACGATTTCAACCTCAACATTTCGCGCTACGTGAGCACGGCGGAAGCCGAGGAGGAAATCGACCTCTCGGCTGTGCACGCCAACCTGCTGGCCACCGAACAGAAGATTGCCGAGGCCAAGAAACGGCACAACCAGTACCTAGCGGAATTAGGATTACCTTTGCTGCCCTAATCTATCCTACAAATTTGGGGACTTCGACAAGAATTCCACCAATCCTGCCCCGATTGATCCCCCCCTTTCCAAAGCCCATTCCTCGGAAAAGGCAAACGGCAAGGGTACGGCCTCCAAAGGGGCAACGGCCCTACCCGCAACAGAAAGGGCCGCATGTGTCCATTCGTCGCTACGACAGCAGATATGGTACCGAGTCAGCGCGGAACCCGATGTTCTTGCCCGCGCCTCAGATGCCTCCGATGGCATTGCGTGCCCCTGAACGCCGTCGTGTGGCGAAGGACTGCAAATGGCTGAGCATCCAATCGGTCAGGGGGACGGATAGGGAAGTCCCGTAAATGCTGACTGCAAGCGCATACAGGTGACTAAGCCGATTCTTGAGCATATGACGCCCTCACAAAAGGTACTTTTCTACAGCAGAGTTGGTATCTTGCGCCGCTCCACCGGCCGAATGTATCGCGCCAAGGTCGCCATTGAACGATGGCCCGTCTGTTGTTGTATCTGAAAAGGCTGTAAGCCCGCCATCGCGGCTGTCGTCACATAGCCTGCTCTCAGGCTGTGACCGGCTACAAGACTTGCAGTGCCTCCGCCACGCCGGTACGCCGCTTTGAGGATTAACGCGACTGATTGACCCGTAAGTGGACGACTTCCTACGGTGTCGTGGCGAGTTACCCTTCGGAATACGTAGCCGGAGTCCATGCCACTCAAGGCTGTCCACTGGGCTATAGCGGCGACCGGGCATCTGGCACCTTTAGCGCGAGGGATAAAGACGGTTCGTCCTACCCCTTCCTGATCTGTTTTGGAACGTCGCAGCAAGATCTCTATACCTTCATCTACTACGGTTATATCTTCATACTGAACGGCAACAAGTTCCGAACGTCGGAATGCTCCCGCAAAGCCAATCAATAGAAGTGCTCGGTCCCGCGCTGCTCTCATCGGCATCTGCTGGTCGATCAGGGCAAGCATCTCCAATAGATCGTCCTTGAGGATGGCTCGGACGCGACGTTGCGCTGTACCTAAGGTTCTACGTATGCCCTGCATTGTCTGTCGCACACTGACATGCGCGGCAGGGGATGCCAAGTGTAGATCTTGGTGGGCACGATGGATCCCGATCAGTCTTCGCTCTATGGTCGCTACTGCCAAAGTTGCTGCTAGCTTTGCCAAGTATGCGGATAGTTGTTGCGGCGTCGCCGGCAGCTTTCCACCGTTCGCCAAAAAGTGAGCGAGATCGGCCGCATATGCTTTCTTCGTTGCGGCTGATCGGGCTGCATCAATGTAACGCTCTGCCGTCATTGACGCGGCAGTATTCGCGGGAGCGCTTCGAGCGGGCTTGGATACATTAGTTTTTGATGCCGTGGCGGCATTTCTGCTGGGGCTTTTCATGGTCGGGATGGAGTCCTCGTGGACAGTGCACGATTGACGTCGGGAAGCTGGGCGAAGGGGAGCCAAGTCATGGGGCGTAATCGGCCAGATGGGATCGACAAGCGATAGAGAGCTCGTGGATATACAGGAGTACCTGCCCTAGATCGGCAAGCAGCGCACCAACACTTGCAATGGACTGTCGTGGCGCGGCGGCATCGCCCGTATCATCCAGTGGGAAACAGGCGAGAAGCACGCCAAGCCCCGCGATGCCTTGATGCATGCAATCGAGCGTGAGGTCTAGTTGGGAGGCCAATGCCAGCAGGAGTTCAGGATCTGCCTCTGCGAAGTCGATACGAGGATCAGCAGTCTTAGGCAACAAGCAGAGCATCGCGCAATGGTCACGCAATGGGGCTCCGTGCGTGGCTGATGTACCAGAATTTTGGTTCGATGCCATGTTCAATATTCCTCTGGCAGTAGAAGCGTCGTAGCGGACCTGTCGGCCTCGGTGATAATCCATAGCCGCTCACCCGCTGCTTCATACGAGGATATGACGCGGTTGCCATGTACAGCCGCTGCCTCGTTGGCCAAGGCGTCCTCCATTTGCACATCGCCCCAATCTCCAGACCGGTGGCGCAACAGCATCTGGAATGGGTTCAGGTTCGCGCGCTGCAACAGGTTCAATGCGCCCGGAGTTGCTACGACTTGACCAAGTTGAATGGATAGACCGCGGCGCTGCGCAGTTGAGGAAGTGTCACAGTGAGATGCTTGCATGGGCTTTCGCTTTTGATTGGCAAGAAGGCGTTGGGCATCAGAAATGCAAAAGAGCCAAGGTGTGTGGCCTTGGCTCCCGCAGAGGATGCTGCTAGTCGAGAGGGTTACTTCTGGCTGTACTTGCCTGCCATAGAACCGGCAGCGTTCATGCCGCAGTAGCTGTCGCATCCCTTCGTGGTTACTTGAACGGCGCGATTGGAGAAGTTCAACAGCACGACGCACTGGTCTGCCGGGTCTTCCGACATCCACGCCGCTCGGGTCTCGTCAATGGGGCGAGCAAATAACGGCTCGTCTTCTCCCAGGCTGCATGCATGGGTACCCACATTGGTGTTAAAGGCGAACTGGACGCCTTGCTGGGATTCTCTGACGATTAGCTCGCCGCCTTGCTTGATGTATTTGCCCGTGACTCCTGCAAGGGCAGGCGGGCTAGAGAGAGCTAGAAGTAGTGCCAACGCGTACGAACGCATCATGAGTTCCTTAGAGAGTTGGGATGAAACACAGGATGGGCGGATTGCTAGCGGCCTGGCATGACGAATTCTTCTTGAGGGCGTCCGAGAAGTCGCCAGCCTTGTTCGGACTGGATTAGCAGCACCGCACCTCGCAGGACGGTCTGTCGCGTTTGCGCGTTCACTGCGCCCGCCATACCAGCGACGACATTGCCCATTTCGCCCATGCAGGGTTTGTTGCGAGGGTCATCGACGAATGCACGCACACCTGCGTAGGTGGTGCGGGCGAAATCGTCCCGTAACGTCAATGTCGCTTCGTAGTCGAGCTGGAACTTGTCGCCTCGGCGGACGCTGTCGATCTTCCTCGCGTTTGAAATAGTCCACAGAGGGCAGCCAGAGAATCGGCCTTCAAGGTAGTTTTTGGCTTCCGCATTGCCTGGCGCTGCTGCTCCGCAGCCAGTCGTAAGAAGAGCCGCAACAATGCCTACGAATGCTAGCGTCGCTTTGTGGATGGGGTGTCTGCTGAAGGCTTTTAGTTGGGTCTGCATATCAGGGGGCTAGAAATTCTTAAAAATCACACTTTGGGTTTGGTTGAAGGGCTAAATGTACCAAAACCAAACTCAAAGTGTGTGGATGGGAGGTAAGGGATAAGAAAAACTGCGGCATGTCTAACCCAACGCAAAAGTGTGATGCGCAGGTGTTGTTTGCCGTGAACATGCGCCGCATTCGCAAAGAAAAGCAGCTAACTCAGGAGCAGGTGGCTGAAAGGGCTGGCCTGCATCCGAACTACGTGTCTTCTGTGGAACGCGGGGAACGCAATCTATCTATCGCGAACATCGCACGCATCGCAGCCGCACTCGGCGTCACGATGGCGGAGCTGGTCACCCCATAGTTCTACTTGCTGGCGGCGCTTTTCGTGGCCATGGGATGCACGCCGATGTACCAGGCCGCGCCAAGCGGCTTGAGGTCAGTTCGGACATGCGCGGACGTCTCGATCCAGTATGCAGGGTCAACCATGTAGGCAATGATGGTCTTAGGCGAGTGGCTCGCCGACGCACGGTGGAACAGTACGTGGCGACCGATTTCCTTGTCGGGGTCGTAGTCCACCATCGTGATGGCCAGATCCGGGACATCCGCGAGCTTGCTTACCTCCTTGTAGACCGTGGCCACCCAGCCGTAGTGCGCTAGAAGTCCGGCAATCAGCTCTTCGGTGATCCAATAGGGACCGTGCGCGGGATGCTTGAATTGGCTCACAGCGAGCTCGCGGACCTCTGCAAGCGGCTTCCCCGTAATGCTGGCGATGCACGCGAAGGCACAATCGAAGTCGCCGTTCTGCGCGACGCGATCGAAGGCGGGCTGGAAGCCATCCGCGGTCGAGGTTACGGTGCTGGGTATGTTGGGCATGACGCATTCCTTCGTTTCAGGTGCGCGCAACGAAGCCGCCCAGGGACATCAGGGGCACTCAATCGACAAACGGGAGCGGGGGAAAGTGCAGATTGCCGTTGAGGCAGTCGTCTTTCTGGCAGCGTTGCGGCGCTGGTTGAGGGGCGAGCCAGGGGCCGAGCCGTGGCGCGCTAAAACCAGCTTAAGCGTGGCGGCTGCATAAGATCAATCACAAAATAACTTTGGCAATTTTGCGAAGATCAAAGTCGGCAGCGCAGGATCGGACTGGCAAACACAGGGCGACGTCTGATTTCTTCACTGCTGACTACTCAGAAATCCAAGCTGTCGCCGCGCGGCCAAAAAGAAAAGCCACGGCATGAGCCGTGGCTTTTGATAGTTGCTTTGATAGCAGCTTGATAGTAAGCTAAAAAAATTTAGTAAAAACAGCAGCTTACTTAGATTCTTGGCGGACAGAGGGGGATTCGAACCCCCCGGATAGCATGTATTCTCGCGGCTATCCGGGGTTTGGTTGGCGTTAGGTTGTCATTCCTGACGGCGGCTAGCGGTTACCACGGGCACCGCATAGTCCTTTCCAGGTCTCGTTCCCCTCAAGCACCTGGCGCCGAACCGGAACGGGCGTCTGGTCAACCTGCGCTGCGGAGTCGAAGTAGACCGGACGCGCATGGTCGCAATACTCAACGCCCACCCTGGCCGGGGCCGCGCACCCAGCCAGACTTGAGCCGATCAGAAACAGCATCATCGTCCATACGGGCCACGTCATTCTCCACATTGCGCACCTCCTGGCGAGCCTTCGCCGCCTGTTCGTTGATTTGAACGGCGAGCTCCTGGCGCTCCGCCTGTCGCCCGGTGGCGCGGCCCCGGTAGAACACGCCCACCAGCGTGCCCAGGAAGATGCCGGCAAGCAGCAGCCAGCCTTGCATGCGCTCAAGCCACGTTCGCATTTCGGCCTCCTATCTCGATGTAGGCCTGCGTGTGGTTGCTGGCCCACTTCTTCCGCAGGGCTGCCCGCACTTCGGGCGTGCCCCGGCTGTAGGCGCCAGGGCGCCAGGTGCGCAGGTACAGCGACCACGCGCCCTCTTCATCGCCAATGCCCGGCAGACGCCCCGGATCGCTCCAAAGCAGCAGGCGAGCCAGGCCGGCCGCCAGCACGTCGTCTTGCTCAATGGCGTTCCAGATTGCGGCGTTGTCGGCAACCACACCGCGAGCGCGGTACAGTTGCGCCGCCATCTCGCGGGTGGCCGCGTGAGTCCGAACGCCGCTGACCATGCCGCCGCCCTGCTCCGCCTGCCAGAAGCTCTTGGCCGGTCCGGTCGGCCGCGGCGGACTGCCAACGAGCTGCCGCCGGTCGATGAACCGGCTTTCCTGCAGGCCAATAGCCAGTAGCATGACGCGCGCGTCCGGCGTGTCCATACGCGCCGGCAGCAGCGCCAGCGCAGGGGTGATCGCGCTTTCGCTGATCGTCTTCAGGCACATCGTCATTCTTTCCCACCCCGGCGGCCCCAGGGCAGGCGCGCCATCAGTTCGTCAATCCAAGCCATCAGCCCAATCTCTTTGATACGGGCCATCCAGCGCATGTACCCGCCCAGCACCCACCAAGCCGGCAGGCCCGCCAGCAGTGAGCAAGGCCCCAGCACATAGAGCTTTGCGAGCAATTCGTCGTCGCCGCCCCCGTGACGCGCCAGCCACGCCAGCGACTCGGTGAGGGTCGGGAACCAGGCCAGCACGGCCGCCGCCACGACAGGACCGAACGCGAACGAGCAAATCACGGTCGAGACCGAGCGCACCACGAACTCTTGCCGCGTTCGCGGCGGCATAATCAGCAACCCCAGCACCGCGGCTAACGCCGCGAATGCACCATGTGCGGCGGCCACCTTCAGCGCCGCCCCCGCTGCCAGTCCAGAAGAACCAGGCTCCATTCGAATACTCCCTTGATGGGTTCGCATTGCTGCCTCCCGTTGTGTGGACGAAAAAAAACCCGCCGAAGCGGGCAACCGATAATGCATATTCAAAGACCGGGGATAACACATAGAGGGAGTCTTAGAGGTCGAGAAGCGTAGGGGTTGTAGGCTGGTTGCAGCCTAAAACCAGTGCTAGACCACTCGTCGGCTGATCGCATCTCAACGGTCAAAGCGGACAGACCGCCATTGACTACTGCCGCGAATGCCGCTGTCGGGTAGCCCCCCCCTGTCCCGTCCGGACCCTCATAGGTGTAGATGAGATCGTTCGCAATGATCCAAGGCATAGAGGACCATCCCGACAGGCCTACAGAGCTACTCATCGGCGCATTGCCAAACGACGGCGCTGACACAGATGCGATGGAGACAATCCGCGGGTACTTGTATTGGGTAGAAAAAGTGAGCCTGCCACTCTCGTCCCACATCTTCAGCCCGACATTTGACGGGCCGACCGAAATGGGCGTTCCGAGCGTGGAGGCCAACGCCCATTGAAATGCGCCGTTAGACTGATACCGTACTCCGGTCTGCGGGGTGGAATAGGGATTCCTTTGAAATATCACGAAGCCTCCCACCGACACTCCCGCAGAGGGACGAATCATGAACACTGGGCATTCCGGCCACAGGTCCGGAATCGCGATTGTCCCTCCATAGGGATCTGCCGCCGCGCTTCCCGTGGCCACCACCCGAAGGTGTGGATAAAGCGCGTTGAGCTGCTCCCCCCCTGAGGGCGTGTAGGTCACAAAGTTGCTTGTCGCCATCAACGTCTCATCACTGCGTAAGTAACTGCCAACGAAAACCCCTGGGCACCAAAGGTGCTTGAACGCCGCAGTACAAAGCTGCCGGTTCCATACTGTATGTAGCAACCGGACGAAGCCAAGACCATCCAGGAATCGTCAGAAGCAAGGCCCGGCGCACTTACCGTTACAGAATCGACTCCCGCCGGCAGCGTGACGCTGCCGGCGTACATCTGCTTGGTGATGCGATCGGTGAGATCGAGGATCAGGTTGCCATTGACGTCCCAAGCACGAATCCCGGTGCTCATATGTCGACCCCCATTGCAAGCGCAATCTGCCCATTCGGGTAATAGATTCGCGTGGCTGTGGACGTATCGGTACGCCGCCCTCCGGAACCCGTTCCGTTGTTCTCGAACGTCCCCGACTTCGACAGCCGCCACCCTTGAGAGTTGGCGACGAAATTGCTGGACTGGATGAAGTCACCGATCTTGGCGCTTGTGATGGTGCCGTCCTGGATGAAGGCCGAGTTGATAAAGGTCTGTCCGCCCTGGATAGCGAAGGGTGTCGAAATCACCCCGTTCACCAGGTTGATGAACGCCAAGCGGTCCGCCAAGAAAAGGACTTGCGTCTGCATCCCTCCCGGCGTGTTTTCGACGCCCACCCCCATGCCGGCGCTGTAGTACTTCCCATCCACGGTCACGCCGGCCTTGATGCTCACCATCGCACTGAGGCCGTCTTTGACCTGCTTGATCTCGGTGGCCGCACCGCCCCCGGACGCGATCTCATCCTGCAATTCCTGGCCAAGCATTGACTTGGTGATCTGACCGCCGATCTGCTCCAGGATCGGCCCCGCGTCAGCACTGGCCTGCCCTCGCACACCAATGCCCGACGCAGCGGGATACCACGCCCCGGCCACCCCGTTCTTGTCGATCAGGCGCGCCCAAAAAAAAAGCTCCTTGCCGGAGCTCAGGCCCATAAGGGTGTGCGTGTTCTGCGGGTATGCGAATACCCCCAGCGGAATCGCCGCCTCAAAGCTGGAATTCTGCGAGTAGTAGATCTCGGTGCGCTCGATGATCGACGGCCCCGGCGGCAAGCCCCAGTCCAGCTGGATGCCGAACAGGAGACTGCGCGCCGCCAGGCTTGTGACCACGGGCGGCGGCCCGACGATTCCATCCAGCTGCACCAGCGTGGACGTTGCCCAGATAGAAGCCACGTCCAGCGCGTTCAGCGCCCGCACGCGGAACGTGAAGCCGCCGGCGTAGATGTTCGGCACCTCCACCCGCGTGTAGCCGGTGCGCGGCAGGTTGATCCAGTCGGAATTGTCCCGGCGCCACTGCACCTCATAGGAAACAGCGGCCTCGGCCGGCTCCCACTCGAATACCGCGGTGTGGTTCGCCACGCCCTGGCTGACGATGTAATACGAACTGATCTTCAGCGCGGTGGGCGGCGACTGCACGCCAGGCGGCACAACCGATATCGGCGGGCGATCCAGGCGCGTGCCGAAGTCGACGTTGTTGAACTTGCCCGGCTCGTGCTGGATCGCCGAGATATCGGCCAGCAGCCCGTCCTTGCGCTCAATGCGCAGGACCCGGAACGTCTGCGCGGACAGCGCCTCCGATTCTAGCGTCCACACACATTCGGCCTCCGGCACCTCCGAGAAAGGCGTCTTGACATCGATGTGCATGGCCGTGCCAGGCAAGCCGATCATGTCGGCCGTCAGCTTCGTAGAGTCGTAGCTGTACACCCCGCTGTCCAGCGTCAGCGGCTCGCCCATGGCCGAAGACACAACGCGGGTTTCCGACATGCCGCTCGGCAGGTTCACGGTCAGCCGGTCACCAGGCCGGATACCCAGTTCCGCGTCAACCACAATCCGGCTCGCCGTAGCCTCGCGGATGCGCCCACCGATACGCCGGCCAGCCAGATGCTGGTCAGCGACCCGGATAATGCTGCCAGGCCGGATCTGGCAATGGTCCAGGCCAGCCGTGAAGGTTACGCCGCGCGTCTCCAGCTGCGAAGTCAGCAAAAGCCACTTTCCCACCCGGTTGGCCTGGCCGCGCGACGTGCAGCCAAACGCGGTCACCTCCAGCTGCTTGATGCCATAGCGCGCGATGCCCTCGCGGTTCTCGACGTACTCGACCTTCTGGCGGCCCATGTCGGAAAGGTCGTTCCAGGACACCAGCGCCACCGTGTACCGGGTGTTGAGCGCCGAGCCGGTGTAGGTAAACAGGCCGTCGATGACGTTGGCCGACGTGAACGTGTAGACCGGATCCCCCGGCATGTCCGCAACGGCGAACACCGAAGAGTTCGCCCAGTAAGCCATGCCGCGAAACACCGACGCCATGTCCTGCAGGACCCTCGTCGCGTCGGCGGTCGTTTGCAGAAACACGTTGCATGCGAATCGCGGCTCTTTGCCGCCGAATCCGTCGTCCACCAGCTCGTCGCAATAGCGGCCGATCTGGTACAGCCCCCACTTATCCAGCCAGCCGGCCGGCACCCGCTCGCCCAGCCCGTAGCGATCATTGCTGACCAGGTCGAAGAACACCCAGGCCGGATTATCCGTCCATGCCAGTTTGAACGTGCCATCCCAGACGCCGGTATAGCTGCGCGTGTCCGGGTCGTAGTTGGACGGCACGCGGATGATGCGGCCCTTCAGGTCATAGGCCCGCGTGGGCACGCTCTGGAACTGCGATGCGTCGACCTTGATCCCGACCACCGCCGACATGGGGTAGCGCAGCTTGGCGTCGATAACCTCGGTCACGGCGTCCACCACCGTTCGGTCCGAAATCGTGCTGCTGTTGGCATTGGCGGTCAGGCGCCGCACCCGGACATTCCAGCCCTGCGATGCCCCGGCCGGCAATTCAATCCGATGCGACCGCGCATAGCGCTGCGTGGTCTTGCCATCAAAGGCGCTGGCCAGCACCTGCTGGTAGGCTGCGCCGTCGCGGCTCACGTCGATTGCGTACTCGACGCGGTAGCCGTTGATATCGCCGTTGCTGGTGTCAGCGCGGCTCAGCCCTTCCACCGCAAGCGTGACCCGCACGGCGGACAGCTGGCGATTCGTGAACAGCCGCACCCAGGGCTGCGTGGCCTTCAGTTCGGTGCCGATGCCGATGGTGTTTTCCGATGCGGGAAAGCCCGGCAGCGGATCCTGCCATTGCGTGCCCGTGCGAAAGTCCACCGACACGCCGGAGAAGTTCAGCGAGCCGTCTTCATTGGCTACCGGCGTCCCGTTCAGGTACACATCACGCAGTGCGCTTCCCAGGCCGTGAGTAGGGCCGTAGATCTCGCCTTCGCTCAACAGGTCGATGACGCGCGCGTAAGCGATGCTGTGCAGGCTGTCCGGCGCCTCGGTAGGCCCACGCCCACCGCCGCCACCCTTGCCGCCCTTGTGCCCCACGATGACGCGATCCTTGCGTCCATAAAAAAAGGCGCCCTTGGGCGCCTTTCGCTTCATGCGGATTCGCTGTTTCATGCCTGATCTTCCGAGAATATCCCGGCCGAGATCGTGGCGCTGCCAACGATCATGTGGCCATACAGAACTGGCACCGGGTTGCCCTGCGCCGTGGTGTTGACGGGGCCGTTGAAGTTGTAGGATGCGCCGTTCTCCGGCCGGTCCCTGGTGCTCAACGCCCGCTGCTGCGGCGACAGCAGCTGCACTACGCCGCCGAAGGCCAGGGACGCGCCAATCATCGCAGTCGCGCCGATCCAGCCTTTAGCGGCGAACGCTGACGCCAGCGTACCGCCGGCAGAAGCAAACGTGGCCACGCCGATCAGCGCCACGCCCAGAATGGTCTGGAACAGGCCGGCGCGCTTGGCGCCGATCGGCACCGGCGCGATCCGAATGTCGTCATCGCCTACCGGGTGCGAAAGCTCACCCTCGGGGATGTTCCTGCGGCCAATGAAGCAGACATAGGACACGCCGCTACCGGCGCTGGCCGCCAATGCTGCCTCGAAGCCCGGCAACAGCACGCACAGGGCACGCACGGCCTCGGCGGTGCTGCTGATTGCCAACCTATGCACCCGGCCGAATTCGGCCCCCAAGCGGCCATACAGCCGCACAGTACGTATTGTCTCGATCATGCCTTCCCCTCATATCGCAGCACCAGGCGTGTTGCCTCGCGCCAATATCCGCCATACACCACCCGCTCCGAATGCCGGCCGTAAAGGTGGTGCAGCATCGCGTCGGGCACCGGGAACAGGCCTGGCGCTTCCGCCAGCCCCTCCGCACCCAGGAACACGCCGGCATGGTTGGCGCGGTTGGATCGAACCTGCATCAAGATCACATCGCCCGCGGCGATCTGCTCACCGACAGCCAGCGGCCGGAAGCCTGCCTCGGCGTAGTGGTCCATGTACAAATCCCCTTCTCGCCCGTTCTCCCACCAGCCGTCAGCGCGGGCGAAATCGGCCAGTTCAATGCCGCGCTCGCGCTTGTACCAATCCCGCACCAGGGAGTAGCAGTCCAGCACGCCGTGGGCGAACTGGCGGCCCAGCAGCGGCGCCTTGAAGCCCACGGGCGTAAAGCCCCGGATTTCGCCCGCCACGACGGCGCCCGCATCGCCCTTGGACACCGCCACGATGTACCAGGGCAATGCGGTGGCCTCGCAGGCGACGCGGTCAGCCTCGCTGGGCGCCGGCGTGTCGTCCGGGTGCGAATGCACGACCGCCACCACTCGGCCGGCGTCCTCGGCTGCGGCGTAGTCGTCGGGCGCCAGGACGAAGTGATCGCCGGCTGCGGCAGCATTGCGGCACGGCACATACCATTCGCGGCGTGCTGCTGTCACCACCAGCCCGCAGCACTCGCGCGGGTACTCGGCCACCGCATGGGCGCGGATGGCCTCCATCGTCTTCTTGCGCATGTTTACCCCCGGATCTGGTCCGAAGAGGGGAAGCCCCCGAAGTTGATGACCTCGTATTCGCCGAATCGCTTCTTGCAATCCGACATGAGGCCCGAGCAGCGATCACGCGCCGGATCCGTCACGGGGTTTCCGGCCAGGTCGAACATGCGGCTGCCGGTGTAGCCGCAGTACGGGCCACGGTAGCCGCCCTTGCGCAACCAGCCGCACACGCCCGCGATGATCGGCCGGCCAGGAAGTTGCTGCCCATCGAAGTCCAGCGCGCTCGATAGTGTGAACTCCACCACCTCGGCGGTCTCGGAGGTCTTCTGCTGGACGATCCACACCTCGGTCGGCAGTTCCTCGGCCGGGTTCGCGGTGGGATTACCCGCGGCGAAGTTCGCTGCATCCAGATACCGGCCCAACGTGCGGCGCACGCGGACCCAGGATCCCACCAGGTCGTTCAGATGGATGCACAGCGATGAGATCACGCCAACCACCGGCTCGCCATCGGCACCCGTGCCGATGTTGCCCACCGTGAGCGTGGGGGTGGGCTGCTGGCCTTCCCCCACCTGTTCAAAGCCGGCCGCCGTGATCGCCCAAGGCTCGTACCTGTTGCCCTGCCACAGGATCGGGCCAATCTGGGTGTAGCCGTGGAACCGCTGGAGCGCTCCGCCGATGGGCGTAGCATCCAGCTCAAACAGTTCGACAAGCTCGCCAACTTCAAGCTTCTGCACATCTGCATAAATTCGCATTCATTCTCCTATGCTCGCAGCGTGGCGGCGAAGATGAACAGGTCATTCAGGTTGACAGCGGTAAGGCCCAGTTCATCGGCGATTGCCATCAGCATCGGGCTGTCGCGCTCAAACTGCTGAATGTCGGTCCATGCTTCGCGGTAGTAGGCTGGCGTGGTCGCTCTGGCAAGCAGTTCTTCGACCGCAGCGAGTAAGTCCCGCTTACCCTCGTTCGGCGCCGAAGTGTCGTTGATAACGATGCGCCCATCCTCGATGGTGGACAGCCGCAGCGCCTGGCGCCCCTGGTAGCGCGACACCGCCAGCGGAACCGGCACAGGCGCCGAGATCCACTCGCCACCAGGGCTGGCCACGTAATCAAGCGCCGGCCGCTCGCCAGTCATCAGAATCCAACCGGGCGGGCAATCTCCGCCTACCCATTGGTGGCTCTCGCCAATTTCAGCGTAAATGTTCATCCCTTTACCCTCCAGACCAAAACCCGGCATTTGTTGGGAGAAACAAGCGATCCTTGCGTAGGCGTTCCGCCCAAGTTGGGCAATGGATCGACGCCGCTAGCTCCCGTCCGTACAAGGATGGCGCCATTACTAAGCTGCCCCGCCCTGGTCCCGAAGGCTCGGTTACCGCCGGAGCTATCGGTGTACCAGCCTGTCTCCGCCCATCCGTCCGTGTAAAGCATTTCGGCCCGGCAAATCAGGTTGAACCCGAGGAAAGGCGCGGGCGGGGTCAGCACATAGGTGGAATTCGCGGCCACCGAGGCAGGGTTTGCAGACGTACCGCCGTTGGGGTAGAGGATGGTGAACGCGAGCTGCCCATTCAGCGTCTGGAACGCCGCATTGAGCGCTGCATAGTCGCTGGCCAACTGCGCGGCGTCGGCACTGCCAGGATTGGTGACGGCACCGAACGCTTGAATGGTCCAAAGGCCCGACACGTTCGCCGGGCGGGTTTCGGTGGCGGTGCGAGCGCCCAAAGACGAGTCGAAGGCCAAGCGGGAACCAGCCCCCGCTACGTACCCCAAGTTGTAGGGAACGTCGATGCCCTTTGTGAGAACTCCGGATCGGGCGGGATTCACGAAACCTGTGTCGGCGCTGCTGCCAAACTCGCCGACCATTCGCTGCATGGCGTCGCGCTGGATGAGACCGTTTGCCCCAGCCGACAGCGCCCCATCACCCCGTAGGAATAGCGCCCCCACAGCACCTGACGATTGCCCGTTGAAATCGGGAACGCGAATGGTGGTGGATCCGTCGCCGGCCGTATAGGCGCCGCGCTTGAGCGGATCCGCCTGCCAATCCGCCTCGGCCACCACCGGCACCTTGCCGCCTGTCACCATGGCCGCCAAGTCTGGAAAGCTGGCGCGGCTGACGGTCTGCCCGTCCGCCGGGATCTGGCCGGCGGGAATCGACGTGCGCAACGGCCACCAGGCGATAGAAGCCACGGGCGGCCCACTGGGGATCGGGGGAAGTTGCCCACTGGGCACCTTGCCACCGGCGTCCAGTGTCGCAACGCCGCTTGCCGCCCCCTTCTCGGTCGACTTGACCGCGCCGCCCAACTGCCCCACGGGAACCTGCCCCGAGCCATCGAGCGTAGCCACGCCCCCCGCCGCCCCCTTCTGCGTCAGCGGAATGGAGTCTTGCGCCGCAGGCAGGTTGGCCGCCGGCACTTTTCCCGATGAGTCCAGCGGCGCCACGCCATCGGCTGCGCCCTTCTGGTCCACAGGGATGTAATCGGCGAGTTCGGGCAAGTGCGCCGCCGGCACCTTTCCTGCCGCATCCAGAGGGGCCACGCCATTTGCCATCCCCTTCTGGGATGTCGGCACCGCTGCATCGGCCTTCGTCTTTGCGTCGTTCGCCGTCGCCGTCGCGCTCGCTACGCCTTGCTCGACGGCATCCACGCCGGCTTGCACCTTGGCGAAGTTGGCATTGGCCGTCGTCATTCCGTCTCGCAGCGGGTCGCCCGTGCCGTCGTTGGCCTGCTGGCCGACGTTGATAGGTTCGAGTTGTTGCATAGTGCCTACGGCCCGAAATGTTGTTGAAGAGTCACCGACAGCGAGTACATACCGCCGCCGAGTGCGACCGGGTCATACTCCGACGCGCGGTAGCGTCCCTCTGTGCCAAGGGGCGGCGTCCACAGAAAACTGCGGTATCCGCCATGCCGGTCCAGAAAGGCTGCGATGGCCGCGATATACGCCTCGTTGCCGACGAACTCCAGCGGCCAGGATTGGGTCTTGTTGTTGATCCCGTCCGCCGCCGTCTGCGTGTAGCCGTCGCCGAACTTGGCTTCCAGCGTTCGAAGCGTCACCTGTCCGCGCGGGTTCACCCGCGGAGACCAGGTGAAAGTCTCTTTTTCCATGTTGTTCCTTATGGCCTGCGGCCTTGCTGGGCGTTCCAGAGGGCGCCACCAGGCCGGAATGACTTCTGGACCTCCTGCGGCACGTACTGCTGCACGTAGCCCTGGACCACGGCCGCCAAGCCGCGTTCGAAGTCTTCAGCCCCATCCGACGAATTGCTGCTGGTTTCGCCACGCCGGTCAACGTTGATGTTGACCTGCATGCCGCCAAACCCGCCGCCACCCTGGACGCCCCCTGGAGCGCTGGGAAACTCCGCACGGATGCCCAGGGAGCCGTCAGCACCGCGATGCAGCGGCATGATGGCCTCGGGGCCAGCCTCGCCCATCAGGCCCATAGGAAAGGCCACAGGGCTGTCAACAACGCCATTGGTGAAGGCCCCACCCTTCGCAAACTTCGGCATCGCCCAGCTGGCCGTCTCCGGCATACTGCTGCCACCGCCGAAGATACCGCCAATCGCGCCCCCGATGGCCCCGAACAAGCCACCGATCTGGTTGGTCTTGCCGAAGCTGCCGAACAGCATTTCACCGATGTTCGCCGCGGCCGCCTCTGTGGTCATACGTGCCAGCAGGTCGAAGAATGCTGTACCGATGCCTTCGAACTTGCCGGTCACCCCCTGGTAAAGGCCGTCACCCAGATAGCTCTGGATGTTCCGCGCGCCCTGCACCGCGAATTCGGTCAGGCTGCCCAGGCCTTCGCCGGTCAACTCGCCCAGTGCGCGCTTGTACTGCTCCGCGCTCAGCTGGTTGCGGTCGAAGGCGTCGGCAAGCCAGCCCATCTTTTCCAGCGTTTCGTCCGCCTCGGTCCGGCCCGACACCTGGCCGATGTAGGTCTGCTGCGCCTGTGCCTTGCGAGCAAGATCAAGCTCTCGGGCGCGACCCACCAACGCCTTCTTGATGTTCTCGTCCAGCGCGGCATAGGATCCGTTCTGCGTCTCCCACAAGATCCGCTCGGCCTCGGTTTTCGCGTCGATGAGGGCAATCTCTTTGCCCATCTCGGCGATCTGCTTGGCGGCGTCCGCCTTGGCGCGTGCTTGGGCCTCGGCGTTGAGCAGCGCCACGATCTCGGCGCGGTGCTTGCCGTTCTGCTTTAGAACCTCCTCTTCAATGCGCTTGGCCTGGGTGGCCTGCTCAACCGCTGCGCCCCCTTTCAAGTACGCCGCTGCCAGGTCGTTCTGCGCGGCGGTCTCTGCCTGGCGCTCCTTTACCCACTTCTTCCAGTCGTCAGCCGCCGACTGCGCCGACTTGCTGGGCAAGGCGTTCTTGCCGATGGTGGCAATCTGCCCTTCGGTGCGCTGCGTGCCTTCGGCCAATGCGGCCTCGCGCGCTGCACGGCCGGCAGCCGCCACCATGGAATTGAATTCCTCGGGAGAGACCAACCCCTTAGACAGCGAGATTTGCAGCCGCACCGCCTCTTGCGCGGACGCGATGATGGCGCGCTGTTGCGCCTCCACTTGCACCAGGCCCATCAAAGTCGCTTTCGCGCCCGCGATGGCCTTGCTGTCCTTGTCCTCGGTGGCCTTTTGCAGCTTCTGCGCCGCCTCGGCCTGGCCGGCGATGGCGCCGGCCAGCGCTGCTTGCGCCTGGTTGGCCCCTTCGGCCTTGGCCTTGTATTCGCCGGCTTGCTGCCCCGTCAGGCCGATCACGTCGCGCGCGGCGATCAGGTTCTTGAGGTACTTGTCCCAATCGGCGCTTGCCATGCCGCCGATGGCCGACGTAACCGCCGCGCCCATGACCTGGGCACCCTTCGCCACACCGGCCTGCGCGCCTGTCACGGCGTCCAGGCGGCCCGTCAGCCTATCGACCTCGCGGCGCGCCTGTAGAGTGCCGTCCACGAATTCCATCATGGAGGCGCGAGCGGCCCGGGAGTTCGGAACGGTCTTGGCAAGGCTGTCCACCAGCCCGACCAGCTTCCCTTGCAGTTCGTCAAACGGCAAGTCCGCCGCTGCCAGGCGCGCCACCTCTTGGCGGAAGTCGCCGAAATCGGGGCTGACCCGCAGCTTCAGCGGTGCATTCTCCAGCGACCGGAAGCCGTCCGCCATGGCGCTGCGCGCCGTGTCCAACTGCTTGCGGATCTCGCGCACGGCGACATCCTGCTGTACCAAGTTCAGTTCCTTGAACTTGGAAATCACCTGATCCACCGGCCCGGCCATGTTCACCAGCGCGCGCGACGCCGAGTCGGTGTTATCACGGAACAGCAGCCAACCCGCCGCCACCGTGGCAACCGTGATTGCCAGCCCCGCCGGCCCGCCCAGCGCCGCCAGGAGGCCCCGGCCGGCGACCAGGCCAATGCTGGACACGCTGGTCAAGCGAGCCTGCGCCACCGCGGCCACCTCGGTCGCCCGAGCGTAAGCCTGTTGTGCCGGCACAAGCTCGCGCTGCACCAGCGCCAGGCGCTGCATACCAGACGCGGCCGCCACATTCGCCTGCGCGGACACCATCTGCATGCGGGCATGTTCAGCCTGTGCCGCGGTAGCCATCGCCGTCGCGCGGGCCTGGCCGACCAGCTCGGCGCGCGCGACGGCCCACTCGCTGGCGGCCACCCGCGCCGAGTTCCCCGCCTGAAGCAGCTTGCCGGCAAGCGCCCCGAGGGCACCCGCCGCGCCAACTTCAATCACCGTCCCGATGTTATTGGACAGCAGGTTCATGCCGCCGGTCAGGTACTCGGTGACGCCTCGGGCTTGATTCGCCTCCCCGATATAGCGCTGGATCTCGTTGGTCAGACGCATGAAGGCGTCGGCCACCGTCACCGGCATGGCGTCCGCCTCTTCGCCCATCTTCTTGATCTGGCTGGACAGCTTCATCAACTCGGCTGTCGTCAGCTTGCCATCGGCGACCATCTGGCGCAGCTTGGCATTCGTGACCCCGATGGAGTCGGCCAGGGCTTGCTGAAGGCGCGGGGCGGCGGCGATCAGGCTGTCGAACTGATCCATCGACAACTTGCCGGTCTGGATCGCTTTGGACAGCGCATCGACTGCGGTGGCGGCCTTGTCCGAAGACGTGGCGCTAACCGTCAGCCCATAGGAAAAGGCCTCCACCAGGTCAAGGGTCTGTTCGCTGGTGTAGCCCAGCTGGGCCAACGACTCGTTGGACCGGATGAACAATTCCGAGATCTGGCCGTAGTCCTTGTACACCCGGCCGCTGACC
>Ga0189292_10159_pt1 | contig 32316 bp, 31 predicted proteins | sample UW1oraminimetaG_FD_130317 | JGI IMG/M metagenome (GOLD analysis project Ga0189292, IMG submission 130317) | Marine microbial communities from the Costa Rica Dome - UW179A-orange mini metaG | ecosystem: Environmental > Aquatic > Marine > Oceanic > Photic zone | place: Costa Rica: the Eastern...
GAATCGGTGACAACAAGGGCGCCCCATACGCGTCTGACAACTTCTGGGCGATGGGCGACACCGGCCCGTGTGGTCCCTGCACCGAAATTTTCTTCGACCACGGCGAGCACATCTGGGGCGGCCCGCCCGGCTCGCCGGAGGAAGATGGCGATCGCTACATCGAGATCTGGAACAACGTCTTCATGCAGTTCAATCGCACCGCTGATGGCGTCATGCATCCGTTGCCAGCGCCGAGTGTGGATACCGGCATGGGGCTCGAGCGCGTCAGTGCGGTCCTGCAGCACGTCAACTCCAACTACGAAATCGACCTGTTCCAGAGTCTGCTCAACGCAGCGGCGGACGCCATCGGCTGCACCAACGAAGGCCAGGCTTCGCTGAAGGTCGTCGCTGACCATATCCGTTCCTGCGGCTTCCTCATCGCCGACGGTGTGACCCCGTCCAACGAAGGCCGTGGCTATGTGCTGCGCCGCATCGTTCGCCGTGCCTGCCGCCACGGCAACAAGCTCGGCGCCAAAGGTAGCTTCTTCCACCGTATCGTTGCCGCTCTGGTTACTGAGATGGGCGACGCTTTCCCTGAGCTCAAGCAGCAGCAGGCGCATATCGAGCGTGTGCTGAAGAACGAGGAAGAGCAGTTCGCCAAGACCCTGGAGCAGGGCCTGAAGATCCTCGAGCAGGACCTGGCGGGCCTCACCGGCACCGTCATTCCAGGCGATGTGGTGTTCAAGCTTTATGACACCTACGGTTTCCCGGTCGATCTGACCGGCGACATCGCTCGCGAGCGCAATCTGACCCTCGACGAAGAAGGCTTCGAGCGTGAAATGCAGGCCCAGCGCGAGCGTGCGCGTTCGGCTAGCGCCTTCGGCATGGACTACAACAGCCTGGTCAAGGTGGAGGGTGAAACCCGCTTCATCGGCTATCAGGGCACGTCGGGCACCGGCAAGGTATTGGCGCTGTTCAAGGAAGGCATGGTAGTCGACAGCCTGAATGCCGGGGAGGAGGGCGTTGTGGTACTCGACCAGACGCCGTTCTATGCCGAATCTGGCGGTCAGATCGGTGACTGTGGTTATCTCGAAGCTCAAGGCTTGCGTTTCGATGTTCGCGATACCAGCAAAGCCGGCAGCGCCTTCCTGCATCACGGCATCGTCGACAGCGGCACGCTACGCGTAGGTGCGGATGTCGAGGCGACTGTCGACGCATCTGTGCGCCAGGCGACTGCGCTCAACCATTCGGCAACCCACCTGCTGCATGCCGCGCTGCGCGAAATTCTCGGTGAACACGTCAGCCAGAAGGGCTCGCTGGTGGACAGTCAGCGCCTGCGCTTCGACTTCAGCCACTTCGAGGCGATCAAGCCCGAGCAGCTCCGTGCGCTGGAAGATCGTGTCAATGGCGAGATCCGCCGCAACTCTGCCGTGGAGATCGAGGAAACCGATATCGATACCGCCAAGGCCAAGGGCGCGATGGCGTTGTTCGGTGAAAAGTACGGCGACTCCGTACGGGTGCTGACCATGGGCGGAGGGTTCTCGGTCGAACTCTGCGGCGGTACTCACGTGAGCCGTACCGGCGACATCGGTCTGTTCAAAATCACCAGCGAAGGTGGTGTGGCTGCCGGCGTGCGGCGGATCGAGGCAGTCACTGGCGCACCGGCACTGGCCTATCTCAATGCGGCCGAGGAGCAGTTGAAAGAGGCGGCCAATCTGGTCAAGGGCAGCCGCGACAATCTGCTCGACAAGCTCGGCGGCATCCTCGAGCGCAACCGGCAGTTGGAAAAGGAGCTCGAGCAGCTCAAAGCCAAGGCGGCCAGTGCTGCGGGTAACGACCTTGCAACCTCCGCGGTCGACGTCAAGGGTGTGCGCGTCCTTGCTGCGCGCCAGGATGGTTTGGACGGCAAGGCACTGCTCGCACTGGTCGACCAGCTGAAGAACAAGCTGGGCAGCGCGGTTATCCTTCTGGGTGGCGTTCAGGACGACAAGGTGGTACTGGTCGCTGGGGTGACTCAGGATCTGACTTCTCGCCTGAAGGCTGGTGACCTGATGAAGCAGGCCGCGGCGGTTGTGGGCGGCAAGGGTGGCGGCCGTCCGGATATGGCGCAAGGAGGGGGCAGCGAGCCGGCAAGGCTGGACGAAGCGCTCGCGTTGGCTCAGCCATTCGCAGAGCAGGCGCTTTGATCGCTAAGGTCAGGTTTTGTTGAGGCCCTCGGCGCGAGGGAAGACGATCCACGATTGGTGGTGGGGCGTTTTTTGGCGGTTTTCGGGGTTGTATGTTTAATGATCGCCCTTCAGGGGCTCTAGGCGGCTAACAATGGCTTTGATCGTACAGAAGTTTGGAGGCACCTCGGTCGGCACCGTCGAGCGGATCGAGCAGGTGGCCGAGAAGGTCAAGAAGTTCCGCGAGGGTGGTGACGATATCGTCGTGGTCGTTTCCGCAATGAGTGGTGAAACCAACCGCCTGATCGATCTTGCCAAGCAGATCAGCGATCAGCCGGTCGCCCGAGAGTTGGATGTGATGGTCTCCACCGGCGAGCAGGTGACCATCGCCCTGCTGGCAATGGCGCTGATCAAGCGTGGCGTCCCTGCGGTGTCCTACACTGGGAATCAGGTACGGATTCTCACCGACAGTGCGCATACGAAGGCGCGCATCCTCCAGATCGACGCGCAACGCATTCAGCGCGACATCAAAGCGGGTCGTGTTGTTGTTGTGGCCGGATTCCAAGGTGTTGACGAGAAGGGCAACATTACCACCCTGGGTCGTGGTGGTTCCGACACAACTGGCGTGGCCCTGGCGGCGGCGCTAAAGGCAGACGAGTGCCAGATCTATACTGATGTGGACGGTGTCTACACGACCGACCCTCGAGTGGTGGCGAAGGCCCAGCGGCTGGACAAAATCACCTTCGAGGAAATGCTGGAAATGGCTAGCCTCGGCTCCAAGGTGCTGCAGATCAGAGCAGTCGAATTTGCCGGCAAGTACAGCGTACCGCTGCGGGTACTGCACAGTTTTCAAGAGGGTCCGGGAACCCTCATTACCCTTGATGAAGAGGAATCCATGGAACAGCCCATCATTTCCGGCATCGCCTTCAATCGTGACGAGGCCAAGCTGACCATCCGTGGGGTGCCTGATACGCCCGGTGTGGCCTTCAAAATACTCGGGCCGATCAGCGCCGCGAACGTCGAAGTGGACATGATCGTGCAAAACGTCGCGCACGATAACACCACCGACTTCACCTTCACCGTGCATCGCAACGACTACAACAACGCGCTTCAGGTTTTGCAGGGCATCGCTGCGGAAATGGGTGCTCGGGAAGTAATTGGCGACACCGACATTGCCAAGGTTTCTATTGTCGGGGTCGGTATGCGCTCACATGCTGGTGTTGCCAGCCGAATGTTCGAGGCGCTGGCTAAAGAAAATATCAACATTCAGATGATTTCCACGTCTGAGATCAAAGTCTCGGTAGTCATCGAGGAAAAGTATCTGGAGCTTGCTGTGCGTGCTTTGCACACCGCATTTGAATTGGATGCTCCAGCCAGCAATACTGCGGAATGACTCGCAGAAGGCGCGCTAGCACGCGCCTTCTGTCGTATTGGGCTGGGCGTAAAGGAACTTTAGGTTGCCGCGCGCGGGTCAATAGCTGTTGAAAGGCTCTAGCTTCATGTTTTACGGATATTTTCCGTATTTATCTTTGCAGACTGTTTACTGAACTGAATCCGTTTTTAAGGAGAAAGGAATGCTGATTCTGACACGCCGGGTTGGAGAAACCCTGATGGTGGGTGACGATGTGACTGTCACTGTGTTGGGTGTGAAGGGAAACCAGGTACGTATCGGCGTCAATGCGCCCAAGGAGGTGGCGGTGCATCGCGAGGAGATTTACCAACGGATCCAGAAAGAGAAGGATCAGGAACCAAGCCACTAATTTTTCTGTGATTTTTGGTTTGCAAACGGGGTAAAGATGGGTATGATGCGCCCCGTGTTGCGGAGAGGTGGCCGAGTGGCCGAAGGCGCTCCCCTGCTAAGGGAGTACACCTCAAAAGGGTGTCGGGGGTTCGAATCCCCCCTTCTCCGCCATTTTGTGTTCTAGGGTTTTGGTTCTCGCGACAGCCTGCTTTCATCTCAGAAAGCGCTTCGGCAAAGTGCTTGACCGTCGATCTCAACTCCCTATAATGCGCACGCTCAGCGCACTCATAGCTCAGCTGGATAGAGTACTCGGCTACGAACCGAGCGGTCGGAGGTTCGAATCCTCCTGAGTGCGCCACATTTCGAACGATTCACAGTGATGCGGATCGTTCAAGTAACCAGCGGTGATCTGGTCTACCAAGCGCTTACGCACTCATAGCTCAGCTGGATAGAGTACTCGGCTACGAACCGAGCGGTCGGAGGTTCGAATCCTCCTGAGTGCGCCAAACAAGAAAGGGCCTGCAGCGATGCAGGCCCTTTTTTCGTTTCCGCTACGCTAGCTAGCGCCTGTCCAGTACGCAGCCGTGCTCGTCGAAACTGACGGTGCGTACCTGCCCGCTGCTGTCGCGGAAACGCAGACGGTCTCGGCCGTTGCTGCTGGTGATGCTCTCCGGTTTACCCAGTGCGCTCTCAACATCACTTCGGGTCATTCCGGAGCGGATATTCCGGCCAATGATTGCGCTGCGGCGGTCGCTGCCGGTCACCTTGTTGCCGCAGCCATCATCTTTCTCCGCAACAATGGCCAGCTCATCGCTGCGCTTGCGCGTGGCTCTGCTCGCTGTAGGGGAGGCCATGGGGACTGCTTTCCCCGAGCTGGGTGTCGGGTTGCTTGCCCGCTGGCGTTGCTGACTTTGCTCTGCTGGGCAGCCCTGCTGACTGAAAGTAACGTGTCCCTGCTCGTCGACGCAGCGAAACACGCTCGCCGAAAATGCGGGGTTTGCCAATAGCAGCAGGCTTGAACAAACAAATAGTGCTTTCATTCTTGTCCTCCGTGACTGAACAACTGCCTGCTCAGGCTACTCAATAAAACTGCTCGATCCATGCGTGTCTTGTCGCAGCGTGAAGACGTCGACAGATTGTCGGATCGGCTTTGGCCGGACGGGCTGCGATTTTCCCTGTGTGTGCTCTGCAAGTGGCTGTGATGGCGGCAGTTGAGCGCGTATAGCTCGCCGGCGCGATGTTATGATTGCCAATCTGCCCCCGAGGGTTTGTGGAACAACCTTTCCTTATGGACTTACCCAGTAGTCGTTCACGTTTCCCGGTTACCGATTACCGATCACGTACTGATTGATTGATTTCCCCTGGCGCGCTCCCGGCCGGGGGTGGAGTGCGCCATGACAGAAGTAGAAGCAAAAAAGCCACAAGAAACCCTGCAGGACCGTTTGGCGCAGGTGGTCGAACTGCTGCAACGCCATCATCGACTGGGTGAAGAAGACGGCCAGCAGGTGGTTCTGGGTGACAATGAAGACCAGAAGCTGATCCTCGTCGAGCTGCAGCGCAAGCTCGAAGAGCTACACCCTGCGGATGTCGCTCACATCCTCGAAGCATTGCCGCTTGATGAGCGCTTGACTGTCTGGCAGCTCGTTAAGGCTGACCGAGACGGCGACATCCTTCTTGAAGTATCCGACGCCGTTCGAGAAACGCTGATCGCCGACATGGACGATCACGAGCTGCTCGCTGCGGCCAAGGAGATGGACGCCGACGAGCTGGCCGACCTGGCGCCTGAGCTACCGCGCGACGTCGTTCACGAACTGATGGAAAGCCTCGATGCGCAGCAGCGCGAGCGGGTGCGCTCGGCGCTGTCCTATGAGGAGGATCAGGTCGGCGCCCTGATGGACTTCGAGATGGTGACCATTCGTGAGGATGTCAGTCTGGAGGTGGTACTGCGCTATCTTCGGCGCCTCAAAGAGCTACCTGGGCATACCGATAAGCTCTTTGTTGTCGATTATGACGGTGTTCTCAAGGGGGTCCTGCCGATCAAGCGCCTGCTGGTGAACGATCCGGACAAGCAGGTCGCGGAGGTTATGGCCAGTGATCCGGTGACATTCCATCCCGACGAAGATGCTTACGAGGCGGCTCAGGCTTTCGAGCGTTATGACTTGGTCTCTACGCCGGTTGTCGACAAGAGCGGCAAACTGATCGGCCGTCTGACCATTGATGAAATGGTCGACCTGATTCGCGAGGAGAGCGAGAGCGAAGTCCTCAATATGGCCGGTCTGCGTGAGGAGGAGGATATCTTTGCCTCGGTCTGGAAATCCGTCCGCAACCGCTGGGCCTGGCTGGCTGTAAATCTGGTCACCGCGTTCATTGCTTCACGGGTAATTGGCCTGTTCGATGGGTCGATCGAGAAGCTTGTAGCGCTGGCAGCCCTGATGCCAATTGTCGCAGGCATTGGCGGTAACTCAGGTAACCAGACCATCACCATGATCGTGCGCGCCATGGCGCTGGATCAGGTAGGGACCGGTAATACAGCCCGCCTGCTACGCAAGGAGGTCGGTGTGGGGCTGGTCAATGGCGTTGTGTGGGGCGGCGTCATTGGCGCTGTGGCCTGGTGGCTGTACGGCAGCTGGTCTCTGGGCCTGGTGATGACTACAGCGATGACCCTGAATCTTTTGCTGGCGGCCCTCATGGGAGTGCTGATTCCAATGACGCTGACGCGGCTGGGTCGCGATCCGGCATTAGGCGCAAGCGTAATGATCACCGCTATGACCGATAGCGGCGGTTTCTTCATTTTCCTTGGTTTAGCGACTATTTTTCTCCTGTAACGGCAGTTTTCGCGCCTTATTGGGGTTTGCCTTGTTTCGTTGTTTCGGGCTAAGGTTCGGCCGTTTCGCGTGTCGCGAAACGAGTCCGAACTAACGCAGCGAATAACAAGCGGCTTGAGCTGCTGACAAGGGAACACCCGATGACCTCCAGCCAACTCCTGCTCGAAGGTGTCGAACTCATGCTATTCGGCATCGGTTCCGTCTTCGTTTTCCTTATTCTGTTGATCCTTTGCATTCGCCTGATGTCCTACCTGACCGGTCGCTTTGTTAGCGCGCCGATGCCTAGGGTAGCGGCTGCGCCCGCCACAAGCGTCGCGACAGATGCGGATACTCTTGCAGCCATCCAGGCCGCGATTCATCAACACCGCGCGCGACGCGGTTGACTCTGGAAAGGGAGTTCCTTCCATGACCATTGCTAAACAGCCGCTCGGCATAACCGATGTGGTGCTGCGTGATGCGCACCAATCCATCCTGGCCACCCGTGTCCGTCTGGAAGACATGTTGCCCATCGCAGGAAAACTCGACCAGGTAGGTTTCTGGTCGGTGGAGAGCTGGGGGGGCGCGACCTTCGATGCGTGCATTCGCTATTTGGGGGAAGACCCCTGGGAGCGTATTCGCGAGCTCAAGAAAGCGATGCCCAACACGCGCCAGCAGATGTTGCTGCGTGGTCAGAATCTGCTCGGCTATCGCCACTACGCGGATGACGTGGTGGAAAAATTCGTTGAGCGAGCGGCCGTCAATGGCGTGGATGTGTTCCGCGTGTTTGACGCGATGAACGATCCACGTAACCTCGAGACCGCGCTTCGTGCCGTCAAGCAGCAAGCCAAGCATGCGCAGGGCACTATCTCGTACACCACCAGTCCGGTGCACACGCTCGAAATGTGGGTCGATCTGGCCAAGCGTATCGAAGACATGGGTGCCGATTCGGTAGCGATCAAAGACATGGCCGGAATTCTCACGCCCTACATGGCGTTTGAGCTGGTGTCGAGATTGAAGAGTAGCCTCGCCATTCCGATCCATATGCAGTGTCATGCCACTGCTGGATTGTCTACGGCCGCGATCCTGAAAGCTGTCGAAGCCGGAATCGACAATGTGGATACCGCAATATCCTCCCTGTCGATGACCTATGGCCATTCGCCGACTGAGTCCGTGGTGGCGATTTTCCAGGGGACAGAGCGCGATACCGGTCTGGATCTGGAGTTGCTGGAAGAGATCGCGGCGTACTTCCGGGAGGTGCGCAAGAAGTACGCGAAGTTCGAGGGAACGCTGCGCGGGGTCGATTCCCGCATTCTCGTGGCTCAGGTGCCTGGTGGCATGCTGACCAACATGGAGGGCCAGCTGAAAGAGCAGGGCGCCCTGGACAAGTTCGACGACGTGTTAGCGGAAATCCCGCGTGTTCGTGAAGACCTTGGCTTCATCCCTCTGGTGACACCAACCTCGCAGATCGTAGGCACTCAAGCGGTAATCAATGTGCTGATGGGTGAACGCTATAAGTCGATCACCAAGGAGACGGCAGGCGTGCTCAAGGGTGAGTATGGCGCGGCGCCTGCGCCATTCAATACGGAGCTGCAGGCGCGTGTGCTGGATGGTGCCGAGGTGATCACCTGCCGTCCTGCGGATCTGTTGCAGCCGGAAATGGATCGTCTGACCAGCGAGTTGAATGGAATTGCACAGGAGAAGGGTATCAAGCTGGCCGTAGATTCGATCGATGATGTGCTGACCTATGCATTGTTCCCTCAGATCGGTTTGAAGTTTCTCGAGAACCGCGGCAACGCAGCAGCATTCGAGCCGGCACCGAGCGGAAATGATCTTCCTGCGCGTGAAGCCGGGAAGCCGGAGGTATACACCGTCGAAGTCAACGGCAAGTCATTTGTCGTGCAGGTTTCCGATGGTGGTGACATCGAAGGTATCAAATCCCTGGGAGGCGATGCTGTAGCGCCTGTAGCAGCTGGCGCAGGAGCGGCTGTGCCGGCCGGTGGAGAAACGCAAGCGGCGCCGTTGGCGGGCAACATCTTCAAGGTGCTGGTGCAGCCCGGGCAACTGGTTCAGGAAGGCGACCTTGTGATGATCCTCGAAGCCATGAAGATGGAGACCGAGATTCGCGCGTTCAAGGCCGGCACCGTCGCTTCGGTCAACGTCAAGGTTGGCGACGCGGTCTCGGTCGGCGACAGCCTGCTGAGCATCGCTTAAGGGGAGTTGCATGGAAAAGTTGCTCAAGCTGTGGCAGGGAACCGGGCTTTATCAATTGGAGCCGGGCCAGGCGTTGATGATTGTCATCTGCCTCGGGCTGATCTATCTGGCCATCCGCAAAGGGTTTGAGCCATTGCTGCTGATACCCATCGGTTTCGGCGGCATCCTGGCGAACATTCCAGTGGCCAACATGGCAGAAGGTGCGGGAATCCTGCATCTGTTCTATGAGGTAGGCCTGCCGACCAGTGTTTTCCCGCTTTTGATCTTCATGGGAGTTGGCGCAATGACGGACTTTGGTCCGATGCTCGCTAATCCCAAGACCCTGCTGCTCGGCGCAGCTGCCCAATTTGGCATCTTTGCCACATTGCTTGGTGCGCTGGCGCTCACCGCTGCAGGAATTCCGGGAATGGAGTTCACGCTGCGTGAAGCGGCTTCAATCGCCATCATTGGCGGTGCGGACGGTCCGACGTCGATTTTCGTGACGTCCAAGCTCGCACCGGAGCTGCTTGGCCCTATCGCCGTGGCGGCGTACTCCTACATGGCACTGGTGCCGCTAATCCAGCCGCCGATCATGCGGGCACTAACCACCAAGGAGGAGCGAGCAATCGTAATGACCCAGCTGCGTCATGTTGGTCAGATCGAAAAGATCGTCTTTCCACTGGTGCTCTGCCTTCTTGTGGGCATGCTGTTGCCTGATGCCGCGCCGCTGATAGGCATGTTTGCGTTTGGTAACCTGTTGCGTGAGTGTGGAGTAGTCGATCGACTGGCGGACACTTCGCGTAATGCCCTGATCAACATTGTCACCATCGCGTTGGGTTTGACGGTGGGTTCAAAGTTGTCAGCAGATGCTTTTCTGCAGATGAAAACCCTTGGGATTTTGGTGCTTGGTATGGTTGCCTTCTGTGGCGGTACCGCGGCTGGAATTATCATGGCCAAAGTTATGAACCGCTTCAGTCAGAACAAGATCAACCCGCTGATTGGGTCGGCAGGTGTCTCGGCAGTGCCCATGGCGGCCCGGGTCTCAAACAAGGTTGGTCTAGAGGCCAATCCGCAGAACTTCCTGCTGATGCACGCAATGGGGCCGAATGTGGCGGGGGTCATCGGATCCGCTGTAGCTGCAGGGGTACTCCTTAACTTTGTAGGCTAGCTATCGTATTGCGAGGCGCTGCTAACGGTGCGCCTGGCGCTCTCTGCCGCCGCAGTGGTCAATGGCCTCTGCGGCTTTTTTGCTCTGCGCTTGAGGCCTTTGATCAAACCGCTTTTTCCAGGCCAAGACCGACTCCCTCAAAAGAAATGCTAGGTGTACTTTGTGGGCTGTGGTTGTCGGCGAGGCGGTGGAGCAGGAAGAATCTACGGCGCGGGCCAACGCGCAAGGCGAGCTTGAGCAGAGCCGGTTGAGTGCTGTTTGGAGGGGGCTGTAACAAAGCTGGCTATAGGCTTGTTAGCCAGCGATCTGGCGCTCCAAGGCGTCAGTAGAAGGTGGCTTAGGACCCTGTGGGCAGGGTCCTAGCGTGAGGATCAGCTATCCTCTTTTGCCAGCTCAGTGTCTTGCGCAATCAGTGCGATCAACGCGTTTTGCTGACGATGGGCAAGTTGGCGAAAGCGCTGAAGGAGCTCGCGTTCATGTAGCGACAGCTCCGGACTATCTAGGCGCATACTCAGATCATCATCCAGAGCGCCTTCCTGCAATAGGCTTTGCTCAAGTCTCGCGATGATCTCCGAGTTCATGCTGCGATGGTGGTTACGCGCCACTTCAGCGATGCGCTCGCGCATACCGTCGGGAAGTCGAACCACAAATTTGTCAGCCGTACGGCTGGAGTAAACTGCCTGTTTCATAGGGCGCATAATTAACCGGTAGTCAAGTGGGCGTGCTGGCGTATTGCCGGGGTAGTCACCGGTCTGACAACCACCAGTACCTACTGTTCCGCCCTCAAGAGAAAAATATGAGGACGGCTTGCTGGCGCCAATTGTACGACGATGCTGAAAATAGTAAAGATGCTGTGCTATCAAAGTGCCTTTACTGTGATGCAGTCCCTGATCAGGCCCGTTACTCCAGGAAGAAAAAGCTCTAGCGCAGCACCGGATCGAATTTTATCTTTCGTCCAACCATCATGCTGAACAGGAAGAACAGGCCGAAAATGACGACCCCTGCCTTGGAGATTGCGCTCAGCGTGTCGCTTTCATACGGGCTGAGGAAGGCGCCGTATGCGCAAGCGGCGGTGAGTAAGAGCAAAGAAAATGCGATTCTCGACATGGGTATAACTCCTTTGCGGAACGATCCGCTATAAATCCGATCCTTAGAAGACCCAGCGCTGCGGTTGAGACAAAGTGCTGGTATCTGTTGTGCTAAGCGTAGTGGTGTGGACGTTCTGGACAGCGCTAGTGTGCTGGATCGTCAGCTGTGGTGATGGCTCGTACTGGAGTGATTGCGTTTCGGCCGAGGAGAACTGCAGTGCAGTCAATGCGGCAAACGCGAGTCCAGTGCTGAGGAGAGAAACCGGCTTGATCATGAGCGTGATCCTTCGCGTCACGTTAGGTTAGTTCTCATATTGCAGCTGTTGTGCCAACTTCTTTTTATAGATTATTCCTTTTAAATCAATAATTTAGTGAGTCTAAGCTTGGCGAGTGGCTTGCGCTTTGCACGGATGCCCTTGGGCGCCCGTGCAATTTGCAATGAGATGATTGCGCACTTATCCACTTAGCTATGGTCCCAGCGCTTGAAGCTAGGATGTAACATCGCCAGGCATGACAAACTCCCCGTGGCTCGTTAACATGCGCGCCGCGCAAATAAGTCCCAGTAGCTCAATTGGATAGAGCATCCCCCTCCTAAGGGGAAGGTTGGTGGTTCGAACCCACTCTGGGACGCCACGCGGCTCGCGAACTGCGGCCGAGGTGGGCTTCTTCGGTGCTACACCCGTCTGCCGCCGAATATCCACGCTTCGGCAATCCCTTGCGTTGTCGAATCCCTAGAGACTCACAGTCTTCAGCTCGTGAGGGTCGTGCGGGCAGTCTGCTCTTGATTTCTCCAGATCTTGCCCCCTGCGCGCCCCCAGCGCATGCATCGAATGCGGTGCGTTGCTGCACCTTTCGTTCGTCGCTCTTGGATGCTCGTACGAATCAGGCTTCTTTGGGAGGTCGATGCGGGCGGGCAGTTGGTTTCGCCCCGGCGCGGGCCGGTACTCGCGTTTTGTTTGTCGAATGCGCTACGGTGCAGGTCCGACAAATGTGTCCGGTTGGTGGGCCGATTGCCGTGAGTGCACATTACACGTCTCGTGAGGCGCTCCAGCTTCAGCTGCGGGCCCTGGGTCTCGTCGATCAAGGGCTTCTTGGCGACTTGTCCGATCTCGCAAGATTCCATGAAGTCCAGAAAGACGAGGTCATTATCAGGGCCGGGCAACTGCCTACCCAGTTTTACGTGGTGCTTAAAGGTCTAGTTCGCTACTACTACCTGTCCCCAAGCGGCAAGGAGTGGAACAAGGCCTTCTTCCATGAGGGGCGATTGATTGGCTCGCTCAGTTCATTTCTGAGGTGCCAGCCGTGCTCTTACACAATTGCAGCGCTGGAGCCTTGTTATTTGGCAGCCTTCCCGGTCAGCATTTTTCAGGCCGGGTGCAATGCGAACGCCCAGCTTCAGCAGCTGCTCAATCGTTATGTGCAGGACATCATGCTGCGTAATGAGCAGCGCGAGGCAGTGTTGCTTACATGTGACAGCGAGGCCCGCTATATGTGGCTGCTGGAACATCAGCAATGGCTGGTCACGCGCGTGCCGCAATATCACCTCGCCAGCTACCTAGGGATGGAGCCAGCTTCGCTATCCAGGCTGAAGCGTCGCGTGGGCGCGCTCATCCAGCGTTAGCTCTTCTAGCCGTAGATTCAGCCGCCTGAGTTGGTCCCTGCACCATTGTTCTTCGCCTGAGGGTATGTTCCATAACCTCACGACGAGCTCGCCTTTTTCGGTATGGCGGCTCTCGACTCCTATCTGCTCTATCCGCTCGCTCAGTAATTCGTGAAGCAGCAGCTCGGTGATGTTTTCCCGCAGTTTGGGCTTGAAGATTTTTCCAACGGCTGTAATCGGCAGTGCCTGAAGAATGATTACTTTCTTGGGGCAGGCGGCACGCTCTGCTATGTGCTCGGCAGCGTATTGTCGAAGCTCTTCGCACGTCGCTTCGGCTCCCGCGCGGAGCTGAACGTAAGCGACGGGTAGCTCGCCTGCATATTCGTCAGGCGCTCCAATGGCCGCGGCCATTCCAACGCTTGGATGCTGCTCCAGGCAGCTTTCGATCAATGCCGGATCGATGTTGTGGCCGCTACGGATGATGAGGTCTTTTGTGCGCCCGGTGATAAAGAGATTGCCTTCGGAGTCGATGTGTCCGAGGTCGCCGGTTCTTAGCCAGCCGTCGTTACTCACGGGTGATTTTTGGCCAAGGTAGCCTTGAAAGACCATGGGGCTGCGCACACAGACTTCACCGTCTTCGATACGCGCTTCAACAGGCGGCTTGATTTTGCCAACGCTACCCCAGACTGCGGGCCCGCTGAGATCGGGAAGTGCGATGACTCCGCTGCACTCGGTCATTCCATAAGCCTGGTAGAGCTCCTGTCCTGCTTTGGTGTGTGCAAGCTCGTGGAGCTTCAAGGGAACGGGGGCTCCGCCGGAAAGTAGGAACCTAAGAGTGCTGATGTCCGCGCCATTGGTCGGCGCGTCGAGCATCGCCGTCATGGAGGTGGGGATGCCGCTGCTGATCGTCACGCCTAGCCTCTCGACTAGATCCCAGTGGTACCGGATTACTTCGGGGTTCCGGAAGCCTGCAATCGTCGGAAGCACCAGTTCACCGCCAGCCCCCAAGATGGCAAGGCTGTTTACGATGGCTCCGGCTACGTGAAAAATGGGCAGCCCGTTAATCGCGATATCTGTCCCCGTCAGTTGCATGCTATCGATCACGGCAGCCGCGGCAGCTAACTGATTGGCGTGGGTATGACAGGCCAGTTTTGGCGTGCCGGTAGTTCCGCCCGTATGGTAATAGGCCGCAATATCTTCGGCGGTGGGTGCGCCTGTTTTACGTAAGGGCTCGTCGTCGTAGTGAAGAACTTCGGAGTCGTAGCCTGGCTCGTCGGTTGGACCATAAACCGAGATACAGGCTGGTCTACCTGGCAGGCGTTTGGCTACCCTGGCGGCTTTCTCCCAGAGTTCGGCTCCGTGACTTGGGCTCAGGGCAAAGATGATATCCGTCTGGGCTTTGGCCATCAGCTGGAATAGGGCTTCGTCACTCAACAGTGGATTGAGTGGATTGGCAATGCCGGCTGTTTCTGCCGCCCAGAGGAGTGTCTGGGCTTGCGGGATATTCGGGAGCAGCAGAGAAACGACAGGGTGTGATTTGCCTGTCAGGCTCCTGATCATATTCACGCTCCGATGAATACTCGACAGTAGCTGGCTGTGGGTCTGGCGGGCGGGGGGCTTGATGCCGTGGAGATCATCCACGAACGTTATTGCGGTTGATTCTGGTGCTCGCTCGGCAGAGGCAACGAGTAGTTCGTAGATGGTGCGGGGGCGATTGTTAGTCATTGTTATGCGCTTTTCAGGAACGAAGAACGCAGATAGTGGGCGGTGATCGTCGAGCGCTCATTAACATTTATCAACGGAGCGTCAATAGGTGCTAACTGGTGTCAGGCCAGTCGGCCTTGACCCGTTTACTTTATTCAGAGTGAGAGACCGGCAGGTTGGCTCAGCCGTCCGCGGTTATAGCCGTAGTGCCATTCGCAGTTCGGGGTGGGCAGCGTAATCGCAGGATTGGTTGCGCGGGGTTTGGGCGCAGCCGATGGGGCAGACTCTGGGCCTTCAGCGCTGAGCGTTGAAGGCCCTTTTCTGTATCAGCCGAATGGGCTTTCGTTATTCTCGCGGCGTGCATCGCGTTGAAGTTGATACACCAGTCGCTCGATCTGCCGCTGAGTGAGCCCGCTGAGGCGGTGGAAGCGTAGGCCGCACATCGAGGTGTTCATTTTTTCATCGATGACCAGATGGCGAAGTTCGACTTCGGTCTGGATGGCGCCTATAGGTAGTTTGGCAGAGAGCTCGTAAACCTGACCGGTCTGCAGGCTGCTCTGTAAGTCGCCTTTGATGCTCAGCTTGCATCCTGTAGCAGATATGTCGAGTAACCTGCCTTCGAGTGCCTTTCTTGTCGTTGTGCTGCTCAGTTGAGCCGCTACTTCGATCTCTTTGAGTTGAGCGCGGTATGCATTGCGCCGCTGGTGATAGGTCAGCGCCGCTGGCGTTGGTATCCAGTAGCAGCGTGCGCCGTTGATCTCGCCAACATGCACAGATTGGTCGCTGGTCCATGAGATTCGCGCGCCTTCATGGAAGCCCTCGATATGAAAGGGCTCGCCCTGCACGAGAAGACGCTCCCCGTCGTTGGGAATCAGTTCGTCGAGTGCGATCCAGCCGGTCTCCCGATTCATCTCGACCAAAAAGCTCTGGTAGCGCTGGCTGCGCTCGGCGAAGCGTAGGGTTAGCGGGATGTTGTTGTCCAGGAGGGGGCGTAGATTGGCGTAAATTTCGAGTGGAGCCGTCATCACCTTGGGAGGCTGCGGTCCTTCGTCGCCAAAAAATGAGCTAGACACGGTCCGGTGCTCTCCGGCGCATTGTTCTCACCATTGCGTTGCGTCCTTGTGCAGTCGTTCGTTCAGGCTTGGCTCAAAGGGCGCTGCTGCTTGGTTCTGGCTGCGCTGCCTCGATTGTCGTAGAGGCCGGGTGTGTCTTCCTTGCCCTGCAGGATATTCAGCATGCCGCCAAGCGCGCTCTGGTTGGCGCGGATAAGACGGCCGTTTCGTTCGTTGGCACTGCGGCAATGCTCAAGCTCGGCCTCCAGTAGCTGGGCCTGCTCAAGGATGGCTACACCGCTATCGGATTTGCTCGCTGCGGCTTCCAATCCCGTGCGGTCTGGAGTCAGATGCTGACTGATCAGCCACTGGCTGCGCTGCGCACCGTGCTGGCCAAGGAGAGCAAGCAGAGGTTGCTTCTTCGCCAGAATGGCTTCTAGGTCCGCCAGGTTGCGGTCACCCAGCGCCGCGAACTCTTGATCAATGAGCTCAAGGAGTTGGCGTGCTATGCCGATATCGTCGGTTAGCTGCTCAAGCAGGGCTGTATCGTGCATTTCGGGCTCTGGGCATGCTCGCGTGGGTGTTGGGTCCAGCCTCAGTGCTGCGTTTCGAATGCAAGCATTTTGGCTGCAACACGCTGACTGTCGACCTGATAGGAGCCATCAGCGATCGCCTTTTTCAACTCTGCAACACGCTCATGATTGACCGCCGGTTGGTCGTTCAGTTTGTCGGCAGCCTGCTGCAGACGCTGGGCTTCTGGGCTCAGTTGTACTGTGTCGTTGGTACTGGTGGTGCTTACGGTGCCGGGCTTGGGCGCCTCGCCAGCAGGTGTCTGCTGGGTGTTGCCGGCGCGCTCGTTGCCTTGCACGCCGTTGCGCCCGCTAGGGGCATTCATTGGGCTGTTGGGCCGATTGAAGTCGATGACCATGATGCAAACCTCGAAGGGATCAGGACGCTTGCCATGTGTTCGGCAACAATAAGCGAAACTTTAGCGCTTTTTTTAGAGGGGCACACGGGAAAACTGCATGGCCGGTTTGGTGACTACATTGCTACTTCAACTTGGCCAGGCCCAGTTACGCGCGCCCTGATTGTGCGGCCAGAGCGCTGGTTCTTCACGGGAATCTGCTTCCCAGGCGCGCCATCCGCCATTGCCTCGCCGGGCATGCGGACGCTGATCGAACCGCTTCTGGCGGTGATGACCACTTGATCGCCTCTGCGAACCACCTCTGCCATTTCCAGCTGATTCGGTGAGATCACCTGATCTGGCTGTATCGGCCGAGTCAGCTTGTTGCCCATCACCTCGTCTAGTCGCGTCAAATAGCCTTGGTTGAGAGCGGATATATCTCGCTCCGCGAGGCTAACGTCGCTGTCGCTGAGTATCGTATCGCGCAGAAGAGATTTGTTGGCGACGATCACTTCGCGATAGAGCTGGACTTGCGCAGGAACGAAAACCGACCAAGGGCTGCGGCCTTCGCAACTTACCCGCACCGTGACCCGTCCTATGGGAGGAGAGGTGTTGCTCAGTTTTGCACCCAGTGGCTGGTCGCATTGATTCAGGCGCAAACGAGGATCAAGGCGGCTGACATGAATCTCGTGCCGCGCATCAATTCCGCTTCGGCTCAAATAGTCGCTTACTTCGCGCTCAAGAAACTGCTTGGTCACGTCGATAAGCTGTTCAGGATGTGACATGGTTGATGCATGGGCGAGCTGTCCCATCGCGCAAAGCACGGGTAGCAGCACGTTTTTGCACAGCATCCGCCGGCTGCGCCAGGAAATAGTCATATGGACGTTCATGTCCGAACCAAAGCAAGGGGCGTGCCGTGTCTTTATTAGTCCGGCCCCGTTTATCTGCAAGCAGAGAGGAAGACTGGCATGGCCGGTGTACTGGATTCGGTTAACCAGCGTACCCAATTGGTAGGGCAAAACCGCCTGGAGCTACTGCTGTTTCGCCTAGATGGCGATCAGCTTTACGGCATCAACGTGTTCAAAGTGCGCGAAGTGCTGCAATGTCCTCGGCTGACTGTGATGCCAAAGTGCGGCAGGGTGGTTCGCGGCGTGGCGAGCATTCGGGGCAGTACGCTGCCTATTCTTGATCTGTCGCTTGCCACGGGCAAGTCGGCTCTGATGGACCTGGAAAATTCCTTCGCTGTGATCACCGAGTACAACAACAGGACGCTGGGTTTTCTGGTGAGCTCGGTAGAAAGAATCGTCAACCTGAACTGGGAGGCTATTCTGCCGCCACCCAAAGGTGCCGGGCGGGATCACTACTTGACGGCAGTTACTCATATCGACAACAAGCTGGTGGAAATCATCGATGTAGAGAAGGTGCTGGCCGAGGTAGCACCGACTTCGGAAGAGGTTTCACCGGGCGTGGTAGATGATGATACCCGTGCCAAGGCGCTGTCCTGCCGGGTATTGGTTGTTGATGATTCGTCAGTCGCGCGTAAGCAGATCACCCGCTGTCTGGAGAATCTTGGCATTGAGGTCGTCCAGTTGAATGATGGGCGAGATGCGCTCAACTATCTGCGGCGCATGGCCGATGAAGGCAAGAAGCCCGCAGAAGAATTTCTGATGATGATTTCCGATATTGAAATGCCGGAGATGGATGGCTATACCCTGACTACCGAGGTGCGGCACGACCCGCGTATGCAAGGTATGCATATACTCCTGCATACTTCTCTCTCCGGCGTGTTCAATCAGAACATGGTGAAGCGGGCGGGGGCGGACGATTTCCTCGCCAAGTTCCAGCCTGACGATCTCGCTGCTCGGGTGGCAGATCGAATCAGGCAGGCGGATGCAAACTGAGGCTAGTTCCTCTAACGATGGTGAGGCTTTATTGGTGTCAGTCGATCTGGATTTCGAGCAGTTCCGGGTATTTCTTGAAAAGACGTGCGGCATTCTGCTGGGCACTAATAAGCAGTATTTAGTGACCAGTCGTCTGAATAAGCTGATGGAGCAGCAGGGGCTTAAGACGCTTGGCGACTTGGTCAGGAAAATCCAGGCGCAGCCACGTAGTGGTCTGCGGGAGTTGGTCGTTGATGCGATGACTACCAACGAGACGCTTTGGTTTCGTGATACCTATCCGTTCGAAGTACTCAAAAGTCGGGTCCTGCCAGAGATGCTCAAGGCGGGATCCGGCCAGCGCTTGCGTATCTGGTCGGCCGCTTGTTCTTCTGGACAAGAGCCTTATTCGCTCTCAATGGCGATAGATGAGTTTGAACGCAGCAGTCCCAGTCAACCGAAGACCGGTGTGCAAATCGTAGCCACGGAGCTATCGGGAACAATGCTTGCCGCTTGCAAGGCGGCTGAATACGACAGTCTGGCCATTGCTCGTGGCCTTTCGGCAGAACGTTTGCAGCGTTATTTCGACGTGAAGGCCCCTGGACGATGGGCTGTAAAGGCGCCCATTCGTTCAAGAGTGGAGTTCAGGGTGCAGAATCTTCTCGACAGTTATGCCGGTTTAGGCAAGTTCGATATCGTTTTTTGTCGAAATGTGTTGATTTATTTTTCCGCCGACGTCAAGAAAGACATCCTCAAGCGTATTCATGCCACGTTGCGTCCAGGTGGCTATCTGTTCCTGGGCGCGTCTGAAGCGCTTAACGGGCTGCCGGAGCTGTACCAGATGGTGCAGTGCAGTCCAGGAATCATCTACAAGGCCAAGTGATCCGGCCGTCCCGCGCGGCAGAAAACCGTCATGCAAGGTGGCTGTTGTGGCAACCAAGCGGTAAAGCCTTGCCGCTTTTGACACCCTGACGTTCGTTGTCGCGACGCCAAGCCTTGTAAATCAAGAGGTTGCATGTAATGGCATGGACTTTGCTGGAGTTTGCGCAAGCAGACTTGTATCCGGCAGAGGGCCAGATCATGAGCATTAGTTTTGACAAGGCATTGGGTATTCACGAGAAGGCGCTTGGTTTCCGCTCGCAGCGTGCTGAAGTGCTGGCCAATAACATTGCAAACGCCGATACGCCGAACTACAAGGCTCGCGATCTGGATTTCAGTAGCGTGCTTGCCCAGCAGTCGGCCCGTAGTCAGGGCGGATTCGGTGTGGCGCTGACCAGTGACAAGCACATTGCGGCCGAGGGGATGGAAATAGCCGACGCATCGTTGCGCTTTCGTATGCCCGCGCACCCATCGCTTGACCAGAACACTGTCGATCTGCAGATCGAGCAATCCAATTACGCGAAGAACGCCGTTGACTTTCAGGCGAGCTTCACCCTGCTCAACAGCAAGTTCAGGGGGCTGATGAGCGCCCTGCGTGGCGAATAAAGGAGCCTTCCATGTCCCTTAGCAGCATATTCAACATTGCCGGCAGTGGCATGAGTGCCCAGAGCACCCGCCTGAACACTATTTCCAGCAACATCGCGAATGCGGAGACCGTTTCATCCAGCGTGGATCAGACCTACCGTGCCCGGCATCCGGTGTTCGCCACCGTCTTTCAGCATGCCAACGGCCAACCCGATCAGTCGCTGTTCGCTGGGCAGGATCAGGCGGGCGTCGGTGTCCAGGTGTTGGGCGTGGTTGAGGATCAAAGCGAGCTTCAAGCCCGTTATGAGCCCAATCACCCGGCTGCCGATGAGGCGGGCTACGTGTACTACCCGAACGTCAACGTGGTGGAAGAAATGGCCGATATGATTTCGGCCAGTCGCTCGTTCCAGACCAATGCCGAGTTGATGAACACGGCCAAGACCATGCTACAGAAAGTTCTGACCCTGGGTCAGTAATAGCGAGAGTAAGCCATGAGCACGACAGGCGGCGTCGGCGGTACCGGCTCGGTACTTGATCAATACCAGTTCGGCAAGGATCGCGAGGTCAAGGGCAACGACCTTGGCAAGAACGAGTTTCTCGAGTTGCTGGTGGCTCAGTTGAACAACCAGAACCCGCTGGAGCCGCAGGAGAATGGTGAGTTCATTGGTCAGTTGGCGCAGTTTAGTACGGTTGAGGGCGTCGAGAAACTGAACTCCAGCATGGAAACCATTCTTTCCGGCTACCAGTCCTCGCAGGCGCTGCAGGCGTCCTCGCTGGTCGGTCGCAAGGTAATCGTGCCGACCGAGAAGGCGGTGGTGGATACCAGCGAAACCTTCAAGGCCAGCCTGATTCTGCCGGCCAGCAGCAGCAACGTTTATGTCAACATCTATGATGATACCGGGGCGGCAGTGAGCCGGATCAATCTGGGTCCACAGGAAGCTGGCAATGTCTCCTTCATGTGGGACGGCAAGGATGCCAGCGGCAATACCCTGCCGCCTGGCACTTACAAATTCGAGGCGCAGGCCACCTACGATGGCGAGACCAAGGGTCTCTACACCCTGCTGCCGGCGAACGTCGACAGCGTGACCCTGGGCGGCAGCGAGCTGCTACTTAACCTTGCCGGGCTCGGCAGTGTTCCGCTTTCCCATGTACAGGTCATTGGTCAGTAACCATCGTCCGTAACTGCCGGCAGTTCCGGCGAAGGAGCTCTTCATGTCGTTCAATATCGGTCTCAGCGGTCTGCGTGCCGCGAGCAAGGATCTCAACGTAACCGGTAACAACATTGCCAACGCGGGTACGGTTGGCTTCAAGCAGTCGCGGGCGGAATTTTCCGACGTATATGCGGCTTCCGTGCTGGGTACCGGCAAGAACCCGCAGGGCAGCGGCGTGCTGATGTCCAACATTTCCCAGCAGTTCAACCAGGGCAACATCAACTACACGCAGAACGCGCTGGACCTGGCGATCAATGGCAACGGCTTCTTCCAGGTCAGCAACAACGGTGCAGTGAGCTATACCCGCGCCGGTTACTTCGGCACCGACCGCCAGGGCTTCCTGGTCGACAACTTCGGCTACAAGCTGCAGGGTTTCCCGGTGGACGGCAACGGCAACCTGCAGAACGGTGTGGTGGGTGACTTGCAGATCCAGACCACCAACCAGGAGCCAAAGGCGACCAGTACGATCAATACCGCCTTCAACCTGAACTCTACGCTGAAGTCGCCGGTTACCTGGCAGACGACTTATGACGCGGCTGTAGATCCGCAGGTTTATCAAGCTGCCTATGACGATACATATGGTGCTCGACTTCCGGTGCTCATCGCGGAGTATTACGCGGATCCAGCCAACAGTGTTGTCGATCCAGATAATCCTTCTCCGCAAGAAATTGCAGATGCAACTGCCTACGCGACTCCGTTTGCTGAGGCGGCTGCTGTGGCTGCGGGTAATAATGCAACTCGTGCTGCCGCTTTGACTGCCGCCAACGCCACCTTCGACCCGACCGACCCGACCACCTACAACAGTTCCACCTCGCTGAATATCTACGACTCCCAGGGTAACGCTCACGTCATGACGCAGTACTTCATCAAGACCGGCGCCAACAGCTGGGATATGAAAATGCTGATCGACGGTCGTAATCCGGCTGATCCCAGTGGGACGCAGCCTTATGTCATGGGGCTGGAGTTCAATTCGTCCGGCGCCTTGACCGGCATCGATACTGGAGGCTCGACGCTTTTCAGTGTCGGTGCCGACCTCAAGGTCACGCTCAATAGTGCCACTGGCAATCCGCCTGCTGGCGGCTGGGTGCCGGCGATTTCCGACGGTGGTACACCGGCCACCTGGTCGCCGAACGGTGCGCTTGCCAATCCCGAGGGCATCGTCATGGATTTCAGTAAATCCAGCCAGTACGCCAGTGCCTTCGCCGTCAACAAGGTCAGTCAGGATGGTTACACCACTGGCGAGCTGGCAGGGCTTGAGATCGATGACAGCGGGGTGATCTTTGCCCGCTACACCAACGGCCAGTCCAAAGTGCAAGGGCAGATCATCCTGGCCAATTTCGCCAACGTTCAGGGCCTGACGCCTGTCGGCAAGACACAGTGGGTGCAATCCTACGAGTCCGGCGAGCCGGTGATCGGCACGCCGATGTCCGGCACGCTGGGCGCGCTGCAGGCCGGTGCGCTGGAAGACTCCAACGTCGAATTGTCGGATCAGTTGGTCAATCTGATCGTCGCCCAGCGCAACTACCAGGCCAACGCCAAGACCATCGAGACCGAAAGCGCCATTACCCAGACCATCATCAACCTGCGCTGATAGCCTGCGTTGAGCCGGCAGAATTCCGCCGGCGTTCTCTTTCAAGAAGGCCCGTTAGGGCCTTCTTTTTTTAAAAAGGCTTCCAGATCAATAGGCTATAGATTCACTTCGCCTATGGCACGTTGCTTGCATTTTGTCCTTTCAACTGAATGGTGGGCGTCAAGCCTGCGTCTCGGAGGTTTCGATGGACAAGATGCTCTACGTGGCCATGACCGGTGCCAGCCAGAACGCGCGCGCCCAGCAAGCCCACGCCAACAACCTGGCCAACCTGTCCACGACCGGATTTCGCCGTGACTTCGAGCAGGCGCGGTCGATGCAGGTATTCGGTGACAGTTTTCCGGCGCGCGTCTACGCGATGACCGAGCGTCCCGGTACCGACTTCACTTCCGGGACGCTGCAGGAAACCGGACGCGATCTTGATGTGGCCGTCGAGGGAGACGGCTGGATTGCGGTGCAGGCGCCTGATGGCAGTGAGGCTTATGTACGTACCGGCAGCTTCAATATCGACACCCTGGGCATGCTGCGGACCGGCGATGGTTTGCCGGTGCTCGGCAATGCTGGGCCGATTGCCATCCCTCCGGAAGAAAAGATCGATATCGGCCACGATGGCTCCATCAGTATCCGCGCTCTGGGCGAAGACCCGAACGTGGTGGTGACGGTTGATCGGCTCAAGCTGGTCAACCCCGATCCGAAGCAGCTGGAAAAGGGCACTGACGGCATGATTCGCATGAAGGATGGGCAGCCCCAGGAGGCGGATGCAGCGGTGCGCGTGACGTCTGGCTTTCTTGAGGCGAGTAACGTCAATGCGGTGGCTGAGATGACCTCGATGCTGTCGCTGGCCCGACAGTTCGAGTTGCACGTGAAGATGATGCGCACCGCCGAAGAAGATGGCGCCGCTGCGGCCCGAGTATTGCAAATCAGCTAGTAAACAGCGCTTGGCGCCCGAATACCGGCGCATGAGGAGAAGAATATGCTTCCAGCACTTTGGGTGAGCAAGACAGGTCTGTCTGCACAGGACATGAACCTGACCACCATTTCCAACAACCTGGCCAACGTATCCACCACCGGTTTCAAGAAAGACCGTGCCGAGTTCCAGGATCTGCTCTATCAGATCCGCCGCCAGCCGGGCGGGCAGTCGACCCAGGACAGCGAACTGCCGTCCGGTCTGCAGTTGGGTACCGGTGTGCGCATTGTCGGTACGCAGAAGCAGTTCACTTCGGGCAGTCTGCAGACCACCGAACAGCCACTGGATATGGCCATTAACGGTCGCGGTTTCTTCCAGGTACTGCTGCCTGACGGCACCGTTTCATACTCCCGTGACGGCAGCTTTCATCTGAATGCCGACGGCCAGGTCGTGACCTCCAACGGCTACGCACTGGAGCCCGCCATCGTCGTGCCGCCGGAAACCCAGACCTTCACCGTCGGTGAAGACGGTACCGTTTCGGTTACTACGCTCGGCAATCCGGCACCTCAGATTATCGGCAATCTGCAGACCGCCGACTTCATCAATCCAGCGGGTCTGCAGGCCATGGGCAGCAACCTGTTCCTGGAAACCGCCGCCAGTGGTGCACCACAGGTCAGTACGCCGGGGCTTAACGGACTGGGCACGGTGTTGCAGAACACGCTGGAGAACTCCAACGTGAGTGTCGTCGAGGAACTGGTGAACATGATCACCACCCAGCGTGCCTACGAGATGAATTCCAAGGTGATTTCCACCGCCGACCAGATGCTGTCTTTCGTAACCCAGCAGCTCTAACGGGCGCTGACCGTTGTAGGCAGGTGACTGTGTCTGCCGCCGTTTCAAGGGTCCTGACTGGGCTGAGGTGTTCCATGAACCGCGTATTGATTGTTTTCTCGCTGGTTTCGGCTGTTGCGCTGAGCGGTTGCGTCGCACCCGCACCCAAACCGGACGACCCCTATTACGCACCGGTGCTGCCGCGCACGCCGCTGCCGGCGGCGCAGAACAATGGCGCCATCTACCAGGCCGGTTTCGAGACCAATCTGTACGACGACCGCAAGGCATTCAGGGTCGGCGACATCATTACCATCTCGCTCAATGAGCGGACCCAGGCGAGCAAGAACGCTACTTCCAAGATTTCCAAGGACAGTGACGTGGATATCGGCTTGACGTCGCTGTTCGGCAATGCGGTGAGCCTGAACAATCCGGCGGCTGGTCTTCTGCGCAACGGCGGGCCGCTTTCGCTTGATACCCAGTTCGGCAGCTCCAGTTCGACCAGTGGCGCTGGCCAGGCGGGGCAGAGCAACAGCCTGTCCGGCTCGATTACCGTCACTGTCTCGGAGGTCTTGCCCAACGGCATCCTGGCGATTCGTGGCGAGAAATGGCTGACGCTCAATACAGGTGATGAGCTTGTGCGTATTGCAGGTCTGGTGCGCGCAGACGATATCAGCACCGACAATACCGTTTCGTCCATGCGTGTGGCCGATGCGCGCATTACCTATTCAGGCACTGGTGCGTTCGCCGATGCGAGTCAGCCGGGTTGGCTGAGCCGCTTCTTCGTCAGCCCGCTGTGGCCGTTCTGAGGAGCCACACTATGTTCAGACATCTCATCCTGCTGGTTGGCCTGTTGGCCGTTGGCGTATCGGCCCACGCCGAACGCCTCAAGGATATCGCCACCATTCAGGGCGTGCGCAGCAACCAGTTGATCGGCTACGGCCTGGTGGTCGGCCTCAATGGCAGTGGCGACCAGACCACGCAAACGCCGTTCACCGTGCAGACCTTCAACAACATGCTGGCGCAGTTCGGCATCAAGGTGCCGGCGGGTGGCAACGTCCAGCTGAAGAACGTCGCGGCAGTTTCCATACATGCCGATCTTCCTCCGTTCGCCAAGCCGGGGCAGACCATCGATATCACGGTCTCGTCCATCGGTAATGCCAAAAGCCTGCGCGGCGGTAGCCTGTTGATGGCGCCACTGAAGGGGATCGACGGTAACGTCTATGCCATCGCCCAGGGCAATCTGGTCGTCGGCGGCTTCGATGCCGGTGGCGCCGACGGCTCGCGAATCACCGTCAATGTGCCCTCCGCCGGGCGTATCCCTGGTGGCGCCACCGTCGAGCGGCCCGTGCCGAGCGCCTTCAATCAGGGCAATACGCTGACGCTGAATCTCAATCGCCCGGATTTCACTACGGCGAAGAACATCGTCGATCAAATCAATGATCTGCTTGGGCCGGGCGTCGCCCAGGCACTTGATGGCGGTTCGGTAAGCATCAGCGCACCACTGGACCCCAGCCAGCGGGTCGATTACCTGTCGATTCTGGAGAATCTGGAGGTCGATGTCGGTCAGGCGATGGCCAAGGTCATCATCAACTCGCGTACTGGCACTATCGTCATTGGCCAGAATGTCCGGGTACAACCGGCGGCGGTGACCCATGGCAGCCTCACCGTGACCATTTCCGAAGATCCGCAGGTTAGCCAGCCCAATGCGTTCTCGGATGGCCAGACTGTCGTGGTGCCCAATAGCAGGGTCCAGGCGGATCAGGAAGCCAAGCCGATGTTCAAATTCGGTCCCGGCACGACACTGGATGAAATCGTTCGGGCGGTGAATCAGGTAGGCGCTGCCCCCGGTGATCTGATGGCCATTCTTGAAGCGCTCAAGCAAGCGGGTGCGCTGCAAGCTGACCTGATCGTGATCTGAGGACGAGAACATGGAAAATCGACTAGGGCTCGGCCAGCGTACGCTCGACAGTGGCAGCTATTCCGACCTGAATCGCCTGAATCAGCTCAAGGTAGGCAAGGATCGGGACGGCGAGGAGAACGTGCGCAAGGTGGCGCAGGAGTTCGAGTCGTTGTTTCTCAACGAGATGCTCAAGTCGATGCGTTCGGCAACCGAGGTATTGTCCCAGGACAATCCACTCAACAGCCAGGCCAGCAAGCAGTACCAGGACATGCATGATCAGCAGCTCTCGGTCACCCTGGCCAGGGAGGGCGGCGGCATCGGTCTGGCTGACGTACTGATGCGGCAGCTGAACAAGCGGCAGGAGCCTGCGGACAAGCCCAATCCGTTCAGTCAGGTCGCACAGACGACGGGCGCCAAGTGGGCAAGCAACCCGAACGCTGTCGTGACGGAACCTGCCAGGGATGATTCCCGGCTGCTCAACCAGCGACGTCTGGCGCTGCCGGGCAAGCTTGCCGTGTCGGCTTCCCTCGAGGTTGCCAACAGCAGTGCTGAAAAGCAGCAACCGGGCAAACCGCAGCCTCTGGTGAATACGGATTGGCAACCGGCGACGGCTTTTGCTGCGCCGCAGAACGCCCCGCTGACCATCAATGGCGTTGAAGCCGGTACTCCGGCCACACCGAGCAAAACCCGTTTTGACTCGCCGGCTGAATTCATCGCCACCATGCTGCCCATGGCTGAAAAAGCCGCCGCACGGTTGGGTGTCGAGCCGCGTTTCCTGGTCGCTCAGGCTGCACTGGAAACCGGCTGGGGCAAATCCATGATTCGCCAGAAGGACGGCAGCAACAGTCACAACCTGTTTGGCATCAAGGCCACAGGCTGGAAAGGTGACTCGGCGACCGTGATGACCACCGAATACGTTAACGGCAAGGCCACTCGCGAGAAGGCGGGTTTCCGTGCCTATGATTCCTTCGAGCAGAGCTTCAACGACTACGTGAGGCTGCTGGAGAACAACGGTCGCTATCAGAAGGCGATCCAGGTGGCGAGCACCTCTGGCGACTCGGAGCGTTTCGTCAACGAATTGCAGCGCGCCGGTTATGCGACCGACCCGCAATATGCGCGCAAGATCAACCAGATCGCTCGCAAGATGCAGACTTATCAAACCATTGCCGACGCCGGTACGGCGCCTGCCATGAGGACCAGAGGCTAAATCATGTCTGACCTATTGAGTATTGGCCTGTCCGGCCTTTCCGCCAGCAAAACCCAGCTGTCCATCACGGGCCACAACATCACCAACGTGAACACGCCGGGCTATAGCCGCCAGGACGCTTCCCAGGCAACCCGCTCGCCGCAGTTCAGCGGTGCGGGTTATATCGGCTCCGGGACGACTCTGGTAGAAATTCGCCGGACCTACAGTGAGTTTCTCACCACCCAGCTGCGCAGCAGTACCTCGTTAAGCAGTGATGTTGAAGCGTACAAAAGCCAGATCAACCAGCTCGATTCGTTGCTGGCCGGCACGACCACGGGCATCACGCCATCGTTGCAGAAGTTTTTCTCTGCACTGCAGACGGCAGCCGAAGACCCGGCCAATATCCCCGCCAGACAGCTGGTGTTGGCGGAAGCCGAAGGCCTGTCACGACGCTTCAATACCGTTTACGACAGGCTTTCGGAGCAGAACAGCTTTACCAACAAGCAGATGTCCGCCGTCACCGACCAGGTCAACCGGCTGGCTGGCAGTATCGGCAGTCTGAACGAGGCCATCGCGGTCGCTGCTGCCAACGGCAAGCAACCCAACGACCTGCTCGATGCCCGCGATGAAGCGGTGCGCGAGCTGTCGACCTATATCGGTGTCACCGTGGTGCCGCAGGACGACAGCAGCTTCAATATCTTCATCGGCAGCGGCCAGCCACTGGTGGTGGGCAGCAGCGCAGCGCGGTTGGAAGTCGTACCCGGACAGGGCGATCCCAACCGCCATGAAGTGCAGTTCGTCAGTGGTGGCTCGCGGCAAACCATCACCACGCAGATCACTGGCGGCGAGCTGGGCGGGCTGATCCGCTATCGCGAAGAAGTGCTGGATTCCACCATGAACTCGCTGGGCCGACTGGCACTGGTGGTCAGTGATCAGGTCAATAGCCAACTGGGGCAGGGCCTGGATCTGAAGGGGCAGGCGGGGTCGGCACTGTTTGGCAATTACAACGATGAAGCGCTGGCAAAACTGCGCGTCAATGCCTTCGTTGGCAATACCAGCAATGCACAGCCGGCGCTGAACATTACCGACACCAGTGTGCTGACTACCAGCGACTATCTGATGACATTTGACGGAACCCTCCCGGACGGTTATAGCGCCCGACGGTTGAGCGATGGTCAGCCGATTACGGTTGAACTCGATTCTGGCGTGCTGACTTTTACCGACCAGAATGGCCGTGACCAGGGATTTGAAGTCGTCGTCGGCAATCCGCCACCTGCCCTCAATGACAAGTTCAGTCTGCAGCCCACGCGCCGCGGCGCCACAGATATCAAGACTGTGCTTGATCAGGCAGACCAGCTGGCCTTCGCTGCTCCGGTCCGTGCGGAAAGCAATCTGCAGAACGCCGGCACGGGTGTTATCAGTCAGCCGGATATGCTTTCGGGGCCTTCGCCGATCGACATTGATGATCTCAACACAGCGTTCGGCAACGGTTTGAATCTCCAGGCCACGGCCAACGCTGATGGCACCTATACGCTGACTGACCCTCTGCCTACCGGCTGGTCTTACGTCGATAGCAGCGGAAATGATCTGGGGGCTTCGCCTGAACTGAAGTCGGGCAATACCAATACAGTACGGCTGGCGCATACGGATGGCTACCAGTTCGAGTTCAGTCTTAGCGGACGGCCTCAGACCGACGACAGCTTCACGCTCAAGTTCAACCAGAGCGGTGTCTCCGACAACCGTAATGCCCTGAAGCTGGTTGATCTGCAAGGCAAGCAGACCGTTGGGGTGTCTCTTGGGGCCGATGGGAAAGTCATATCAGGCGTCAGCCTCACCGATGGCTATGGCGAACTGGTCGAGCGCGTCGGCACCCTGACCGCCCAGGCACGGATGGATAGCGAAGCGACCGGCGCAATCCTCAAACAGGCCAAGGACAATCGCGACTCGTTGTCGGCGGTGAACCTCGATGAAGAGGCCGCCAACCTGATCAAGTTCGAGCAGTACTACAATGCCTCGGCACAGATCATTCAAGTTGCGCGCTCCCTGTTCGATACATTGATCAGCATCTTCCGCTAATAGGCCCGACCATGCGCATTTCCACCTTGCAAGCATTCAACAACGGCGTAGCCGGGCTGCAGCGCAACTACGCCAACGCGATCCGGACCCAGGAACAGATCAGCTCCGGCAACCGTATTCTGACGCCGGCCGACGATCCGGTCGCTTCGGTGCGCCTGTTGCAACTTGAACAGCAACAGAACGTGCTCGGCCAGTACAAGTCCAACCTGACGGCGGCGAACAGCAGCCTGACTCAGGAGGAGGTGACGCTCAACTCGGTGAACACCGTGCTGCATCGCGTGCGCGAGCAGGCCTTGCGGGCCGGCAACGGTTCTCTCGATGCTGAGGATCGCAAGTCCATCGCCGCCGAGTTGCGTGAGAGTGAAGATGAGTTGCTGTCGCTGATGAATACCCGCAATGCGCGCGGCGAGTACCTGTTCTCCGGCTTCCAGGGCAAGACCCAGCCTTTCGTGCGTGGCGCGGATGGCAGTTACAGCTATCAGGGGGATGAAGGCCAGCGCAAGCTGCAGATCGCCAGTTCGTTGAACATCGCCATCAGCGACAACGGCAAGGCGGTATTCGAGAATGTGACCAACGCAGGGCGATATACCGTATCGACTCCACCCCCACCAGGCTCGACGTGGAGCGTTTCCGCGCCCCTGGTGCAGGATGAAGTGGCTGTTGCGGGGAATCCGGCATTTCCGGCGGCGGGCATTGGTATCCACTTCACGTCCGATACCGATTACATCGTCTACGATCTGGCCAATCCACCTGGCGATTTCTCCGATCCCTATGCCGACCCGTCTCAGGTGATCGATTCGGGAGTGGTCGATGGTGATGAGAAAACTGCCGACGAGCTGGTTTTTCGCGGCGTGATGATCAAGTTCGATGGTGTGCCGATCCAAGGTGAATCGGTAGAAATCCGGCCGGATCCCAGCGCACAGAAACAGGGCATCCTCGACACCATCGCCAACCTGCGCATGGCCCTGGAAGACCCATCCTCCAGCAACACCGATATTCGTGATGCCGTAGCTGTGTCCATCACCAATATCGACCACGGCATGATCAGCGTCGATGCGGCACGCGGCAATATCGGCGCACGCTTGAATGTGATCGAGTCCACCCTCACCGACAACGAAGATGTGGCGCTGGTCAACAAGTCGGTGCAGGCCGAGTTGCGTGAACTGGACTACGCCGAAGCGCTGTCACGGCTGTCATTCCAGACCATCATTCTCGAAGCGGCCCAGCAGAGCTACGTGAAGATAAGCGGACTCAATCTGTTCAACAAAATGTGATAGCAACATCGAGCGATCTGGCTCACAAAACAGCAGGCCTCTGTTTGACTTGTCACGGTCGCCCCTTAGAGTGGTTGTCGCGGCGCATGGAGTACCGCGCCGGTTTATTCAGACACTCAAAAGGACCTGAACAATGACCAAGTCGTTTATCTGTGCAACATTGCTGGCTCTGCTTACCGGTCTTTCCGCGGGCAGCCACGCAGCCGATACCAAGCCTGTCGAACCCACCCGTGTTGCGCTGGCCGCGATTGCGCCAGTGAATCTCAATACAGCCGACGCCGAAACCCTGATCCGTGAACTCAAGGGGGTTGGTGCGGCCAAGGCCAAGGCTATTATCGAATACCGTGAAGCGCATGGCCCTTTCAGCTCTGTTGATGAGCTGTTGGAGGTCAAAGGCATCGGTACATCAATCCTCGATAAAAACCGTGCCAAGCTCAGCCTGAACTGATCAGGTAGATCACAGTACTGAAGCCGGTCTTGACCGGCTTTTTTCATTGCTTCTGATATCCCTGAATCTATCAACACGGCTCGCTGTAAAGCTTTCTGAAGACCGCTCAGCTGGTACTTGCGGCGGAGGTGAACAGCAGGTGAGTAGTGGCTGTCTCTGCTGGACAGGACCTTTGTTTGTCCAGAGCTAAATCGCTGAAATAGGATTAAAAAGGCATTGACATGTAACGGTTATGCACATTCCGAAAGCCTGGTCGGCACGCGCGTCGAGGCGGTCCTGTAAATTTAGTTGAAATATCTTAACCTATTGATTTATAAGGCCTTTTAAAGGCTGCACAAAAACTCGCCGATCTGTTCGGAGCCCGCATCAGACGGGCGTTTGAGACAGTCATCCATAATCTGTTCACAGTGTTATCCACAGCTTTTGTGGATAAGCGGCTACAAGCCAAACAGGCCGGGCTTGGGGGGCTGACTTTGGAGGTGAGACGATGAAAGCACCCTGGCGATTCATGAAATATATCCCGATAGCGCAACGGGTTTTGGCCCGAGGAAGGCTCCCGGCGGTTCTTCTCGCCGTCGCGCGCAAGTCCTCTTCGCGAGGCGGCCTGCTCAAAGGCTTGCGGGAAGATCTCGTCTTGCTCCAGGCCTTGTGCGTCGCCTGGTGGCGAGGCGAATACCGCGCGGTCAGTAGGCCGGCCTTGATCGCAGTGGTGGCCGGTCTGCTGTACTTTGTGGCGCCACTGGATGCCATTCCGGACTGGATTCCGGGGTTTGGCTTTATTGATGATCTTGCCGTGCTGGGTTGGGTAATGCGCAAGTGGTCTGGTGAACTGGAAGCCTTCCGTGCATGGCGAGATAGCCAGACAGCTGAAGTACGCGAAGAGCTGATGCGTTTGCCAGCTGCAGATGAGCCAAAAGTGGAGTAGTTAAGCGCTGAATAAGAGAGAAACGGCAGGGATTAATCCTTTTCTTCGCTCAACTTCATTGAAAAACGCCTACTTATACGTATGTTTCATTCCGTGTTGCGGTCCCCTTGGCTAAGGACAGTCTGAAAAAGACTTTCTGATTTTGGCAAAATAGCCGAACGCCACCCACCGAGTTTTCTGATGAAGCAGATGACCTTCGCCGATGCCGAGTACGCCGGCAAGCGCAAGCAGACC
>Ga0189292_10160_pt1 | contig 32277 bp, 26 predicted proteins | sample UW1oraminimetaG_FD_130317 | JGI IMG/M metagenome (GOLD analysis project Ga0189292, IMG submission 130317) | Marine microbial communities from the Costa Rica Dome - UW179A-orange mini metaG | ecosystem: Environmental > Aquatic > Marine > Oceanic > Photic zone | place: Costa Rica: the Eastern...
AGGACCTCAACCTCGCCCTGGCCGGTGCCCGCGAGCTGGGCCTCAACCTGCCCAACACCGCCAACGCCCAGCAGGTGTTCAGCACCTGCGCAGCCATCGGCGGCAGCGGCTGGGACCACTCGGCGCTGATCAAGGGCCTGGAGCACATGGCCAATTTCTCGATCCGCAAGGAGTAAAGCCTTCGAGCGCACTGAGTCGGGCCTGCGCCCCCACCTTCAGGGACAGACAGACCAGGTGGTGGGATCAGCGCAACGCTCGGCACCAGTGATGCTCAAAGGGTTGGTGTGCAGATACGCGAGGTCGGAATCATCGCGTCTCCCCCACGACCAGGGCCCCGCGCGCCTGCACACCAACCGCCGTCTGCGGACGGCACCTTTTCGATTCGCCCGGCACAAGGAGTCACGGCCCGACTGCCGGGCGGGTCGATTTCAACCCTTAGCGCTTGCATTGCCGAGCCCTAAGGTCTGCAATCGGCCTCTGCAAAAAGACCCAAGGAGCCAGAGATGCCCATCGATCCCCAAGCCCTGCTGCGCCAGTTGTTCGACAGCGCCATCGAGGCCGCCCACCCGCGCCATGTGCTCGCCGACCATCTGCCCGAAGACCGCAGCGGCCGGGCCATCGTCATCGGCGCCGGCAAGGCGGCCGCGGCCATGGCCGAAGCCATTGAGCAGGTCTGGGAAGGCGAGCTGTCCGGCCTGGTGGTGACCCGCTATGAACATCACGCCGACTGCCGCCGCATCGAGGTGGTGGAGGCCGCGCACCCGGTGCCGGACGATGCCGGCGAGCGCGTCGCCCGCCGCGTACTGGAGCTGGTCAGCAACCTCGAGGAAAGCGACCGGGTGATCTTCCTGCTTTCCGGCGGCGGTTCCTCGCTGTTGGCACTGCCAGCCGAGGGCATCTCGCTGGCCGACAAGCAGGCGATCAACAAGGCGCTGCTGCGTTCCGGCGCGCACATCGGCGAGATGAACTGCGTGCGCAAGCATCTCTCGGCGATCAAGGGCGGCCGCCTGGCCAGGGCCTGCTGGCCGGCGAGCGTATACACCTATGCGATTTCCGACGTGCCCGGCGACGAAGCCACGGTGATCGCCTCCGGGCCGACCGTCGCCGATCCGACCACGTCGGCCGAGGCGCTGGCGATCCTCGAGCGCTATCACATCGAGGTGCCGGCCAACGTGCGTGCCTGGCTCGAAGACCCACGCTCGGAAACCCTCAAGCCGGGCGACCCGATGCTCTCGCGCAGCCATTTCCGGCTGATCGCCACGCCGCAGCAGTCGCTCGATGCCGCAGCCGAGGTGGCCCGTGGCGCCGGTATCACCCCGCTGATCCTCGGTGATCTGGAAGGCGAAGCACGCGAGGTGGCCAAGGTGCATGCCGGCATCGCCCGGCAGGTGGTGCTGCACGGCCAGCCGATTGCCGCGCCCTGCGTGATCCTCTCCGGCGGCGAAACCACGGTGACCGTGCGCGGCAACGGCCGTGGCGGACGCAACGCCGAATTCCTGCTTGCCCTCACCGAAAGCCTGCAAGGCCTGCCCGACGTTTACGCCCTGGCCGGCGACACCGATGGCATCGACGGTTCCGAGGACAACGCCGGCGCACTGATGGCCCCGGACAGCTTCGCCCGCGCCGAAGCAAAGGGCCTGCGCGCCGCCGATGCGCTGGCCGACAACGACGGCTATGGCTACTTCGCCGCGCTGGACAGCCTGATAGTCACCGGCCCGACGCGCACCAACGTCAACGATTTTCGCGCCATCCTGATCCTGCCGCCGTCCGCTTAGGGCGGCGGCGCTCACCTGTCAGCGAGCCCGCCATGAAACCCGACAAGAAGGTCAAGATACTTGCCACCCTCGGCCCCACCACCCGCAGCATCGATGATGTACGGGCGCTGGTCGCGGCAGGGGTTAACCTGTTCCGCCTGAACTTCAGCCACGGCGAGCATGCCGACCATGCTGAGCGGTTCGCCTGGATTCGCGAGGTGGAGCACGAGCTGAACCGGCCGATCGGCATCCTTATGGACCTGCAGGGGCCCAAGCTCCGAGTCGGCCGCTTCGCCGACGGCAAGGTGCGGCTGGATCGCGATCAGGCCTTCCGTCTGGATCTGGACCCGACGCCGGGCGACAACCGACGCGTGAACCTGCCGCACCCGGAGATCATCGCCGCGCTGGAGCCGGGCATGCAGCTGCTGATCGACGATGGACGTCTGCGTCTGACGGTCACCGAACGCCACAGCGATGCCATCGACACCCGCGTGGAGGCCGGTGGCGAACTGTCCGACCGCAAGGGTGTGAATGTGCCGGAGGCGCTGCTGGAGCTGAGCCCGCTGACCGAAAAGGATCGGCGCGACCTGGCCTTCGGCCTGCAACTGGGCGTGGATTGGGTGGCGCTGTCGTTCGTGCAACGTCCGCAGGATATTCACGAGGCGCGCAAGCTGATCGGCGAGCGCGCCTTCCTCATGGCAAAAATCGAGAAACCTTCTGCGGTGCAGCATCTGCGCGAAATCGCCCGGCTGTCCGACGCGATCATGGTCGCACGCGGCGATCTGGGCGTGGAGGTACCGCCGGAGAACGTACCGCGCATCCAGAAGAACATCGTGCGCATCTGCCGTCAGCTCGGCCGCCCGGTAGTGGTGGCGACGCAGATGCTCGAATCCATGCGCTTCGCCCCGGCGCCGACCCGCGCCGAAGTCACCGACGTGGCCAACGCGGTCGCCGAGGGCGCGGACGCGGTGATGCTGTCGGCGGAAACAGCCTCCGGCGATTACCCGCTGGAAGCGGTGAGCATGATGAGCAAGATCATCCGCCAGGTGGAAAGCGGCCCGGACTTCCAGGCCCAACTCGACGTACATCGGCCCAACGCCGAGGCTACGCTGCCGGATGCCATCAGCTGCGCGATCCGCCGTATCAGTGGCATCCTGCCGATTGCCGTGCTGGTCAATTACACCGAATCAGGTCGCTCCAGCCTGCGCGCCTCCCGCGAACGCCCGGCCACGCCGATTCTCAGCCTGACGCCGAGCACCGCCACCGCGCGCAAGCTCACGGTGGCTTGGGGTGTGTACTCGGTGGTGGATGCGCCGATGCGCGACATGGAGCAGGTCTGCGGTCACGCCCTGGAGCTGGCGCGCGCCCAGGGTATGGCGGGCAGTGGCGATACGGTGCTGATCACCGCCGGCGTGCCGCTCGGCCAGCCAGGCACGACCAACTCGCTGCGTATCGAGATACTCGACTAGATTGGCTGCCCGCCCACCTCGCAATGACCAAGTGGCTCAGCCCTTGGTCTCCAGCGGGTTCTGCTCCTGCGGGTAGCGATGTTCCTCCTCGATGCTGCCGTCGTCGCCGTGGACGTTCACCAGCGCGGTACGCAGCTTCATGTAGTCGCGGGTTTCATCGAGAATGTCCTGTCGATTCCCGGCTTCGAGCAACGCGCGCTGGTCGCCTTCTTCGCGTAGCACCCAGCGGTCGTCTTCGTGGGTGATGTGGTAGATCTCCATGGCCCTGTCTCCTGGCAATAAATGAATGCTCTGAACGCCCTTGTAAGAAAGCCGCCGGCGGATGAGGTTCGATCTATTGCAATGTGAATTTAACCCTTATAGGTCCATATGACCCCGTAAAGTCGTGGTTCTTTTTACCATCCTGACGCGGCAAACCTTGATTTCAGTCAAGTTCAGACCTGGAACGATTGTTGAAAGACTCCCCTGCATAACGTTTCGTGCTCGCCCATCGCGAATCACAGAACGACTATCCCACCAGAGGAGTATTCAATGCTTTGCGCTGAACAAATCGCCCTTATCAAGGCCACCGTGCCGCTGCTGGAAAGCGGCGGTGAAGCCCTGACCACCCACTTCTATAAGTTGTTGCTAGACGAGCATCCTGAGGTACAGCCGCTATTCAACCAAGCTCACCAGGCCAGTGGTGAACAGCCGCGTGCACTGGCCAACGGCGTGCTGATGTATGCCAAACACATCGACCGCCTTGAAGCCCTCGGCCCGCTGGTAGGCCAGATCATCAACAAGCACGTCGCCCTGCAGGTGCTACCCGAGCACTACCCGCTGGTAGGCTCCTGCCTGCTGCGCGCCATTCGCGAAGTGCTTGGTGAGGAGATCGCCACCGAGGCGGTGATCGATGCCTGGGGCGCCGCCTACCAGCAGCTCGCCGACATCCTCATCGGCCAGGAGGAAAGTCTCTATCGGGCCAAGGCTGCGGCGGAGGGAGGCTGGCGGGGCGCGCGGCGCTTTCGCATTACCCGTAAGGTTGCCGAGAGCAAAGAGATCACTTCCTTTCACCTGCAACCCGAAGATGACGGCCCGCTGATGGACTTTCTGCCCGGCCAGTACATCGGCCTGCGCCTGGAGGTTGACGGCCAGGAGGTTCGCCGCAACTACTCACTGTCTGCCGCGAGCAATGGCAGCGAATACCGCATCAGCGTCAAGCGCGAGCCCGGTGGCGTCGCCTCGAATGCGCTGCATGCCATGCCCGAAGGCGCCGTACTGGAGCTGTTCGCACCTGCTGGCGAGTTCACCCTCGAGCCGGGCAACAAACCCCTGGTGCTGATCAGTGGTGGCGTCGGCATCACGCCAACCCTGGCGATGCTGGAGCAGGCGCTGGCCAGCACGCGTCCGGTTCACTTCATCCACTGCGCGCGCAATGCTGGCGTGCATGCATTCCGCCGCAGCGTGGATGCGCTGGCCGAGCGTCATGCACAGCTCAAGCGCTTCTACTGCTATGAGGAACACGACGGAGCGGGTGCAGCGCCGGATGCCGTTGGCCGTCTGACCGAGCAACAGCTTGGCGAGTGGCTGCCGGAAGACCGCAACGTGGATGCCTATTTCCTCGGGCCGAAACCCTTCATGGCTGCCGTCCGCCGTCAGCTGAAGTCACTCGGCGTCCCGGAACAGCAAACCCGCTACGAGTTCTTCGGCCCCGCTTCAGCACTCGATTGATCCACTCGGAGGCTCGCTCGGTGCGAGCCTCTACTCGAAGGAGATTCAGTCATGCTTTATCACTCCGCTTCCCCGCAACGCCTGATGAGCACAGCCAATGCACTGATGGTCGCAGGCGTGCTGCTTCTGCTGCTCGGCGTCAGCGGCGCCTATCTGTTCGACCGCCACCTGGCGATGGGCAGCATCATCGCATCGCACACACTGGTCATTCTCGGCCCTACAGCCTTGAAGATCGGTTATGTAATGCGCTTGCTTGCCGAGCGAAGAGAGAAACTTGCTGCCTGATCTTATGCATTACTTTGCCGCTCCGACTGTAATTTCACTCAGCCATAGTCTTACGCAGAATAAGGAAAACCATTCGTCTGCACTCGTATATAGGGGGAAACTCCTGCAGCCATACCCTCTCTGACACAGGGAAGGCTGATCGACCTCTCTCTTTCAGCCGTTGTGAAAGTCTCTATCCAGTCGAGGAGAAAAAGACATGGCACATAGTAATCCCGGCAATTTTGCCAATGATCGAGAGAAAGCCTCCGCAGCCGGCCGCAAGGGCGGCCACAATAGCGGGGGAAATTTCGCCAATGATCGCGAGAAGGCTTCAGAGGCCGGCCGCAAAGGTGGCCAGAACAGTCATGGCGGTGGTCGCAGCAGCTAATTGACGACAGCTATAAACAAGGCAGGCGCTTCGGCTCCTGCCTTTTTTATTTGTATGAGGTCGCTTTCCTGACCGTAATTTAAGCTTACGCAAATGCCAATAAAAAACTTAGCAACAAATTATCGAAAGCTATATTCGCCATGCAAATGAAACAGCGTGGGATTTGTTAAGAACAATTTGAGATATCCGTATAACTGGCTCATCAGCTTGTTTAATGCAATGAAACTCCATCTACCTCGCTCGTCATTTGTAGATATCATCGGGGCTCTTTCCAATCTGGAGTCGTCGATGAACGGCAGCGCATTTTCCGAGCGAATCGTCCAGAGCCTGCTGGATACCGACTTTTACAAGCTCACCATGATGCAGGCAGTGCTGCATCACTATCCCAATGCAGAAGTGGAATGGGCCTTCCGCAGTCGTTCAGACGAAGACCTGGCGCCCTACCTCGGCGAAATCCGCCAGCAGATCGAAGCCCTGGCCGACCTGCAGATGACACTTGAGGAACTCGCCTTCCTCGAACGCATTCCCTACATGCAGCCGGACTTCATCCGCTTTCTCGGCTTGTTCCGTTTCGATCTGCGTTATCTGCATGTGAGCATCGAGGACGGCGAGCTGGTGATGCACCTGCGCGGGCCCTGGCTGCATGTGATCCTGTTCGAGGTGCCGCTCCTGGCCATCGTCAGCGAGGTGCGCAACCGCGCGCGTTACCCCGAGGTGACATTGGACCAGGCGCGCGACCGGCTGGATGAGAAGCTGAACTGGCTACGTAGCCAGGCCAGCAGCGATGAACTGGCCAGCTTCACCCTGGCGGATTTCGGCACACGCCGTCGCTTCTCCTTCGCCGTACAAGAGATGGTAGTGGACCGACTGCAATGCGACTTTCCCGGCCGGTTCGCCGGCACCAGCAACGTGCATCTGGCACGCACGCGAAACGTGAAGCCGATGGGCACCATGGCCCACGAGTGGATCATGGCGCACCAGCAACTCGGCCCGCGGTTGATCGATAGCCAGGTGGCGGCGCTGGACTGCTGGGTCCGCGAATATCGCGGTGCGTTGGGCATCGCGCTCACCGACTGCATCACCATGGATGCCTTCCTGCAGGACTTCGATCTCTACTTCGCCAAGCTGTTCGACGGCCTGCGCCATGACTCCGGCGATCCGCTGGTCTGGGCCGAGAAGGCCATCGCGCACTACCAGCGCCTGGGCATCGATCCGCGGACACGCCAGCTGATTTTTTCCGACGGCCTGGACTTGGCCAAGGCACTGGACATCCATCGCGCTCTGGTCGGACGCAGCAACCCCAGTTTCGGTATCGGAACCGGACTCACCTGCGACATCCCCGGCGTAGAGCCGACCAACATGGTCATCAAGATGACGGCCTGCAACGGTCAGCCGGTGGCGAAGATTTCCGACTCACCGGGCAAGACTATGTGCCGCGACGAAGCCTTCGTGAGCTACATGCGCCACGTGTTCGGTGTTACCAATACCTGATAACGGCCACGATGCGATGACCCGCTTCAAGTACCGGCGCGCACCTGACGTGCAATGCCCTGATTAACCTCCAAGGGCGAAAGCACCCTGCCGCTGCGATTCGCCCTGCTCCACTGCGCACAGGCGATTGCGCCCACTCGTCTTGGCGTAATACATGCGCTTATCCGCAAGTTCCAGCAGATCTCGATAGTCGCCAACCTGGTCGCAAAGACGCTCTGCCAGACCGATGCTCGCAGTTAGCGCCGTACCGTCTGGCCGGGTGCCGAGGCCCTCACCGACGATGCGATCCAAGGCGCTGTGCGCCTGCTGCATGTCGGTGTCCGGCATGATCAGCAGAAATTCCTCACCGCCCCAGCGCAGCAGGCTATCGGAGCCACGCAGTTTCACCACCAAGCGCCTGGCAGCCTCGCGTAGCACTTGATCGCCGGCTTCGTGGCCATGGTTGTCGTTGATCGACTTGAAATGGTCGAGATCGATGAAGGCCAGCGCGAGCGCGCCATTCTTGCGCTGCGCGCTATCCCACTGCAGCCGCAGGATTTCCTCGCCGCTGCCACGGGAGAAAACCCCTGTGAGCGGATCACGAATCGCCTGACGTACCAGGGCGAACATGAACGCCAGCTGGCTCATGCTGGCCAGGCTGGCGACGCCGGCAATCAGGATCAGCAGCCAGAATGCACCAGCGAAAGACGGCCAGTTCACTGTCGCCCAACTGAGGTACCCGGCCAGCGCCTGAGCCAGTAGCAAGAGCACGGATAGCACCAGGTTTTCAATCAGCGTCAGCGGGAAGATGGTCAACCCGGCCATCAGCACGAACGGCAGAAAGGCGTATCCGGCGCCAACCACAGCGGAAAACTGCGCCAGCTGATAACTGCCGAGCAAGGTGTGCGAGGCGATATAGAAGATGGTCGGAATGGCGAACAGAATCGCGATAGCCCGGTAAGCATCCAGCAGATTACCGCTCGGGCGATAAAACAGTAGAAGGCAGGTAAAGGCCAGGCAGGCCATCATCCGGAAACCGAGCAACGCCAGCCATAGCCGGGGCTCGAACACCATCAGGTCGATCAGGCTCCACAATGGGGTCAACACCGCGAACAGGAATGCGAACAGCCGTACGCGATTGACGATCAAGGTCGCGCGGCGCTGGCAGAGCAGCAGCGGATGGCGCCGCGGGCTGAGCAGATGGCGAAGCTCGTTGGGCTTGAGCTCGCTGGGCAGCAGGGAACTCAGACGGTTGCGCAGCAGGTCAAGAAGCGATGGCATTTTATTGTTGTACTCCCAGGGAGGGATGGCTCCAGGCGCAGCGCCTCCGACGATCCGGATGCCAAAGGGCTGGCTCTTCAATTCAAGGCAGATATCTGCCCGCAGATACGGGAGTGGTGTCACCCCAGGCGCGAGCGCGGCGCATGGTATCAGTTGGCCACTAACCAATCTTGAGCCAGGACAATGAAACCCACCACAAACGCCCAGTCCCCCTTAAGAACTAACGACCGTTAAGGCCGAATCGCCCTTTCGAGGGCTTATCCGCTAGCGCAGCCGTCATTAGCGTGTCGGGGTCGCCCGCGTATGCGTGAGCGACGTATCCACAACAAAAACAACAAGGAGATACTCCGTGCAGAGCGCTCTCAAACCGCTTGCGGCAATCATTCTGCTCACCTGTGCAACCGGTACGGCAACCGCCAATAGCGGGCCGTTCAGCCAGTTCGTCGTTTTCGGCGACTCGTTGAGTGATGCCGGCAACTTCCCAGACCTGCAAAGCCCGACGCTCGGCGGCAACCCCACCGGTGGCCTGCGCTTCACCAACCGTACAGGCCCCACTTATGGTGCGGGCGAATATAGCGGCGAAGTCGGCACGCAACGATTGGCCAGCATGCTCGGACTTCAATCGTTACCCTCCACACCAATCTTGCCGGCACTTCTCACCGGCAACCCGGACGGCACCAACTACGCCGTTGGCGGCTACCGCACCGACCAAATTCTCGATTCGATCAACTTTGAATCCACTGTGTCAGCGGGCGGCGCTACACGCACCCGATCGGGCTATCTGATCGAGAATCCAAGGATCGATAGCAACGCTCTGTATTACCTGAATGGCGGCGGCAATGACATCTTTCAGCTCACTACCAATCCGGTGACGATGGCCGCAGCGGCCGGCAATCTGGTCGCCGGCGTTGGTGCACTGCAAGGCGCCGGTGCCCGCTACATCATCGTCTCCGACCTGCCGGATGTCGGCATCACAGCGCTGGGGGCCATCTCAGGCCCGGCAGCAGCCGGCACACTCAACTTCCTGAGCGACCAGTTCAACACCGAACTGGCGAGCCAGCTGCAAGCCCAAGGTGGCAACTACGTGCTGGTAAACAACCGCCTGCTGTTGGCAGAAGTACGTGCGGACCTCGCGGCCTTCGGCTTCGATCCTAATGTTGCGCAGACCGCCGTTTGCTTCGATCCATCGTCCTCGACGTCGCCCTGCCTGCCAGACCCGACCTACAGCCTCGGCGGTACTGCGCCAGACCCAAACCGTTTGCTGTTCAACGACGCTGTCCACCCGACCACCGCGGTCCATCAGATCAGCGCCGACTATCTGTATTCGATCATCTCCGCCCCGTGGGAAATCTCGCTGCTGCCGGAAATGGGCCGGTCGGCATTGCGCGCCCACCTGCAGCAGCTGGACAACGAGCTGTCCGCCCAGCGTGGCGATTGGCAGGCGGTCGGCGCCTGGCGCACTTTCGTTCAGGGTGGTTACAACCGGCCTGAGTACGATGGTTACGGTGGCGGTGACGGGCACGGTTTGAGTCTCTCGCTGGGTGTTACCCATCGCCTGAGCGAAACCTGGCTGGCGGGCGTCAGCCTGGGCTTGGCGGAAAACTCGCTGGAGCTGGGTAGAAACGACTCCGACTACGACATGCGCAGCTATCTGGCCACGGCTTTCGCTCGCTACGAACAACAGCGCCTGTTCGCCGACTTCAGCCTCAGCGTCGGCTACCTCGACTACCACAACCTCAAGCGCACGTTCGCCCTTGGCGTCACCGAGCGCACGGAAAAAGGCGATACGGAAGGCACGCTCTGGGGGGCGGCAGCCAAGGTCGGATTCAACCTGATGCAACCAGGCGACCAACTGCAGTTTGGCCCCTTCGTTGGCGCGAGTTATCAGAAGGTCGAGGTCGACGGCTATAGCGAGCAAGGCGAGCGCTCCACTGCGTTGAGCTACCACGATCAGGAGTTGGACTCACTGCGCCTGTCGCTTGGCCTGTTTGGCGACTATGCGCTTAGCGAGCGCACGCGAATTTTCGGCGAGGTCGCGCGGGAGGTGGAGCGTGAGGACGAGGACCGCCGTGATTTGCGCATGTCGCTGAACAGCGTAGCGGGCAACAGCTTCGAACTGCCCGGCGCAGTGCCAACCGGCGACCAGACGCGCTTCACTGTCGGCCTCGCGCACCGTTTGACGCCAGGTTTGGCCTTGCGCGCCAACTACCATTATCGGGGTAACGACAACCGCGACCATGGACTTGGACTGTCCCTGGCCTGGGACTTGTAACGGGTTCTAGAGGATGAAGCCGCCGCGATTGGGCGCGGCGGCTGGTCAAAACTGCAGGGCTCAGCGACCGTCGATCTGACCCTGCAGATTGGCAATCTGCCCCTGCATGGCGTTGATGGTGCGGGTGACCTGGGCGCGGAAGGAGTCGAACTCGGCCGTATTGGTGGCGCTCGGTGCCGGACGGTTGTCCACTTCGCTGCGCAGTACCAGGATGTCCTGCTCCAGCCGGCTGATCGCCTGGCTCTGGTTACCGCTCTGCTTCAACGCCGCCACATCCTTGCTCAGGCTGTCGATGCGACCCGCCAGCTTGGCCTGCTCGTCCAATGCCGACTTCAGCGAGGCCTGCTCGCTGCCAAGTGTCTTGACGCTCTCCACGAGAGTTGCAGTGGTGCTCTGCTGAGCCTGCACGTCAGTCCCTAAGCGCTCAAGGCGCTTGCCCTGCTCGTCCATGCGCTGATCCTGATTGCCCTGCTTGCCGGCCAGACTTTGCTGCTCGGTGGCAAAGGCCTGCTGCTTGCGGGCGAGGTCCACTGTCTGCTGCTCCAACTGCTTGATGCGCAGCTTCACCGCCTCGCTTTCAGTGGTCACGTTGGACTCTGTCGCCACAACCTTGCCGGAGATGTCCTGCAGACGCCCCGCGGCATCCTCACTGATACGCGCGAAGCTCTCCTGAGTGGCAACCAGCTGCATCTCCAGCATGGCAATTTTCTGGTAGCTCCACCAGCCCAGTGCGCCGAGGCTGATCAGCAGCGCCAGCACCATGACCCACAGCGGCGCCGTGCTCGCCTTGCTGCTGCCACCACTGCCCGCGCGGCGCTTCTGCCGCGAGCGTCCGTCGTCGCCGTGTTCAGCAGAGGTTTTCGGGACCGGGTCCAGATCCGGCGCGGGGTAGGGTTCCACACGGTCACGGCCTGCGGTCAGGCTAGGGATGTTGTCCAGTTCGTCACGGGCGTCGTTGCGCATGGGTTACCTTCAATGGCGCGGAGCAAAAAACAGCGCGCAGTATAGCGATTCGGGAAGCAGCCATCAGCGACGGCAAGCATGCCGAGCAGATGCACCGCCGTAGAGCATTGCGCCGGCTGTGACGCGCATCACGGTGCATTAAAAATCAACGCCGATCCGCAGCGAAACGCCTTACGAACCTCGTGCGCGACACGACGGCAGACCGCTACACCACAGCAGCCGGGCACTTCGCCCACCAAACATGGACGATACAGCACCATTTGAAAAACCTGGTACGCCGCTTGCTCTGTCTTCCATGCCAGCGGATAGACACTTCCGACAGGGATGTTGGGCCTTAGGGCAATTTACGAGGAACACAGCATGGAGCTGAACAAGGCGGTTATCGACTGCATGCGCAGCCTGCGGCGCAGATTGCGCGATGAGCAGCAACTCGACATTCATCTCAATCAACCGGACGCGGTATCGGCCATGCTAACCGGCTGCATGCGTTCCAACGACGAGCTAACCCGCGAACTCGGGCGCCAGCTTGCCGGGTTTACTGACCAATTGCCGCCACCTGTGCCGCCACCATCACGCTCCTCGACCAGCAGCGCCAGCGTGCGTATCTACCGAGGCCAGCGCGTTCTCGCCTGAGCGCCTCACTCGACCAGAAGCCAATCGCTGGCGCAACGCACCAGGTGTCGCGTCAGCTCGTCGAGCAGTTGCCCGCCGTTGCGCCAATGGTGCCAGTACAACGGCACGTCTATCGGCGGCCCGGACAGCACATCGACCAATTCCCCGCGCGCAAGTTCGCCACGCACCTGTAACTCCGGCACCAATCCCCAGCCAAGGCCGCTTTGCAGCAGGCGCACAAAGCCCTCGGACGACGGGCATAGATGGTGGATGAACGCCTCTGCCCCACCGACTGCCGCCATATAACGGTGCTGCAACTGATCATCGGGACCGAAGACAACGGCTGGTACCCGTGCCAGATCTGCAGCGACTGCCGGCCGCTGAAAATGACGGCTGACGAATGACGGACTGGCCAGCGCCCGATAGCGCATCGCCCCCAGAAACTGGCTGCGTGCACCTGCCAACGGCCGCTCGGCGGCGCAAACGCAGGCTGCCACTTCGCCGGCGCGCATGCGCTTGAGCCCCACCGCCTGATCCTCAACCACATGATCAAGCAGTACCCGGTGCTCAGCGCAGAACGGTGCTACCGCGCCGGCCCACCAGGTCGCCAGGCTATCGGCATTCAGCGCGATGCGCAGTCGCTCGGGCAGGCGGTTCTCATCCAGCGCCGGAACCTGCCCTTGCAGGTCACGCTCGAGCAACCGCACCTGCTGCACATGGTTGAGCAGGCGCTGCCCCAGCTCGGTTGGTCTGGGGGGCACGTCACGCAACAGCACAGGCTGGCCAACACGAGCTTCGAGCAATTTGATTCGCTGTGATATCGCCGACTGGGAAAGCCCCAGCGCCTGGGCAGCGCGCTCGAAGCCGCCCTGTTCGACCACCGCCGCAAGCGCCGCCAACAATTTGTAGTCAAACATTAGTTTTCCTAATGCTACCGAAGCAAAATTGGTTTCTCTTATAGATCAGCGATACGCAGACTCGCCAGCAGAAACCAACGAGGCGTGCGACATGAATGCGATCTGGCAGAGTTATATCAATGGTTTGGCAGTGGCGGCGGGGCTGATCATGGCGATTGGTGCACAGAACGCCTTCGTCCTGGCCCAGAGCCTGCGTCGCGAGCATCACCTGCCAGTGGCGGCGCTTTGCATCGTCTGCGATGTGCTGCTGGTAAGTCTTGGTGTTTTCGGCTTGGCCGCTCTGCTGGCAAGCAATCCAGTGCTGCTGGAAGTCACTCGCTGGGGCGGTGTGATCTTTCTGCTGTGGTATGGCTCGCTCGCCCTGCGGCGCGCAGCCAGGCCAAAGAGTCTGCAGAGCGCCGATGCGCAGCCCCGTCCGCTACGTGCGGTGCTGCTGGCGGCACTGGCCGTGACCTTGCTCAATCCGCACGTCTATCTCGACACCGTCGTACTGATCGGTACGCTCGGTGCACAGCAACCGGAACCTGGGGCCTATACGCTAGGTGCTGCCAGCGCATCGACATTATGGTTCATGACGTTGGCGCTTGGCGGCGCCTGGCTTGCACCCTGGCTGGCCCGCCCGCTCACCTGGCGCCTGATCGACCTCGGCGTGGCGGCCATGATGTTCGCCATTGCCGCGCATCTGGCCTTCGCTGGCTAGACCGGTGCGACCTTCCACCTCGCGTCTTTTCGCATCCGGCAAGGAACGCCCTGCCCCGCGCCGCGGTCCACGCAAGGCGCAGCCAATTGTCTGCCGCCCGGGGCATGCACCCGGCAACCGCTCTGGAACCTATATTCCATACAGTTGCCGCGTGGTTTTGCCGCAGGTCGGGTGCTATGATCGTTGGCTCGCAGACATGGAGCGGAACGCTTCAGTCTGCCTGTTCGGCCGACCGTGAACGGCCAGAGATTGCGCAAGCATGTAGCGAGCGAAGGGAACGACAGGGGGTCAAAAGCAGGACGCGCACGCATTTGCACCTGCTCGCCGGTATAGCCGGCACCACCCTCATACGCCCCTCCGAGCTGGCCGCATCAATCCTCGACACCTGAGTAGGAGATACATCATGGCTTTCGAATTGCCGCCGCTGCCATACGAAAAGAATGCTCTCGAGCCGCACATGTCCGCCGAGACGCTCGAGTTCCACCACGACAAGCATCACGCTACCTACGTCACCAACCTGAACAACCTGGTCCCGGGCACCGAGTTCGAAGGCAAGGACCTGGAAAGCATCATCAAGACCTCCTCCGGCGGCATCTTCAACAACGCCGCTCAGGTCTGGAACCACACCTTCTTCTGGAATTGCCTGGCGCCGAACGCCGGCGGCCAGCCGACTGGTGCGCTGGCTGATGCCATCAACGCGTCCTTCGGCTCCTTCGACAAGTTCAAGGAAGAGTTCACCAAGACCGCTATCGGTACCTTCGGCTCCGGCTGGGCGTGGCTGGTCAAGAAGTCCGACGGCAGCCTCGGTCTGGCGAGCACCATCGGTGCCGGCAACCCGATGACTGCAGGCGACAAGCCGCTGCTGACCTGTGACGTTTGGGAGCACGCCTATTACATCGATTACCGCAACGCTCGTCCGAAATTCGTCGAAGCGTTCTGGAACCTGGTGAACTGGGACTTCGTCGCGAAGAACTTCGCAGGCTAAGCCGCTCAGACCGCAGTAAATGAAATGCCCGCCTTCAACGCGGGCATTTTTCATTTAAGGCTTGAAGATTCTTTGCCGCTATACAGGTAAGTCGGGACGGCGTTACGCGCCTTACGGAATTGATCGACGACACGCAATGTTGCTTTCGGATTAACAGCCTGCGCTTGCATCCTGCGCCTTACTGACTGCACAGTCGGGGCTGCTGACTTTCCCGATGTTAATTGTCCCTTTGACGATTGCCGAATGACTATCAATACTTCCGCAACCGAGCGTGGGCACGGAGAAGGACCTTCATTTGAAGTTGGAAATGCGCAATAGCCTGTCGCGGAAGCTCCTGCGTGTCGTCCTGCTATCGGCTCTGGCGGTAGGGCTGGTGCTCAGCTGCGCGCAGATCATCTTCGGCGCCTATAAAACGCGCCACCTGATCGAAGCCGACGCCCAACGCATCCTGCGCATGACTCGCGACCCGTCGACCCAGGCCATCTACAGCCTCGACCGCGAGATGGGCGCCCAGGTAATGGAAGGTCTGTTCCAGCACGAGTCGATTCGCATGGCCTCCATCGGTCATCCTGACGAAGGCATGCTGGCCCTGAAGATCCGACCTCCGATCAATCTGCCCACCCGCTGGCTGACCGATCCAATTCTCGGTCGTGACCAGCAGTTTTCGATTCGCCTGTTTGGCAAACCACCCTATAACGAGTACTACGGCGAGCTGCGCATCACCCTGGATACCGCTCAGTACGGCCAGGAGTTCGTCAACGATTCCATCGTAATCTTCATCGTCGGCATCCTGCGTGCGCTGACGCTGGGCTTCGTGCTGTTTCTGATCTACCAGTGGCTGCTGACGCGACCGCTGACCAAGCTCATCGAGCATTTGGCGCAGATCAACCCCGACCGGCCCGGCGAGCACAAGCTGCCGATGATCAAGGGCCACGAACGCAACGAGCTGGGGCTGTGGGTGGAAACCGCCAATGGCCTGCTCGCCTCCATCGAACACAACATGCATTTGCGCCAAGAAGCAGAAAGCAGCCTGCATCGCATGACGCAATACGATTCACTGACCGGCCTACCCAACCGTCAGCAGCTACAACACCAGCTCGACCACATCCTGGACGAAGCGCGACGGCTGCAACGGCGCATCGCCGTGCTTTGCCTGGGGCTCGACGACTTCAAGGGAATCAACGAGCAGTACAGCTACCAAACCGGAGACTGTCTGCTTCAAGCCCTGGCCGATCGTTTGCGAAGCTCGGGTGCCCGACTGGGTGCACTTGCCCGCCTGGGCGGCGACCAGTTCGTACTGGTGCTGAGCGGCGTCGAACAACCTTACGAGGCTGCGGAGCTGGCGCAGGCGCTACTCGACGAACTGGAAAACCCGATAGAGCTCGACGGACACCAGATTCGCCTGCGCGCCACCATCGGGATCACGCTATACCCCGAAGATGGCGACAACACGGAGAAGCTGCTACAGAAGGCCGAGCAGACCATGACGCTAGCCAAGAGTCGCTCGCGCAATCGCTACCAGTTCTACGTCGCCAGCATCGATAGCGAGATGCGCGCCCGTCGAGAGCTGGAAAAGGACCTCAGCGAAGCCCTCAAACGTAACGAATTTCATCTGGTCTACCAGCCGCAGGTGGACTATCGGCAAAACCGCATCACCGGAGTCGAGGCCCTGATTCGCTGGAAGCATCCGCAGGGCAAGCTGGTGCCGCCGGATCTGTTCATTCCGCTGGCAGAGCAAAATGGCAGCATCATCGAGATCGGCAAGTGGGTACTCGATCAGGCCTGTAGCCAGTTGCGTCAATGGCACGCCCAGGGCTATACCGGGCTGCGCGTGGCGGTGAATCTGTCTACCGTACAACTGCGCCATCCAGATCTTCCGGCTATGATCGGCGAGTTGCTGCAGACCCATCACCTGCCCGCCGAAACCCTGGAACTGGAAGTCACCGAAACGGGGTTGATGGAGGACATCGACGCTGCAGCCTATAACCTGCACAGCTTGCGCCGCTCCGGTGCGCTCATCGCAATCGATGACTTCGGTACCGGTTACTCTTCCCTCAGTTACCTGAAAAGTCTGCCGCTGGACAAGATCAAGATCGACAAGAGCTTTGTACAGGACATCGGTCAGGACGAAGGAGCAACCATCGTGCGGGCGATCATTCAGCTCAGCAAGAGCCTTGGCATGACGGTCATCGCTGAAGGGGTCGAAACGCCGGAGCAGGAGGCGTACCTGATTGCCGAAGGTTGTCAGGAAGGCCAGGGTTACTACTACAGCAAACCGCTTTCCGCCCGTGATATCGATCTGCTGCTGCGCCAGTCACAGCCGTTCGATCAAGCAGTCAATTCGGAGCTCCGCTAGAACACGTCAACGCAACGTTTTAACACTTTCGTCCGAGTGCGATACCCGCCTACCTGTAGAGCGCCTGGCCAGTCACTGCAGCATAGGCCACACTCCGCCTTTTCCGGTCGCTGCGACCTACGATGAGTCCCGCATGAAACGCTTCGTACTACTTGATACCGCCGCCATCCCAGGCAATGGCGGCGCCCTGTGCTTGTTTGAATACGGCGATGATTTCGTCATCAAGATACAAGGCGGCAACGGCAATCAGCTGATGAACACGCGCACTCACGGCTCAGAGGATGCGCTGGCCGAAATCCCCTGCAAACGGGTCGCCGCACGCCCCCAGGTACGTGTGCTGATTGGCGGCCTGGGCATGGGCTTCACACTCGCCTCGGCGCTGCGCCAGCTTGACCAGGACGCCGAGGTGTTAGTCGCCGAACTGGTGCCCGGCGTTATCGAGTGGAATCGCGGGGCGCTTGGCGCCAAGTCCGGGCACCCCTTGAACGATCCACGCGCGCAGGTGTTGAATCAGGATGTCGCCGAGCTGCTGCAGAACCAGCCCCGAGGCTTCGATGCAATCATGCTGGATGTCGATAACGGGCCGGAGGGCCTGACGCAAAAGAGCAACAGCTGGCTCTATTCGCTCGAAGGGCTCAAAGCCTGCGCCAGCGCATTGCGCCCGGCCGGCTTACTTGCCGTATGGTCGGCCAGCGCCGACCGTGCTTTCTCCGAGAAACTCGCCAAGGCGGGGTTCAAAGGCGAAGAAGTGCAGGTGTTTGCCCATGGCAATCGCGGCACCCGGCATACCATCTGGATCGCCGAGAAACGCAAGCGCTAAGCATCCACGCCGTCTACCAGGCGGTCACACCCAGTAGCGTAGCCAACCACACGGCTCCTATCAGGCACATGACCGCCCCACCCGCTGCCTGCCAGTAGAAGCGCCGCGTGAGGACCTCCTCACCGTGACTGGAGAGCACGAAAGGCAGCGCTTCGACGGGACGGCCCAATCGATGCTGTTCCGGATCGGCGCTGCGCTGCCGATGCCGGTCCTCGGCCTCGAGCCGCGCAGCCAGACGCACGCGATTCCATTCCTGATCGTCGAGCTGGCCATCGCCATTACTGTCGAAACGCTGCAGCAGCCCGGCAAAGTCGCCTTTCCACTGGCGGATCACCTCACGCTTGGCGCTTTGCAGATCGAGACCCTGCCGCCCGCCGCCGCTGGTACGGAAGTCGCCAATCGCATAAAGCGGCTCACCCTCGTGCAGGCGCTCCTCGGTATAACGGTAGCGTCTACCGCTGGTGAGCAGTCCCAGCCAGCCACTCGGTGCGATACCACGGGGGTGACGCAGACTGCCGGTCCAGACCCGGCGAAACGCCGGATGAACCTCGGCACCACGTGGGTCGATCAGGCATTCACCGGTGGCATCGGCCAGGCGTAGCCAGGCTTCGCTGGTGCCCCGCTCCAGGACGTTCCAACTGCTGCGCTTGCCGTTGGAGCGGTACTCCTCGATGCAGTAACGCCACCACAGGCAGCGTTCCCCGGTCAGCGGCGCTACCGGCTGCGGTACGGACAGCTCGCGCAACATCCCGACCAGTTCGACATAGCCCTGAGCGGCCGAGCGGATGCGCGACGTCGGGGTATCGAGCAGATGACGTGCACGCGACCAACGGCCGATGCACAGCCAGGCACCGCCGATGCAGAGCCCGGCGGCCATCACGAAGGTGAAAAGCTGGCCCAGATCCATCTCAGCCGAACAGCGATTTCAGATCGACATCGGCTTTCTCCGTCTCGCTGAACTGCAGCAAGGCGGCTTCCTTGAAGCCGAACGCTCGGGCAAGCAGCACATCAGGGAATTGCTCGATGCGCACGTTGTTCAGATTGACTGCTTCGTTGTACAGCTCACGGCGATCGGCGATGCCGCTTTCCAGCCCGCTGATACGCTGCTGCAGGTGACGGAAGCTTTCGTTGGCTTTGAGCTCCGGGTAGTTCTCCGCCAGAGCGAACAGCCGTCCCAGGCCGGCACGCAGCCCGGTCTCGGCCTGCCCCAGTGCGCTGACGTCGCCTTGCTCCCGTGCGCTGGACACCGCGTTGCGGGCGCTGATCACCTGCTCCAGGGTGTTGCGCTCGTGCTGCATGTACTGACGGCAGGTTTCCACCAGCTTGGGCAACTCTTCATGACGCTGGCGCAACAGCACGTCGATATTCGCCCAGGCCTTGCTGACGCCATGCTTCAGGCGCACCAGGCCGTTATAGAGAATCACCGCATAGGCAGCGACGAGAAACAGCACCACCAACACAACCACCGAGCTAAGACTCATCAGCTTCTCCAGGAACACGGGCCGTTAAAACGCCAGCATTCTACCGGGTGCACAGCGACGGGAGAGAGAGCGCGCGCACGCATTGGCTTTGCACAAAATGAAAATCTTTCGCATTATTGACCGCTTCCGAGCTGGCCTCGGCTTCGTTCACTCGCACGCAAAGGAACCCGCACATGCTACGCACCCCCATTTGGGCAACCGCCAGCCTCCTCGCTGTGGCCATCTCGCTCGCCGGTTGCGGCGAAGACAAGACGCCAACGAACCAGACTGCCGCGCCGCAGAGCACGACCGAAAGCGTGCCGGCCGCACAGGCGCAGAGCCCCGACGAGCAAGCAGCCAAGGCTGTCGTCGGCCACTATGCCGATCTGGCGCTGGCTGTATTCAGCGACGCCCACAGCACCGGCGTGGAACTTCAAAAGGCGGTCGAAGCGCTGCTCGCCAACCCCAGCGAAGAAACCCTGCAGGCCGCGCGTCAGGCTTGGCTGGCTGCCCGCGTTCCCTACATGCAGACCGAGGTGTTCCGCTTCGGCAACCCGGTGGTCGATGAGTGGGAGGGCCAGTTGAACGCCTGGCCGCTGGACGAAGGCCTGATCGATTACGTCGAAGGTGATTACCAGCACGCCCTGGGCAACCCCGGCGCCAACGCCAACATCATTGCCAATACCGAACTGCAGATCGGTGAAGACAAGATCGACACCAGCGAAATCACCGCTGAGCTGCTGGCCAGCCTCAATGAACTGGCTGGCTCCGAGGCCAACGTCGCCACCGGCTACCACGCGATCGAGTTCCTGCTCTGGGGCCAGGATCTCAACGGCACCGGTCCAGGCGCGGGTGAGCGTCCGTATACCGACTACGTCGAAGGCGAAGGCTGCACTGGCGACAACTGCGACCGTCGGCGCACCTACCTGAAAGTTGCAACCGACCTGCTGGTCAGCGACCTGCAGGAGATGGTCGAGCAGTGGCAGCCGGGCGCCGAGAACTACCGTGCAAGCCTGGAAGCCGAATCGGCCGAGAACGGCCTGCGCAAGATGCTGTTCGGCATGGGCAGCCTGTCGCTCGGCGAGCTGGCTGGCGAGCGCATGAAGGTCGCGCTGGAGGCCAACTCCACTGAGGACGAGCACGACTGCTTCAGCGACAACACCCACAACTCGCACTTCTTCAATGCCCGCGGCATCCGCAACGTCTATCTGGGCGAGTACAAGCGCGCTGACGGCAGCACTCTGACTGGTCCAAGTCTCGCGTCCCTGGTTCAGGGCGTCAGCCCCGAAGTGGACAGCACGCTGAAAACCGATCTGGAGACCACCGAAGCCAAGCTGCAGGTACTGGTGGAAAGCGCCAACAACGGCGAAGCCTTCGATCAGCTGATCGCTCCAGACAATGCCGAAGGGCAGGAGAAGGTGCGCAACGCCATCGCCGCACTGGTCAAGCAGACCGCCTCCATCGAGCAGGCTGCCGCGGCACTTGGCATCACCGACCTCAACCCCGACACAGCCGATCACGAGTTCTGATCGTTGCTGATACGGGCGCGGCGCCTGCCGCGCCCGTATCAGACTCGCTGCATCCCCCGGCAGATTCATCGAACCTGCCGCCTTTGCGCAAATGCAAATCCCTCTTATTCAATTTCAATTAGCCTGCTAAGATTGCGCGGCTTAATTCACCGCCCCCTCACAGGTAATCTCGATGCGCCCGTTGTTTCGCCGCCTCTTCCCGTTGCTGGCCCTGATACTGGCCGCCTGTGGTAATGACGAAACACCTCGCTTCGAGCAACCCGAACCCGGCGAAGCGTTGTCGGGCGGCAGCACGACGGTGATGAAGTTCGATCACAACGCCTTCTCCATGCCCTCCGCGAACCTGCCGCCCACGCGCCGCCTCGATTTCAGCGTCGGCAACAGCTTTTTCCGCAATCCCTGGGTTATCGCCCCCTCCTCGACGATCGCCCGTGACGGCCTCGGCCCTCTGCTCAACACCAACGCCTGTCAGAACTGCCATATCAAGGACGGCCGCGGTCATCCGCCTGCTCCAGATGCGGCAAGCGCCGTATCGATGCTGGTGCGGCTGTCCATTCCGGCCGGTCCGGAGCATGCGGACGTCGTCCGTGAGCGAGGCATCGCCCCGGAGCCGACCTACGGCGGCCAGTTGCAGGACATGGCCATTCCCGGCGTAGCGCCCGAGGGCAAGGTACGACTTCGTTATTCGACCGAACGTGTGCAGTTTGCCGACGGCATGGAAGTGGAACTTCGCAAGCCCCGAATCGAGCTCAGCAACCTGGCCTACGGCGACATGCACCCGGACACCCAAATGTCGCTGCGCATCGCTCCCCAGATGATTGGCCTGGGCCTGCTCGAAGCCATTCCCGAGGAGGCGCTGTTGGCCAATGCCGACCCAGACGACCGCAACGGCGACGGCATTTCCGGCCGCCCGAACCGGGTTTTCGACCAGATCAGCCGACAAACCGTTATCGGTCGCTTCGGCTGGAAAGCTGGCCAGCCAAGCCTTAATCAGCAGAATGCCGATGCGTTCTTCAATGACATGGGCTTGTCCACCAGTCTGTTTAGCGGCAGCAGCTGCACCGAACGCCAGACCGACTGCCTGGCGATGCCCAACGGCGGCGAGCCGGAAGTTAGCGACAACATCCTTGCCCAGGTGCTGTTCTACACCCGCAATCTCGGCGTGCCGGCACGGCGCAATGTCGGTGACCCGCAGGTGCTTGCCGGTAAGACGCTCTTCCACCGTGCCGGCTGTCAGAGCTGCCATGTGCCGCAATTCACCACTGTCGCGAACGCGGCAGAACCGGAGTTGGCCAATCAGGTCATTCGCCCCTACACCGACCTGCTGCTACATGACATGGGCGAGGGCCTGGCGGACCACCGATCAGAGTTCGAAGCCAGCGGTCGCGAGTGGCGCACCGCGCCCCTATGGGGCATCGGCCTGACCCAGACGGTCAGCGGGCACAGCCAGTTCCTACACGACGGCCGCGCCCGCAACCTGCTCGAAGCCATACTCTGGCATGGCGGCGAAGCTGAAAAGGCACGTCAGATCGTGCTGGGCTTCAATCAGGAAGAACGCGACGCGCTACTGAGCTTCCTCGAGTCGCTCTGAACGGCCACGCCATCCATCCATGCTTCCCGCTGGGGAAGTACTGCAAACCGACATTGCCGACGAGGACACCATGATCCGTTCGAACACCCTGCGCATCGCCAGCGGCAGTCTACTGACCGCGCTGCTGCTGAGCGCCTGCACTCCAGCCGATCCGCAAGCCGATACCAGCAAGGCCCTGGTCGACGGGGTACTGCTGCCAACCTACGTCCAGTGGGCGGAAACCGACCGCCGTCTGGCTGCAAGCGCCATTGGCTTCTGCGCGGACAATCAGACCCTGCCAGAAGCACGAGAAGCGTTCATCGATGCCCAGACCGCCTGGGCGGGCCTGCAGCCGCTGCTGATCGGGCCCATGGGCGAAGGCAATCTGGCTTGGCAGGTGCAATTCTGGCCGGACAAGAAGAACCTCGTGGCGCGCCAGGTGACTGCGCTGCTCAACGCGAAACCCGAGCTCACCCAGGCCGATCTGGACGGCGCCAGCGTCGTGGTGCAGGGCCTGAGCGCCTACGAGTACATTCTTTTCGACGGCAGCATCGATCTCAGCAAAGGCGCCACCAAGGAGCGCTATTGCCCGCTACTGACCGCCATCGGCGAGCACCAGCAAAAACTGTCAGCCAGCGTGCTGCAGCAGTGGCAGGACAAGGATGGCATGGCCGATCAACTGCGCAGTTTCCCCAACGAGCGTTACGCCGAACCAAGCGAGGCGATCGCCGAAGTGCTGCGCGTTCAGGTCACCGCCCTGGATGGTTTGAAGAAAAAACTTGGCGCACCGCTCGGCCGTCAGACCAAGGGGCACCCTCAGCCTTACCAGGCCGAAGGCCGGCGCAGCGACACGACCCTGGCCAGCATCGAAGCCGCAGTCAAAGGTGCTGAACACCTCTGGCTAGGTGCCGACAAGGACGGTCTGCGCAAGCTGCTCAGCACCGAGCAGGCCGATCTGGCCAAACGCATCGACGCCAGCTATGCCGAATTACTGCAACAGCTGGCAGGCATGAGCCAGCCGTTCGGCGAGATGCTCGCCAGTGTCGAGGGGCGCAAACAACTCGATGCGTTGTATCAGCGTATCGACCGCCTGCATCGCTTGCATCAGCTGGATCTGTCCCGCGCGCTTGGCGTGCAGATCGGCTTTAACGCACACGACGGAGATTGAGCATGAAGCGCCGCACCCTGCTAGGCCTGAGCGGCGCCATGCTCGCCGCAAGTGGCATCGCGGGCTGGACGTTGGCGCGGCACGGCGAGCAGCAGGTATTGCTGTCGGCGCGCAACGACAAGGACGGGCAGCACTACGCCGTCGGCTACCGGCTGGATGGCCGTCAGGTTTTCGCCACGCCCGTCGCCGAGCGTTGTCATGATGTCTACCCGCACCCGTACCTGCCGCTGGCGGTGTTCGTCGGTCGTCGCCCGAGTCGCGAAAGCTATCTGATCGACTCGCGCGACGGTCGACTGCTGCAAGTCATGGCATCGCCGGCTGATCGCCACTTCTATGGCCACGGCGTCTTCCACAAGGATGGCGAGTGGTTCTACACCACCGAAAACGACACCGCCCATGCGGGCCGTGGCGTGCTCGGCGTCTATCGACTGGAAGACCGCCAGCTGGTGCGGGTTGGCGAGCATGCGACCCACGGTATCGGTCCGCACCAGCTGCTGTGGATGCCCGACAATGAAACCCTGGTGATCGCTAACGGCGGTATTCGCACCGAGGCTGACAGTCGCGAGATGATGAATCTCTCGGCCATGGAGCCAAGCCTGGTACTGCTGCGCCGCGACGGTTCGCTGGTCAGCAAGGAGCAGTTGCCCGAGCAGATGAACAGCGTCCGCCACCTCGCTGTAGGCGCCGACGGCACGATCGTCAGCGGCCAGCAGTATGAAGGTGACCCCATGGACCGCGTTCCGCTGCTGGCAATCAAGCGCCCGGGGCAGGCCTTCCAGCACTTTCCGGTAGGCGAGCCGCAGCGGCAGATCATGAACCAGTACACCGCGAGCCTCGCCATTCACGACGAATTGCGTCTACTCGCGGTGACGGCGCCGCGTGGAAACAAGGTGTTCTTCTGGGATCTGGACAGCACCGAACTACGCCAGGAGGCCCACCTGCCCGATTGTGCGGGTGTCGCCGCGGTCGCCGAAGGCTTCGTCGTCAGTTCCGGGCAAGGTCGCTGTCGATTGTTCGACTGCCGCGCAGAGCGCATTGCCAGCACACCGCTGGCGCTACCCGCGGGGCTCTGGGACAACCATTTGCGCATCGTCTAGCTAAAGAAAACCGTCACGCCGCCGATGCATCCAAAGCAACGGCAGGGATGCTCATTGACGTTTTTCTCACACGACGAGACCTCGCCATGCTCCAGAAATCCCTGCGCGCCCAGATTCTCGCGCTGATCGGTGGCAGCCTGCTGCTTACACTGCTCATCGCCCTCGCCTGCATTCGCATGCTCAGCGGCAACATTGATCACTTCCAGAAGCTGCTCGATGGCCCACTGGCCGAACTGCAACTGATCGACGAGGCCAACCTCGAGTTCAAGGTGCAGGTTCAGGAATGGAAGAACGTACTGCTGCGCGGCAAGCAACTCGATACTCGCGCCCGTTTCTGGGGCCAGTTCGAAGCTCAGGAAGCCAAGGTACAGAAGATCCTCGGCGACCTGCTCGTGCTGAGCGCGGACGATCCCACGCTGGCGGCTCAAATCGAACGTCTGCGTAACGAGCACCGCACCCTTGGGGTTGCCTACCGCAAGGGCCTGGACGACTACATCGCCTCCGGCGCCGACCCACTGGCCGGAGATGCCGCCGTAGCCGGGATAGACCGGGCGACCAGCGCGCAACTCAGCGAGCTGGTCAAACAGCTGCATGACGCCGCCGAGCAGCGCTCGGAGACCATTCGTACCGACGCCGAAACCACCGCGATGCTGGGCCCGATCATCATGATTCTGGCCGCGGTGCTGGTCGCATTGCTGAGCCTATGGCTGGTCAACCGGCAGATCATTGAGCCGATCCGCAGCCTGATCGAGCACATTGCGCGCCTCAGCCAAGGCAAGTTTGCCGACCGTGTGGATGCCAATCGCGCGGACGAGCTGGGCCGCTTGGCCGTCGCCGCCAACGTGCTGCGAGATTTCCTCGCCGACACTTTCACCCGTCTGCAGCAGAGCACGTCCAATCTGGATAGCGCCAGCGGCGAACTAAATGCCATTGCCAGGCTGATGGCCGAAGGTACCCGTGAGCAGTTCTCGCGTACCGATCAGGTCGCCACCGCCATGCACGAGATGTCAGCGACCGCCCAGGAGGTCTCCCGCCATGCCGCCGAAGCGGCACAGGCCGCCGATGCTGCCGACCACTCAGCACAACAGGGCGAGGCCGTCATGCGGGCGACCATCGCCACCATCACTGACATGAGCGGTGAAATCGCCAACACGGCAGCCGTCATTCGCCGCCTTGAGGGCGACAGCGGGCGTATCGGCAAGGTTCTGGAAGTGATCCGCGGGATCGCCGACCAGACCAATCTGCTGGCGCTCAACGCGGCCATCGAAGCTGCACGCGCTGGCGACGCCGGCCGTGGCTTCGCCGTGGTGGCGGATGAAGTGCGCACGCTGGCGCAACGCACCGCAGAGTCCACAGCCGAGATTCACCAAATCATCGACACCGTGCAGACCGGCGCGAGCAATGCCGTACGTGCGATCGAGAACGGCCAGACGCGCAGCGAGCAAGGCGTCGGCCAGGTGACAGAGGCCGGTCAGATGCTGCAACGCATCACCGAAGCGGTCGAGGCGATCCGCGATATGAACCGCCAGATCGCCACGGCCGCCGAAGAGCAGACCGCGGTCGCCGAAGACATCTCGCGCAATATCACCGAGATCACGTCGATTGCCACCGCCAACCAGCAGAACGTCGAGCGAACCGAGACCGCCAGCCAGAATCTTCACGACCTCTCGGCACAGCTCAGCGAGGTCACGCAGCGTTTGGCCGGCTGACGGTCAGCGGGGCGAGCCGGCAAACTGCCGCCCGCCCCTGTGCTTCAGCGTTTTCTCCCCTCTCTGCCTCTTTACTTGCCGCCGATTCGGGGCTAAGTTCCTCGCTCTCCGGCTGCTCGCCAGGCGCCAGCAGGTTGCCGACTCCGGCAATGACCGGACCGTTCGAACGGCTGCCTCGATCATGGCAGTAGACAGCCGGCTCACATCTCCAAGGAAATCGGAAAATGTTGCGCCGCATGCTGTTCATGCTGGGCGCGGTGGTCGTCGTCGTTGCGATTCTTGCCGCGCTCAAATTCAACTCGATCTACCAGCAGATTCAGCAGTTCCAGGCACCCAAGCCTGCGATCGACGTCGAAACGGAGGTCGCCCGACGCTTGGACTGGCAAAGCCGCCTGCCGGCAATCGGCACGCTCAAGGCGTCGCAAGGTATCGACCTCAGTGTCGAGATCGCCGGGACGATCACCGACGTGCAGTTCCAGTCGGGCGAAAAGGTCAGCAAGGGCCAGGCCATCGTATTGCTGGACAGCGAGATGGAGCAGGCCAGCCTGGCCAGCGCCGAAGCCGATCTCAACCTGTCCCGGCTGGAGTTCCAGCGCGCACGGAGCCTGCTCGATCGCCAAGCCATTTCTCGCAGCGAGTACGACCGGCTCAACGCCGAATCGCAAAAGGCCGCGGCCAGTGTCGCTCAACTGCGAGCCAGCCTGGCTAAAAAGCGCGTGCTGGCGCCCTTCTCCGGCACCATCGGCATCCGTCAGGTGGATGTGGGCGACTACATCGCCGCCGGCACACCGATCGCCACGCTGCAGGACCTTTCCACCCTGTTCGTCGACTTCTACCTGGCAGAACAGCATGTCCCACTGCTAAAGCTCGGCCAGCGCGTGCAGCTGCGAGTTGCTGCGTACCCAGGCGAGCGCTTCGAAGGTGTGATCACTGCTTTGAATCCGAAGGTGGAAACCACCACTCGCAACGTGCAGGTACGCGCGGAGCTGGCCAACTCAGACGGGCGTTTACTGCCTGGCATGTTTGCTGACCTGCAGGTGTTGCTGCCGACCAAAACCGCGCAGGTGGTGGTGCCGGAAACCGCCATCACCTACACGCTGTATGGCAATTCGGTACTGCTGGTGACCGAAGGCACACCGCCCGAAGGCGTCAGCAGCGACGAGCCCTACCTGGTGGTCGAGCGCCGCTTCGTCACCACTGGCGAGCGCCGCGATGGCCTGACGGTTGTACTCGAAGGTCTCGAGGGCGGCGAACAGGTGATTACCGCCGGCCAGCTCAAGCTGGACAGCGGCACCCATGTCGCCATCGCCGACAGCCGTACGCTCCAGCTGAAAAGCGCTCAACAGCCGGCGACTGATTAAGAAGAGCCTGCTACCCACGCAGCAGGCCCGACGCACCGCAGACTTCGACAAGGTTCCAGGGACTTCCCATGGCGTTCACCGATCCCTTCATCCGCCGGCCAGTGCTAGCCAGCGTCATCAGCCTGCTGATCGTGCTGCTCGGCATACAAGCCTTTTACAGCCTCGCCATTCGCCAGTACCCGCAGATGGAAAGCGCGCTGATCACGGTGACTACGGCATATCCAGGCGCCAACGCCGAAACCATCCAGGGCTACATCACCCAACCGCTGCAACAGAGTCTGGCGAGTGCCGAAGGCATGGACTACATGACCTCGGTGAGCCAGCAGAACGCCTCGGTGATATCCGTTTACGCGCGCATCGGGGCCGACACCGACCGCCTCTACACCGAGTTGCTCAGCCAGGCCAATTCGGTGAAGAACCAGCTGCCGCAGGATGCCGAAGACCCGGTGCTGAACAAGCAGGCCGCCGACTCCACCGCGCTGATGTACATCAGTTTCTACAGCGACCAGTTGAACAATCCGCAGATCACCGACTACCTGTCACGGGTAATCCAGCCCAAGCTGGCGACGCTCCCGGGAATGGCCGAAGCGGAAATCCTCGGCAATCAGGTGTTCGCCATGCGCCTCTGGCTGGACCCGGTGAAGCTGGCTGCGTACGGGGTTTCCGCCAGTGACGTGAACGAAGCGGTGCGCAAGTACAACTTTCTCTCCGCCGCGGGCGAAGTGAAGGGCCAGTACGTGGTCACCAGCATCAATGCTGACACCGAACTGAAGACGCCAGAGGCATTCGCCGCCATCCCGCTGCGCACGCAGGGCGACAGTCGCGTGCTGCTGGGCGATGTCGCTCGGGTGGAGATGGGCGCTGAAAGCTACAACTCGATCAGCTCGTTCGACGGTATTCCCTCGGTCTACATCGGCATCAAGGGCACGCCTAGTGCAAACCCGCTGGACGTGATCCGCGAAGTGCGGGCGATCATGCCGCAGATCGAGGCGCAGCTACCGCCGGGGCTCAAGGCGAGCATCGCCTACGACGCCACCGAGTTCATCCAGGCCTCCATCGACGAGGTGGTGAAAACACTGGCCGAGGCGGCCGTGATCGTCATCATCGTGGTGTTCCTCTTCCTCGGCTCGTTGCGTACCGTGCTGATCCCGGTGGTGACCATTCCGCTGTCGATGATTGGCGTGCTGTTCTTCATGCAGGCGATGGGCTACTCGATCAATCTGCTGACGCTACTGGCCATGGTGCTGGCGATCGGCCTGGTGGTGGACGACGCCATCGTCGTGGTGGAAAACATCCACCGGCATATCGAGCAAGGCAAGTTACCGTTTCAGGCGGCCATCGACGGCGCACGGGAAATCGCCATGCCGGTGGTAACGATGACCATCACGCTCGCAGCTGTCTATGCGCCCATCGGATTCCTGCAAGGGCTGACCGGGGCACTGTTTCAGGAGTTCGCCCTGACCCTGGCCGGGGCGGTACTGATCTCAGGCGTGGTGGCGCTGACGCTATCGCCGATGATGTGTTCGAAACTCTTGCGTCACGAAGAAAATTCGAGTGGCTTCGCCCATCGCCTGGACGAGCTGTTCGAGCGGCTCAAGCAGCGCTATCAACGGTCATTGCACGGCACGCTGAATACCCGGCCGGTGGTGCTGGTGTTCGCCGTGCTCGTGCTGGCGCTGATTCCCGCCCTGCTGATGTTCACCGAGAGCGAGCTGGCGCCAGAAGAGGACCAAGGCATCGTCTTCATGATGGCCAGCGCACCGAAAACCGCCAACCTGGACTACCTGAACGCCTACACCGATCAGTTTCTGGAAATCTTCCAGAGTTTCCCGGAGTACTACTCCTGGTTCCAGATCAACGGCTTCGATGGCGTACAGAGTGGCATCGGCGGCTTCCTGCTCAAACCCTGGGACGAACGCGACCGCTCGCAGATGGAGATCCTTCCGGAGGTCCAGGCCAAGCTCGATCGCCTGCCTGGCCTGCAGATCTTCGGCTTCAACCTGCCCTCCCTGCCGGGCACCGGTGAAGGCCTGCCGTTCCAGTTCGTCATCAACACCGCCAACGACTACGAGACGCTGCTGCAGGTGACCGAGCGCATCCGCAAGCGCGCCGAGGAATCAGGCAAGTTCGCCTTCCTCGACGTGGACCTGGCCTTCGACAAGCCGGAAATCGTGGTCGAGATCGACCGCGAAAAGGCCGCGCAGATGGGTGTGTCCATGGAAGATCTCGGCCTTACCCTGAGCACCTTGCTCGGCGAAGGGGAGATCAACCGCTTCACCATCGAAGGCCGCAGCTACAAGGTCATCGCCCAGGTAGAGCGCGCCTACCGCGACAACCCTGACTGGCTGAGCAACTATTACGTACGCAACGGACAAGGCGAGATGCTGCCGCTGTCGACACTGATCAAGGTACGCGACCGCGCGCGCCCCACCCAGCTCAAACAGTTTCAGCAGCTCAACGCCGCGACGATTCAGGGCTTCCCGATCGTCAGCATGGGCGAAGCCATCGAGACCATGCAGACCATAGCCCGCGAAGAGGCACCCGACGGTTTCAGCTTCGACTACGCCGGCGCTTCGCGGCAGTTCATCCAGGAAGGTAACGCGCTGTATCTGACCTTCGCCTTGGCACTGGCGGTGATCTTCCTGGTCCTGGCGGCGCAGTTCGAGAGCTTCCGCGATCCGCTGGTGATCCTGGTCACTGTGCCTCTTTCGGTGTGCGGTGCACTGGTGCCGCTATTCCTCGGCCTGTCGAGCATGAACATCTATACGCAGGTGGGATTGGTGACACTGATCGGGTTGATCAGCAAGCACGGCATCATGATCGTCGAGTTCGCCAATCAGCTGCGCCGCGAACAGGGCCTGAGTCGACGGGAAGCGGTGGAAGAAGCCGCGGCGATTCGCCTGCGGCCGGTACTGATGACAACTGCTGCCACGGTGTTCGGCATGGTGCCGCTGATCATTGCCAGCGGTGCCGGCGCAGTCAGCCGCTTCGACATTGGCCTGGTGATCGCGACCGGGATGTCGGTTGGGACCTTATTCACCCTGTTCGTGCTGCCGGCAGTCTACGACGTCCTGGCCCAGCCGGACCGGCCGGTTACCGACGCGGTCCCGGCAAGCGCAAGCTGACAGCTGCTCGAGCCGGGCAGCTCCCGGCTCAGCGGGCCGCTACACCTTGGGACAGGCCGTAAAGGAAAAGCAGCAGGTCCTGATCGGGGCGCACCACTTCATACCTGTTCCTGGCATTCGGCGGCAGCGCGCATAGCTCACGGATTTCACCGCCCTGCACCAGCCTAGCGTTAGGCTCATTCCAGGCCGCCACGCACAACGTGGTTACTCCGAGCGCACCTACCAGAAACAATCCTCTAGCAATTTCCAGCTTCATGGCGTAAGCCCTTGATTAAGCGAGTAGTTAACTGACCGTAGCCTAGTAAATTATTTCCTGTGGGCTTTTCGACGAACGGCGGCGCTATCACCCGCAGCTAAGCTGGTAGCCCTATCGGCAAAGCAAAAAAAACCCCGCACAAGGCGGGGTCTTTTTTTGCAGCTCGGGGGCCGGTAGGCTTACATCATGCCGCCCATGCCACCCATACCGCCCATGCCGCCCATATCCGGCATGCCGCCGGCAGCCTTGTCTTCAACCACTTCAGCGATCATCGCTTCGGTGGTGATCATCAGGCTGGCGATGGATGCTGCGGCCTGCAGAGCAGAACGAGTCACCTTGGCCGGATCGAGGATACCCATCTCGATCATGTCGCCGTACTCGTCGGTCGCAGCGTTGAAGCCGTAGTTGCCCGAACCCTGCTTGACCTTGTCGACCACGACGCTCGGCTCGCCACCGGCGTTGGAAACGATCTGACGCAGCGGAGCTTCGACTGCACGACGCAGCAGAGTGATACCGACGTTCTGGTCTTCGTTGTCGCCTTTGAGCTCGGAGATCGCCTGCAGAGCGCGTACCAGGGCAACGCCGCCGCCAGGAACCACGCCTTCTTCAACGGCTGCACGAGTAGCATGCAAGGCGTCTTCAACGCGGGCTTTCTTCTCTTTCATCTCGACTTCGGTGCCAGCGCCGACCTTGATCACCGCAACACCGCCAGCCAGCTTGGCCAGACGCTCTTGCAGCTTCTCTTTGTCGTAGTCGGACGTGGTGTCTTCGACCTGCTTGCGGATCTGCGCAACGCGGGCTTCGATGTCGGCTTGCTGACCAGCACCATCGATGATGGTGGTGTTTTCCTTGTTCAGCACGACGCGCTTGGCGTTACCCAGGTGTTCCAGGGTAGCGGTTTCCAGGCTCAGGCCGACTTCTTCGGAAATCACGGTGCCGCCAGTAAGGATCGCGATGTCCTGCAGCATGGCCTTGCGGCGATCGCCGAAGCCAGGCGCCTTGACGGCCGCAACCTTGACGATACCGCGCATGTTGTTCACA